>ENA-ORBV01002670-ORBV01002670.1-microbial-mat-metagenome-genome-assembly--contig:-NODE-2670-length-37220-cov-11.281641_pt1 | contig 37220 bp, 31 predicted proteins | sample MGYA00237777_ERZ505514 | MGnify/ENA primary metagenome ERZ505514 (study PRJEB26160, sample SAMN06269048) | microbial mat metagenome | isolation source: Oligotrophic lake microbial mat | place... | reverse complement strand
TCGACCACGGTTCTGAACCGCAAGACTAGCCTTCTCGCCACCGACGGTGTCGACATCCGGGCCAACTGGATCATCCCGGCCCCCGCTTCGATGGCTCTCCTCGGCCTCGGTGGCCTGGTCATCGGTCGCCGTCGCCGCTAATTGATCGGGAACTCTGAGTCCTACCGATTCTTCCTGACAGAGCTTCGGGCCTCACAGTTCCACATATCTCTCGGCAATCCAAGCCCTCGTTCGGGAAACCGAACGAGGGTTCTTGTTTTTGGATCTCGCTTCTCTGATTACGAACGCAAAGGAAGCAGAGGCGATCAAAGGAACGCAGAGCCCGATCATTGTTGAAAGCAAAGACTCGGGCTTGAATGAACTCTTCTCACAGCCCTCACTCTGAGTTCCTCTGATCTCCTCTGATTCCTCTGCGTTCTCTCCGAGCAGTACACCTGAACCGAACACGATCCAGATCTAGCTCTAGTCCATCTGGCTTGATTCCTATCAGATCCCGAACTGGACTCACGGGCGATCGGGCGATCGGGCGATCGGGCGATCGGGCGATCATTCAATTTTGAAACCGAACCACGCCAAGCCGCGAGCGATAGGTCCGCGCGCGCCTGTATAAGGACGGCCGCAGCCCGCTTCGCGTGATTATCGGGGGTACCTCGGAACACTTCGAAGCCTGTTCAGGGCGTCAGAAAAGTAATCCGCACAGAAAAGTTCCAAAGTTCCTTGCGGAACGCGGAAGTGGTGGCATGTTCTGGGTGTCAGGAACGAATCGGTCGTTCTCAATCAAGAGTGTGTCCCCCATCAATGTTTGTGAGGAGATTCCCATGAAGAAGATTGTTGCTCTCGTTGCTCTCGCTGGTATGGCCTCGGCTGCGTTCGCTCAGCCCGGAACGAAGTCTCAGATCGACGTCAAGGCTCGCATCGCTGGCTCGGCGATTTGGCTGGACGTGGTCAACTTCAGCACCTTTGACCTCAACGCCTCGGCCAAAATCGAAGTCGGCGTGTTCTACTTCCGCAACGAAGGCGCTGGCTTCTCGACCTGCGTCCACAACCTGACGACCAGCAATTGGCTCGCCACGGACAGCCTGACCCTCCTCGACCGCGCCGACAGCGCGCTTCACCCGGACGGCCGCCAGGGCCGGTTCAACTTCGGCGGCCAGGCTCAGGCTGGCTACTCGACCGGCGCCGACGCGGGTCGCCTGCGGATCTCGGCCCCGAACAACCCCAACGACCTGATCGGTGGCGGTATCTCGATCAAGCAGAACACCCCCGTCGCCTCGGGCAGCCTCTTCGATCCGAAAGACGGCGTCCTCGGGTTCCGCTTCGACATTACGCTGAACAACCCCACCCCCGGCTCGGGTTCGACTCGTCAGCTGGTGAGCAACGCTCCTCGCAACCGCATCAACAGCTACTCGGTGTACGACACCCTCGGCTCGACCACGGCGAAGAGCATCCTCGCCAGCCTCTTGGACTCCGACATCGCCACCATCAACGCTGAGTGGGTTATCCCGGCCCCCGCGTCGCTCGCCCTGCTCGGCCTCGGTGGCTTGGTCATCGGTCGTCGTCGCCGCTAAGCCCGAATCGGTGATCGCGAGTTCCTCACAGGGCACACGATCCCGAACGGCCGAAGCGCCCTGACTATCTCTGCCCCCCGATCGGTACTCCGATCGGGGGGTTTTCGTTTTTGAAGAAGCCAGAGGCAGAACGCAGAGGTTTGGTGTGGGAAAAGGAGAGGAACGAAGAGAAGAAGATCAGGTTGCAGAGGAGAAGAGGCGAAGGGCGGCTCGACCGGATGAACGCACACTCGGCGTTCCTGTGTTCTCTCTTTGACTTCACCGCGATGGCTTTTCTCTTCAGACTACCGCGGCTGGCTCGGTGCCTCGACCCAAGATGGCCTCGACCACGTCGCCCGCGCCAGTGCTGCGCGTGGCGGCGTCGAGCAGCCCGGCTCGCCAGCACCATCGCTTCAGAGGAAGGTGCTGCTGGTAGAGAGCATGGAGAAGTTCTTTGGACCACGAGCCAAGCACAGCCTCGGCGGGCATGGAATCCCAAGACCGCAGCGTGCCGTGGAGCTGCTCCATCGATTTAGATTCGCGAAAGACGAACTCGCGGGCGTAATCGATCTCGCCCTGGGCCGTGATGTCGCGACGGAACAGGTCGGCGGCGCAGCGCGGCGCTTGGTGCGCGAAGCCCCACGCGGCGTAGCCGAGCCGGTACTCGCGGCGAAGGTACTCGTCGGGCGTAAGGCGGTGGTCGTGCAGGCCGCGGGCGCCGGGGCGGTAAAGAACGCGGGCGGCGAAGCGCTCGCGAAGTCGCCAGGCGAGCTCGTCGTCCTCGAAGCCGTAGGTGCTGGGAAAAACGCTCATCCCCCCCACCGCTCTCACCAGGTCGGCCCGGATCGAGAGATTGAGCAGCCAGGCGTGGCGAAAGCCCCAGTCGTGGTCGGCGTTTCCGCCCCGGGCGACGTGCTCGTCCATGCGGTGATAGAAAAAAACCATCGAGCTCGCGCGGACGAGGCGACGAAAAAGCGAGTCGGGCTTAAAAACGCGCCAGGGAGTTGAGCCGAGAACGATCGAGGGTGAGGCGGAGGCACTGTGAGCGGCGTCGGTGGCGTGAGATTCGATCAGCGTGCGCTCGGCGACCACGTCGTCGTTGAGAAACACGAGGACTCGTCCTCGAGCGCGGGGGATGAGTCGGTTGCGGACCGAGGCCTGCCCGCTCTGAGCGGCGCAGTCGATGGTGAGCAGGCCGGGGTCGTGAGGCCACGCGCTGCGGGCGGCGATCTCGGAAGCAGGGTCGGGCCCGTCCAGGCCGATGAGGATCTCGTAGTCACCACGAAGAAGAGATTGAGTAGCGAGGGCGGCGACAGATCGCGCGAGGATCTCGGGTCGGCCTCGGGTGGGGATGATGACGCTAGCGAGCATGGTTCTTGCTGGAAGTATCGAGTGAAAGACGGGCGTGAGATCAGCGAGGTATGCGGGCGTCGGACGAGATGCATGAAACCACTGGGCACGAAAGATCCCCGGTCCGATGAGCGGCTCACCTATGAGGAGCGGATTTGAAGGCTCAATCGGACCGATATGAGTGGACGATGGGTGCAGCGACAGCGCACGGTGAAGTGATTCACGGTCCAGCGGACACCCCGATCTGGCTGGATGAACGGAGTGAGGATCGAGTTCGCAGCAGCAAGCCGGGCCTTGGCAGAGCCTCAGGTTCGGCGTCCGGTGAAAAGGTGACCACATGAGCACATCAGATCGAACGACCGCTGATCGCCGTGTCTTTGCTCGCCTGACGGTGCAGCGGCCGTGCAAGGTTTATCATCGCGCCTCGCGGCAGTACATCGCGGGGCAGACGTGCGACCTTTCGTCGGGGGGCGTGCTTTTAAGGCTGGACACGGGGCGGGCGTTGGCGGCAGGGGACGAGATCGACGTGGTGGTGTCGTGGGGCGCGGCCGAGGTTGTTCGGCACGAGTCGATGATCCCGGCCAAGATCGCGCGGGTGGCGGCGCGCCTCGGGCAGCATCAAGCGGTGGGCGTGCGATACGCCGAGCCGCAGCGGGTCGCGGCGGTGGCGTAGAGCTGTTTCAGACCCCTCAAGTTTCTAGTGAGATAGGTTTTCAACCCGTCTCTCTGCCTGCTGCTTCTTGGTTCTGATACAGCCTCTTCGGCGTGATGACGCTTGGGCGTCGCTACGCTTTGGCATGGCTCGGATTGTGATTGTTGGCGCGGGGCCGGCGGGTTCGGTCGCGGGCATTTATCTGGCGCGAGCCGGGCACGCGGTGACGATCATCGAGCGAGCCGAGTTCCCGAGAGTGAAAGTTTGTGGCGAGTTCATCAGCCCGGCGGTGACCGATCTGCTCGAGGCGGTGATCGCGCCAGCGGAGCTTCTTGAGGCCGGGGCCAAGAAGGTTGATCGGTTTACGCTTCAGCTTGGTGATCAGGAGCTGTCCTGGCCGCTGCCAACAATGGCGTGGGCGCTGAGCCGGGCGGCTCTGGACCCGCTGCTCTTAACGAAGGCATCCGAAGCGGGCGCGATGATCGTGCAGCCCGCAAACGTGACGAGTGTCGAGTACTGCGATGATGGTGTGATCGTGACCGCGACGTCACGGATCGAGGCGGATGTTGTGCTGCACGCGGATGGTTCAGGGCGACACGACCCGGCCGGGCCGACGCCCAACGACCCGCGGCTGATCGGGCATAAGTGTCATCTTCGACTGCCGCCCGACGCCTCGTCCGCGCTGGTGGGCGTGCGGATGCGCGTCGGCGACGGTTCGTACCTAGGGACGATCTCGGTGGAGCGAGGGATGGCGACGTGCGCGCTGGTAGCGCATAAGAGGCTGATCGCGCGGCATCGAGCCGACGCGGACGCGATGGTGCGCGAGATGTGGCCCGCGTTCGATCCGGCGTGGCGCGTGAGCGACTGGAAATCGTGCGGGGTGGCGCGTTCGCGGTACATCACGCCGGGGCACCCGCGTTCGTTCCGGCTCGGCAACGCGGCGGCGGCCGTGGACCCGGTGGGGGGCGAGGGGATCGGGCTGGCGATCTGGTCGGCGACGATGTTGAGCGGGCTCTTGAACAATGCTTCGTGCGGAGCTTCGAACAAGTTGTCCAAGAGCCAGTTCGACGAGAAATCTCTCGATGCCGTCGGGCGTGCGTTCAAGGTTGCGTATCGCCGACGCCTGCGAACGCGGCTGCCAGCGTGTCGGTGGGCCGCCGAGGCGTGCATGAGACAAGGACTGGTGCGAGCGATGTGGCCGCTGCTTGCGCGGCCTGGGGTTTCGATCGGGCCTTGGTACCGGCTGACGGGAAAGCCAGCGTAGAACCGCACGGGTTCCAAAGCCGAGCGGGCACAGGGGAGAACAGAGAAGAGGCGAAGAGGCGGCTCGAAAAGCGGACCTTCCGAGAGCGTTGCAACGAGAGCCGAAGGTGATTTTCGCTTGATTCCGTGAAAAGTTCGCCATCGCCGCCTTCGCTTCTACAATCCTCCTCGTGCCACTCCTCGCCTGTACCAACATCAAGCACAACTACGGCGACCGGATCATCCTCGACGGGTGCTCGCTCTCGATCGAGCCTGGGGAGCGCATCGGCATCGTCGGGCGCAACGGCTGCGGCAAGTCCACGCTGATGAAGATCATCACGGGGCAGATCAAGGCCGACTCGGGCGCGATCGTCCTGCAACGAGGATCGCGGGCGGGGTATCTGCACCAAGATCCCAATCTGGACCCGAACGAGACGCTGCGCGAATCGGCCGAGGGCGCGTTCGCCGAGCTGCACCGGATCCACATCGAGCTGAACAAAGTCTTCGACCAGATGGCCGACCCGAAGCTGGCCGACGACGCGACGGCGATGGATCGGCTTTTGAAGCTTCAGGACAAGCTCCAGCACGACATGGAGGCGGCCGGGGGGTACGCGGTCGATCACAAGATCGAGGCGGTGCTGCACGGGCTGAGCTTCACCGACGCGCAGTTCTCGATCAAGGTCGGCGGGCTCTCGGGCGGGCAGAAGGGTCGGCTGGCGCTCGCCAAGCTGCTGCTGGAAGAGCCCGACATCCTGATGCTCGACGAGCCGACGAACCACCTTGATATCGACGGGCGGCTGTGGCTTGAGAGCTTTTTGAAGGACACGTTCCGCGGCGCGGTGGCGATGGTCAGCCACGATCGCTACTTGCTGGACAACGTCGTCACGCGGATCATCGAGGTCGAGCAGGGGCGGCTGATCGAGTACCCCGGCAACTACGCGGCCTTCCGCGACCTGCGCTCGGAGCGGCGTCTGGCGATGCACCGAGCCTATGAGAACCAGCAGGACAAGTTCAAAAAAGAGCAAGAGTACATCCTGAAATACAAGGCCGGTCAGCGCGCCAAGCAGGCTCGCGGTCGCGCCACCAGATTGGAACGCGCCAAGGACCAGGACCAGCTCGAACGGCCCATGGAGATGGCGACGTTCCGGCTTGAGCTCCCCAAGGCCGACCGATCGAGCGACGTGAACGTCGCGGCCCGCGGGATCAGCAAGACCTACCGCCGCGACGACGGCACCGACAAAGTCTTGTTCAAAGACCTCGACCTGATCATCTCGCGCGGTGAGCGTTGGGGCATCATCGGCCCCAACGGCGCGGGCAAGACGACGCTGGTGCGCTGCATCCTGGGCGACCTGCCGCCAGACACCGGGCTGGTCAAGCTCGGCAGCAATCTGAAGATCGGGCACTACCGCCAGACGCACGAGTACGTCGCGAGTGGAACGCCGGTCTACCGCTATTTGCAGGGGATTATCGCGAAGGAATGCCCGGGCCAGCAGTTCAGCGAGCAGCAGGCACGCAACTTGGCTGGCGCGTTCCTGTTTGGCGGTGATGAGCAAGAGCGCGACATGGGGACGCTGTCGGGCGGCGAGCGCAGCCGGGCCGTGCTGGCGGGGCTGCTGGCCAGCGCGAAGAACTTTCTCGTGCTCGACGAGCCGACCAACCACCTCGATATTCCCAGCTCGGAACGGCTCGAGGACGCGCTGTCGCTGCCGGAAGAGGACGGCGACCTTGGCTACGCGGGCACGCTGCTGCTGATCAGCCACGACCGTGCGCTCATCGACGCGACCTGCGACAACCTGCTCGTGCTCGACGGCAAGGGCAACCTTGAAGTCTTCCTTGGCAACTACACCGACTGGCACGAAAAAGACGTCCAGCGCAAGCGTGCTGCGGCCCGCGAAGAGAACGACCGCAAGAATCGCAAGGAACAGGACGACCGCAAGAAACGCGAGACCGAGGAAACCAAGAAGAAAGTTCAAGCAAAGCAGATCGGCCCTTCGTCCAACGCGCTGGCCCGCCTGCGCACCGAGCAGCTCGAAGAGAAGATCGAGAAGCTCCAGCGCCGCATCCGCGAAGTTGACGAGCAGCTCGCGGACCCCGGTGTGTGGCGCGACGACAAAAAGAGCCGCAGATTCGGCGACGAGCGGCGTCAGTTGACCTCGGAGCTCGAGCCGATGGAGTTCGAGTGGGCCCGGCGGGCAGAAGAAAACTGACCTGGCCGCCTGACCCCGCCCTCAACTTCGCGGGCGCGCTCAGAGTTCCTTCAACGCCGCCAGCACTTCCTCGACATGACCCGGGACCTTCACCTTGTCCCATCGCTTGACAACCTTGCCCGCGCCGTCGATCAAGTAAGTCGTGCGGACGACCCCCATGTACTTCTTTCCGTACATCGATTTCTCTTGCCACACGCCGAACTTCTCGCAGACATTGGGCGTCCCGTCCTTGCCGGGCACGTCGGCCAAGAGCGTGAAGTTGAGGTCGTTCTTCGCAACAAACTTGGCGTGAGACTTTTCGTCGTCGGGGCTGATACCAAGAACAGCGGCTTTGATCTTCTTGAAATCGGGCGCGGCATCACGGAAGTCGCACGCCTGCGCAGTGCAGCCCGACGTGTCGTCCTTGGGATAAAAATACAGAACCAAGGGCGTTGCCGTGAAGTCCTTGAGCGAGTGCTGCGTGCCAGCCTGATCCGGCAGCGTGAACGCCGGGGCCTTCTTTCCTTCTTCGATCATGAGATTGGAAACTCCTGATGTGGGCAAGCGTGTGCTCGCCAGCGCGTGTTGCATAGACCGTCCCGAGGACAGACCAACCGCGTGTATTCGTGAGTGTGGTCGCGGCCGATTCACTTTCCGAAGAAGCCGTCACTGATGGATTCTCGCAAGTTCACCACATCCTATTCAATGCGATCGCAGATCCGCCGCGCGAGCGTGCGCTTCGAGCCCCTCAAGCCGCGCCAGCCGTGCCGCGTTACGGGCGGCTGCGCGTGAGGATTCTGAATCCTCCATCTCAAGCCACGTGCGGACGCGCAGGAAATTCAGCACCGAAAGCCCGCCGGTGAACCGCGCGGTGCCGCCGGTCGGCAGGACGTGGTTCGGCCCGACCCCGTAGTCGCCGAGGATCTCTGCGGAACCTCTTCCCAGGAAGACGGCGCCGAAGTGGTCGATGCGCCGCGCGACGGCCGCGGGCTCGCGGGTCATAATCTCCAGGTGCTCGGGCGCCAGCCGCGACACTGCCTTGATCGCCTCATCGAGTGACGTTGCGATCAGGCAGCGGCCGTTCCGCAGGGCTCGTCGCGCCGTGCCAGCCGTGGGCAGGGTGCGCAACTGGATCTCCAATTCTCGTTCAACCTCGTCGGCCAACGTTGTTGACGTGGTGACCATGGTCGGCACCGCGTCGTCGTCGTGCTCGGCCTGTGCGAGCAGGTCGGCAGCGATCAGCGCCGCCTCGCCAGCATCGCCCGCCCCGTCAGCCAGCACCACAAGTTCCGACGGGCCCGCGAGCATGTCGATGCCAACGTTTCCTGACACGAGCTTCTTCGCGGCCGTAACCCAGCGATTCCCGGGCCCGACGATGACATCGCACGCGCGCACGCTCTCGGTCCCGTACGCGAGCGCGGCGACGGCCTGTGCGCCGCCAACCGCAAGAACTGAGTCCGCACCGGCGATGAACGCCGCCGCGAGCGTAATCGCTCCGGGCTTGGGCGAGGCGACGATCACCTCTTCAACGCCCGCGGTACGGGCCGTGACAGCTGTCATAAGCACGCTGGAAGGAAGCGGGTATCTGCCGCCCGGCGCGTAACAGCCAGCCCGAACGACGGGGCGAATCCAGTGCCCCGCGCGACCGCCGGGCACGGGCGCGTCGAGTTCCGTCAGGCACCCACGCTGGGCAAGCGCGAAGCGTCGAATCTGATCGGCGGTCTGTTCGATCAACGCGCGGTCGCTGGCCGAGATTGATAAAGCGGCCCTCTCGCACTCGGCTCGTGAGATGACCATTGATCGGCCGGGCGAGAGATCTCCAAGCCGTTCGGCGTGCGCGCGAAGAGCGGCGTCGCCGCGTGTGCGGACATCGTCAACGATTCCCGCTGCCGCCGCGATCGTTGCGCTGTCTACGGCGTCGGCTCGCTTCCGAGCACACCGGGCGGCATCCGCACGCTCAAGCAACCACGTCATGATCTTCTCTCCAGGTCAGCGATTCTTGCGGGCTTTGCATCGCCCGGCCGACGCGAGAGTTTCAACGCCCGGCGATCCAGTTCACTCTCGACGTCCGCCATGGTGCCGCCCGCCTTCAGGAGCGCCACCATCGAGAAATACAGCACGTCCGCGGCCTCTGCGACGACGTGCTCGCGCGTGCCAGCCTCGCTCAGTTCTTTCGCTTCCTCCGTCAGCTTGCTCGCGAGCAGCGCGGGATCACTGAAGAGTCTCTGCGTGTACGAGCCGGGGACGGCTTGGCTGAGCCGAGCGCGGAGCGTTTCTTCAAGCGATGCCACGCCGCGCGATCGACCCCAGCACGTCGCGGTGTTCAGGTGGCAGAATCCGGGGCCGCGCTGCCGGACCGTGAACCGGATCGCGTCGCGGTCGCAGTCCAGATCGACCCTGAGAAGATCCTGCGTTGCGCCAGAAGATTCACCTTTGATCCACAGGCCGCGCGATCGAGAGTGATACACACCGCGCTTCGACCGTACCGCTTCTCGCAGGCTCTCTCGGCTCGAATAGGCGAGCCCGAGCGCGACGCCTCGTTCATCGACCACCACCGTCGGCCAGAGCCCGTCGGGCCGATCGCTGGTGAGCGGCGCGGCGACGGCCTCTGCAAGTTCGAACTTCCCCGTGTAAAGCGCCATGCCGACCTGAGCGTCCGCGCCAAGGCGATCGATCGCGCCGATCTCTTGAGCCTCTGCGATACCTCCAGCGACCGTGACCCGCGCGTCGCCGGCGGCATCGATGATCTCGCGCACGCGGTCGAGATCAATCCCGGTCATCCGACCTTCACGTTCGACGAACGTGACGAGGAAGCCGCCGACCAGCGAGGCCAGCTCGCGCACGACCTCGACCGCACGCCTGCCGGTCTTCTCGCGCCAGCCCTTGACCACGACCTCGCCGTCGAAGCAATCCACGGCCGCAATCACGCGATCCGGCGGCAATTCACGCAGGATTTCAGCTCGCGCGGCCGTGCCGAGAATAACCTTGGCCGCTCCTTCGTCAAGCCAACGCCGCGCGGTTTCGAGGTCGCGGATCCCACCGCCAACGCGGCACGGGGCGCGACGCACCAGCTCGCGCACGAGCTCGGCATTGGAACCCATGCCGATCGCCGCGTTGAGATCGATCACGGCGACCTCGCCCGCGAGCGAGAACGAATCGAGGATCGGTCGCGGGTCGCCAGCGTCGAGGGCCTTGTCTCGGCCGCCGACGAGTTGGACGGTCTGGCCGTCCATGAGATCGATTGAAGGAATCACCATGTGATGCTCCGGCACGCTCGTGGCGCAGTATTAAAGAGGTTGTGCGGTCTCGCTTGTTTGAGGTCGGACGCGCACACCCGCCAACGCGAGCTCGTGCTTGACCTGCGCGACCGTGTACTTCCCGTCGTGAAAGATCGAGGCCGCGAGCACCGCGGAGGCACCGGCCTTCAAGGCTTCGATAAGGTGCGCGGTCGTTGCGGCGCCGCCCGAGGCGATGATGGGCACCGATACCGCTCCCGAGATCCGCCCGATCAGCTCAAGGTCGTAGCCGCCGCCGGTGCCGTCGCGATCCCAACTCGTGAGCAGGATCTCTCCCGCGCCGCGTTCGGCAGCTTCGATTGCCCACGCGATCACGTCACGCCCCGTTCGTTCACGCCCTGACCGTGTCACCACTTCCCACGCGCCGCCCGCGCCGGGGACACTGGCGGCGTCCAGCGCGAGCACGGCACACTGCGCGCCGAAACGTTGCGCGATCGCGGTGACGAGGGTCGGGTCGAGCACGGCCGCGGTGTTGACCGACACCTTGTCGGCACCGGCGTCGAGCACCCGCGCGGCGTCCTCGATCGAACGGATCCCGCCGCCGACCGTCAGCGGTATCGAGAGAACTCGGCGGACGGCGCGGGTGGTCTTCGCGCTGTTGAGGCGTGCTTCCGTCGTGGCGGACACATCGAGAATGACGAGCTCGTCGGCGCCCTGCGATTCGTAAAGTGCGGCGCGTTCGGCCGGATCGCCAGCGTCGCGCAGCGATTGAAACTGAACGCCCTTGACGACCCGACCGTCGCGAACATCAAGGCACGGGATCACACGCGTGGCCAGCATCTCAGTGGCCTTTCGATAAAAGCGCTCGTGCGTTCGGTGCTTCGCGACCGGTCGCCGAGCCTAAAGCGTTCTCCGAGCAATGCAACCACCGCGCGATCAAGGACAACCCCGCATCGCCTGACAGCTCGGGATGAAACTGGCAAGCCAGCACGCAGCCACGCTCGATCGCGCTCACGAATCGGCCTTCATACTCTGTGGTTGAAGCAGTCCATCCGGGCGGCGCGGTGTCGAGCTTGTAGGAATTGGCGAAATAGAAATGATCGGAGGCAACAAGCACCGCGCGATCGGGCGCCTCGACGCGGTTCCACCCGAGTTGCGGCACGCGGCCGGATCGGAACCTCGTGATCGACGCATGGATCACGCCCAGACCGCGCACGCTGGAGGATTCTTCGCTGGATTCACAGAGCAATTGAAGGCCTAGGCAAACGCACAGCGTTGGGCGCTGAGCGTTGATCCGCGCGCGGAGCACATCGACTAGCCCGAGCCGATTGAGTTCTTCCATCGCTGGGCCGAACGAGCCGACGCCGGGAAGGACGACGTGGGAACTCTCCGCGATCTGGGCCGCGTCACTGGAGAGCTCGGCGGTCGCGCGGCAGCGCGCGAGGGCGGCGAGTACGGACGCGGTGTTGGCGATGCCCGTGCGCACCACAACGACGCGAGGGCTCGAGTTGGTCGCCTCTTTGCGCGCTGGTGTATCCGTCGGTGCGGCGGGGCTGTTCACAGCGAGCCCTTCGTGCTCGGGATCTCGGTCGAGCCGTCGCGCGCGACCGCTTGGCGGAGCGCGAGGGCAAGAGCTTTGAACGCGGCCTCGGCTCGGTGGTGATCGTTGCTGCCGCGGAGCACTTCGACGTGGAAGCACGAGCGCGATGCGGCGGCGAGGCTGTGGATCACGTGCGGGATGTTCTCAGATGAGAGCCTGCCGATCGATTCGCGCACGAGGCCGAGGTCCACGGTCGCGTGAGCACGGCCCGAAAAATCGACCACGGCTCGAGCGAGCGACTCGTCCAAGGGCGCGTACGCGGAGCCGAAGCGAGCGATACCGCGGCGGTCGCCGAGCGCGCGGTCGAGCGCGGTGCCCAGCGCGATGGCGCAGTCCTCGGCGGTGTGGTGCTCGTCGATGTGAAGGTCACCCTCGCAGGTGATCGCGAGGTCGAAACGAGCGTGGCGCGAGAGCGCCGTGAGCATGTGGTCGAGGAAGCCGATACCAGTGGCGATGGTGCTCTCCCCTGTACCGTCGAGCGTGAGCGTAACACGCACTTTGGTTTCTTGGGTCGCTCGTTCGAGGGTTGCGATGCGTGAGTGCACGGTGTGTTCCTTGCGAGGATCGATGATGAGACGAGGAGCGAGCGACGCCGACTGACTTCAGAAAGGTTGGGTCACGGAGCGAAGATTTCGCTGATCGCGGAACGGAGGCGTGTGAACTGCGCGACGTTGCCGGGGCAGGTGATCCGCAGACAATCGTGCAGGTCGGGCTTGCCTGGATACGCGCGGACGGCGATGCCGCGAGCGGCGAGAGCCGCGTGTGCGGCGGCCGCGTCGGGGAGTCGGGCGAGCACGAAATTACCCTGTGATTTCCAGGCTTTGATGCTCTGAGCTGTTCCGGGCGAGGAGCTTCTGCCCATCATTTCGAATTGCGCGTGCAACTGGTCGCGTTCGGCGCGAACCTGTTGAACGAACGCTCTCATGATCTCAGCCGATGATTCAAGCCGCGACGCAGCAAGCGCGAGTGAGAGGCTCGAGACCGGGTAGGGACCGCCAGCGGTGCGGAGCCAACCGATGACGCGAGCCGAGCCGAGCGCGTAGCCGACACGCAGACCGGCGAGGCCAAAGGCTTTCGAGAAGGTGCGCACGGCGATCGCGTTGGGGAGTTCGAGCACCGTTGCGGTCGGGTCTTCGTCGGCGAACTCGACGTACGCGAGATCGACGACGATCAGCGCGTGCGGCGCGGCGTACGCGACGCGGCGGATGTCGGCGGCGTTGGCGACCAGACCGGTCGGGTTGTTGGGCGTCACGACGACGATCACGCGCGTGCGTTCGGTCACGCGCGCCAGCACGGCCTCGGTGGGGTACGGGCCGTCGAGCCACGGGACGGTGATCGCGGTTGCGCCAGCGAGTTCGGCGTAGCGAGGGAACATCTCGAAGGTCGGCGTGGGGATGATGATCTCGAGGCCGAGGGTGAGCATGGATCGGCACGCGCGGTCGAGAGCGTCGTCACCGCCAGCGGTCACGATCACGCGATCAGGGCTGACGCCAAAGCGGATTGCGAGCTTGGTTTCAAGCACAGCAGCGCTCGGGTATCGCCTTGCACGCTCGGCGAACTCCGGGCTTGAGATCTCGGCGAGATCCAGCGGCGCGGCGAGGCCTTCGTTGCCGTCGAGGTAGAGATCGATCGCGCCCGGCGGCTTGGGCACGCCGTAGGCCTTGCGGGAGGCGACGGCGAGGACAGGAGCGAGGATGTCGTCAGAAGTTTGGTTCATAGCGGGCGCATTGAGCGTTCGAGCGCGTCAGTCCATCTTGATCGTGACATAATTTACCACGGTTCTCAGGGCACGATCTGCGAGAGGTTGTACACCACCAGGTCGGTCCCGCCGCGGGCTTTGATCTCCGGGATCAGGCGCGGAAGTTGGTCGCGCGGCACGGCGGCTTTTACTGCGTAACCCGCCGAGCCGTGCAGAGGAGAAATGGTTGGCTCACGCATGCACGGGATGGCCGACACGACGGCTTCGAGCCTGTCGGCCGAGACGTTGACTTCGAGCATCACGCGGCGACGCGCGTCGAGCACGGAACGCAACAGCAGCACCAGACGGTCCGCGAAGGCTCGCTTTGCAGGGTCTTTGAGCGACGCGGCGTGGGCGTAAAGACGGGTCGATGAGGTCGTGAGTTCGTCCACGATCGCCAGGCCGTTGGCGACGAGAGTCGCGCCGGTCGCGGCGACGTCGACGATGCAGTCGGCGTCTTCGGGCGGAAAGACCTCGGTCGCGCCGAAGGACTTGACGAAGGTCGCGCGCATGCCGCGCGATTCGATCCAGCGTTTGGTCAACTTCTCGTACTCCGATGCAACGACCAGAGGCCTGCGCGGGAGCGCGCCCGCTTCGAGAATGTCGTTCGGGGCGGCGGCGACGACTCGGACGGGGTCGAGCCCGGTGTCGAGGAGTTCGGTGAGGTCCGCGCCCAGCTCGGCCGCCCAGTCCGCGCCCGCGAACCCGAAGTCGCGCGAGCCCACGTGCAGCATCTCGACGATGTTCTGCGGCTTGAGCGTCTTGGCACGCACGGCCAAGTCGGCGCCGGGGACGGTCACGTCGGGGCGGTACCCGCGGCTCGACGCGCGGACTTTGATGCCCGCATCGGACAGGAGCGCGAGAACCCCTTGCTCCATCCGGCCTTTGGGGAGCGCGAGCTTGATGGAGGCGTGAGAATCGGTCGGTGCTGGTGGCATGAAAACTCCGAAGAAGAGGTCCATGAGAGGCGAAAGCCGAGTGTGATTTCGAACGAAACGAGAAGGACGATGCAAATGGCGAAGACGCTGAATGAGTGATTCACGTTCTGCAATCCAAAACGAAAAAACGCCGACCTTCGGGAGTTCCGTGGCCGGCGTTGGTAGCCGTCGTTTGCTTGTCAGGGCATCTGCGACCGCACCATCATCCTGCGCCACGGCTTGCGTGGTGGTGAAAGAAATGATGGTGGTGAACGCTGATCTTCACGAAGAGAGCTTTGGCGCGATCCGACGCAAGGTCAAGTAAACTCATCCAAACTTGAGGCGCGTCAGGCTTTTACATAAGGATTCGACGCCATTTCCGTGCCGATCGTGGTGGTCGGGCCGTGGCCGGGGTAGACCTTCGTGCCCGGCGGCAGCGCGTAAAGCTTCGTCCGGATTGATCGCTCCAGCGTCCCCGGGTCGCTTCCGGGGAAGTCACTTCGGCCTACGGAACCCGCGAAGAGCGTGTCGCCGACCAAGGCCGAGCCAGAGCCAGATCTCGAGCCAGACTGCGATCCGGCGTGGTAGAGCGTAATCCCGCCCGGCGAGTGCCCCGGCGTGTGCAGCACCTTCCACGTCGTGCCCTCCAGCGTCAGCACGTCGCCATCGCGCAGCAGCCGATCTGGCCCGGGCGCGGTGATCGCCTGGCCCAGAAACGAACTGAGATTCAGCTCCGGGTCATTCAGCCACCGCTCTTCGGCCTCGTGAACCCACACGGGAGTTCCTGGAAAAGCCTGCAAAGCCTGCGAAACTCCCGCGATATGGTCGGGGTGCGCGTGCGTCAGCACGATCGCCAACGGCCTGAGACCTTGGCTGCGGACCGACTCGATCAAGGCCGCGGGGTGGAACCCGACATCCACCAGAAAACACGCCGAGCGGGCGGCCACATGCAACACATAGCAGTTCGTTGCGTAAACACCGAGGGTGAAGACGTCGATCGTCGGGATCGGTTCGGGGGCAATCTCGTTCGTCGGATCGACGTTGGGCCGGGCAGGTTGACGCGCAGCCGGGCCGCCGGATGATGTGTTGACAGAGCGTTCCATGGCTCGATTCTAGGTAGACTATCGAGGACTCTTGGCTGGCGTCCCTCCCGCCCTCGCCTCCTCACGCCCGGCCTCACGCACCGCGACGCCCTGACGATCGATCCGCTCTGGACCGACGAAGATCAAGGCGAAAAAAGGATTCCCGCATGGCCCCGCAAGGACCGCGATCCAAACCCGCTCGCAACGTCTCACGCTCCGCCGCAAGCTCCGACAACAGCGTCATGCTGATCGTCTGGCTGAGCTTCATCTTCCCGGCTGTGCTCAGCATCTGGCTCTGGAGCAGCGGGCGATCAGAGAACCCCATGAGCACGACCTCGGCCGTCGGCGTGCTGGGGCTCATCGTCGTCTGGGCTTTGTTCTTGCTCTCGTACATGATCCGCCGCTCGATCGCCATCGCCGACACGGCCGCCCTCACCGCCGAGCGGCTCGCGGAACTCGGTGAATCGATCCAACAGCTCGCCGGGTTCAGCGCGCTCTCCGACGACGCCCGCCGCGTTCTCAATCGAACGCGCGAGCGCGAGCTGCTGCGCGGCGCGATCGAAGAAGATATCACGCGCGGCGACTGGGAGGCCGCGATGATCCTCGTCAAGGAACTCGCCGATCGGTTCGGGTATCGCGCCGACGCCGAGGAGTTTCGCCAGCGGATCGAGTCGCACCGCTTCGAGACGATGGACTCGCAGGTCCGCGACGCCGTGGGATTGTTGGACGGCTTCATTATCCAACGCCGCTGGGACGCCGCGTATGCCGAGGCTGGCAAGATCGGGCGGCTTTTTCCCGATTCGCCGCGCATCGACGGGCTTCGCACCCGGGTCGATCACGCCAAGAACGGCTTCAAGGCCGAACTCGAACGCCAGTTCCTCGTGGCCGCCCAGTCTGACAGCGTGGACGAAGCGATGGACGTCCTCAAAGAGCTCGACGGCTACCTCACCGAGGCCGAAGCCGCCCCGTACCGCGAGACCGCCCGCGGCGTGATCGGCAAGGCTCGCGATAATCTTGGCGCGCAGTTCAAGCTCGCGCTCAAGGACGGCCGCTGGGTCGAGGCCGTGCAGGTCGGCGACCAGATCGTGACCGAGTTCCCGAACACGAGAATGGCGGCGGAGGTGCGGAGTTTGATCGACGGGATCAGGTCGAAGGTGGCGGCGATGGCGTGAGGGGCAGCACCTCTCTCCTCCGGTGAGCGGAAGAGTGGCAAGTTCGCACGTGAGCCGGACAATTCTCTGTACATCGAGGGCTGAATCGATATACTGCGTCGCGCTCGGGCGTGGGCGGGGAGAGCGATCGCGGCGCGGCGGAACGGCCTTGGGACTCACGAACGAGCTTTGAGGAGAAGAGAACATGATGCGTGAACAAAGGACTTTCGCTCGATCCATGGCCGCGATCAGAGGCTGTTCGTGGGCTCTGGTCCTGATCATCTCGGCGATGGCATTCGTCGATCATGCGCGGGCTGGCGGTCGGATCGTCTTTGCTCATGACGTCAACACTTTCTCGACCAATCAGGCCGGGGCCGCGGAGACACGCTTTGCGCTCAACGTTGCGGATTGGTTGTGCTATGGCCAGCAAGGAAGAATTCTGCTCGTCCAGTCTGGAGAAGACGCGGAGCGAGACTATTCCCTGGTCCTCGTACACGCGCTGCAGAGCGCGGGGTTTGGGGTTGTGGTCTCAACCTCTGTGGCGTGGACAGCTCCCCAACTCGCCGAGTACGATGCCGTGTTTGTGGGGATCATTTTCGGCGGGTATTCAACGATCCTCGCGGACGAGCTGCGGCAGTTCGTTGAAGGCGGGGGAGGGGTGTACTGCTTCGGTGGCGTTGGAGCACTGGCGACGCCGGAGGCCGAGTCACTCAACCCGTTTGCTGCGTTCTACGGTCTGAGTTTCGCCGATACGTACAACCTTCTCTTTTCCGTGACCACCTCCTCGGCTCACCCCATCTTTGAGGGCGTGCCATCGCTTAACTGCGTCTGGGGGCAGGATATCTCGGTCGTGGCGCCCCAGTGCGGCGTGACCATCATCCAGCGGAACGACTTGGGCGGGGGCGTGTACGCCGCGGTTGACACCGCGCCAGCCGTCCTTGAAGAACCTCTACCCGTTGGCACCTGTCCCTCGGGGTCAGCCACGTTTTCCGTCGCGGCCGGGGGTTCCGGTCCTTTCACCTACCAATGGCAATGGCAGCCAGCGGGGATGGGGACGGCGTGGGTCAGCCTCACGGCGGGGGACAACGCCGACGCGAGCGGAACACCGATCGTGAACGCGAGCAACGTGAACACCAGCGCCGCGGACTTACGCCCGCTCGCGGGGTACACGAACTCCGCGCCGCGCGCCTTCCGCTGTAGCGTTTCGAGCCTCTGCAGCAGCGTCACCAGCAACGAGGCCTCTCTCACCGTGTGCGCGGCCGACTTTGACTGCAACGGGACGACCAACGGCGACGACTTCGACGCGTTCCTCGACGCCTTTCAGCTCGGCGAGGTCGCGGCCGACATCGACGGCAACGGGTTTGTGAACGGGGACGACTTTGATGCGTACATCGCCGCGTTCGTGAGTGGGTGCTGATGGTGGGTGGCGTCACAGGCGGTCTCTGACCCCTTGACATTGCGTCATCGCGAGGCCTCAGAAAGATGGCTTCGGAAATCACTCTGAAGCTATCGAGGTGGAGCGAACCGGATTTCGCTGCTATGCGCCGGGTTTGCTGCACGCACTTGCGGATCTCAAGCGCGCAAGATCGTATTGATCAACATCACAAATCCAACAACTATGCCGGGGATTATCATCCACGGCCTAATCTTGGGACCACATGTGGCATTGAACCACCGAATAAATCGCTGAATAATTCTAGGAAATTTAACATCTGTATATTCAGTCTCGAGATAGAAACTTCCACCTCGCGCAACGCGCCGACGCACGTCCAAATATGTATAAATCATAAAGGTGACAAAACCAATCCAGGAAGCGTAACGCCATAGCTGCTCGATGGACATAAATTAGACTCCTATGCACCCCAAAATACACAACGGGATCGACGCGAAAAGGGTTGCCAAATACGCTGCCATGCATGCTCCTGCAAGAATGCTAAGAGGAACACCTGCTAATGCCAAACAGGCAGCTATGCAAGTTGATATTAACACAGGATTGCCCAGGGCACAAGTTAAGGCGCACGTTCCTGCAACCAAGAAAGCCGCATCTTTCGTCAAGCCAGCACAACTCCAGAGCGTATCGAAAGCGATGCCGTGGGCGAGGGAGAGGCAGGTTGCGACACAGTTCGAGTAAGTGCTCCCGATACCTCCGCCACCTCCCACTGGTCTGCTCTGAACCATCGCCTCTTCGAGCTCCAACGCGCCATCAATCGCGTCACCCGCGCTAGCGGACTCCCCCTTCATCTTGAATGCACCCGAATGGCTGACCGGACTGCCGTTTCCTGGGTCGAGCGTCACTTCGGATCGGATGCCGTAGCCGTAGCGTGTCGTCTGCCCAGTCGAATCCCAGAAGACTACGGAAACAACACTGGCCGAGACGGTGATGGTGAGAACGGAGGCCGGAGTCGTGGCAGTTGCGGCAATAGGCACCTGCCCTCCAGCGTCCAGCCACTGCGCAGGAAGAGGTTCGCTGGTCAAAACGATTATCTGTTCGTAAAGATCCACCGGATCCACCGCGACCTGTTGAACCGGTGTAAGAACAGACTCGGCTGTTTCCTCCACGATCGCAACCGGCGGGATGCTCCCGCTACTGCTAGGGCTTTGCGCCCAGACAATTCGCTCCGGAGCAACGAGGATTCCCATTGCGAACAAAGCAAACCAGAGACCCGCGAAGTATTTGACTTGCTTCACTTTGATTCGAGAACCCCCGAGCACGCTTGAACGGGTACGTTTCTCAAGAAAATGAGAGAGAGAGAGAGAGAGAGAGAGAGAGAGAGAGAGAGAGAGCGATTAAAATGTCGCATGAGGCACCTCCAAGTTTAGAAATCCAAACCGAAGAACACGCCACGCGAACAAACTACGAGGCCTGCGACAGTTTGTCAATCGAATAATTTATATTTTCTGCACGGTGAACGATCGCTTCACACCCCAGTCCCAATCAAGGGGAACATAAACGCGTCCCGGTCCGAGTCCAAGATCTCGCCGAGCCACTCGTGCGTGATGACCCCGGCCTGATCCACCAAGAACGCTGCGGGGACTACGTTCAATTCCTTGAGCCATGATTTACCGCCCTCGGCGGGCAAATAGGCCGTGAGGGTTGCGGGAATAGGCTCCAGGTCGGCTGGTTTTTTCGCGTCGGTCTGGATGGCCACGACGCGAAGCTTGAGGTTGTTCACTTTGGCGATGACCTCGTCATACAGCGGCAGCATTTTTTCACAGTGCCCGCAGCCGCCGCTGACAACGAGGACCAGCGTCGCGGGCTGGCCGGAGCCGAACTTGAGCGAGAACGCCGCGCCGTCGCGGGCGATGAGGTCGAGCGGCCTCATGACTTTGCCGACGCTCAACGTATCTGGCGCGGGCGGCACGGTGACGCGGACCAGCTCGGTCTTAAGCTCGCGGTTCTGCTTGGCCAGCAATGTCACGAGCACGCAGAGGCCTAGCGACGCGACGGCGAGGGCCCCCACCATCCAGCGCAGGCCGCGCACGGCGCGAACGGCGGTCGCGAGTTCGGCGGAGTTGGGCGAGAAGGCGCTCTGAGTTGAGCTCTGACTCGGGCTTTGGGCGCTCTGGGCATTCGCGGCGATCGACATTGGCGGCTCCAGCTGGCGTGCGGTTTCCAAGGTGGCATTTCCTTGACGAACCGCTGATTGTCCGCGATCAAGGCCGAGAGCACAAGCAGATGTTCTGTAAATTGGTTGAGATCGAGGAGAGCTTAGCTTGACCCGAGCCGTTGCGAAGCCTCAGACACGGCGTCCCCCGAGGCGATCTCTTCAATTTTTCGAGCATTCAAGTTCTTGTCCGGCGCGCTACACTCTCCCCCTGTGTCACGGCACGCCGTGCTGGCGACAATCGGCTCGCGCAGCAGCACTTCACATCTCCGCAAGCACCCCGCAGCATCTCGTCGAAGGAACTCGCCATGTCGCCCACGCCCTCGGTACCGACCACCACCGCTCCCGCCTCCCCCGCTGGCCAAGGCCGCCGCTTCATCTCAGATTTCCAAGGAGCCGAGCGGATCGAGGGGGCGTTCTCGATCGCCAACGCGCAGATGGGCCGCACGCGTCAGGACAAGCCGTACTTGCGTTGCATCCTCGGCGACAAGACGGGCGAGCTGCCAGCCCGCATGTGGTCGATCGATGAGCCGACCTTCCGCCGTCTGCCCACCGACGGGTTCGTGTGGGTGCAGGGCGAGACGCAGCCCTATCAGGGCGAGTTGCAGTTCATCATTCACACCATCGATCCGGTCGAGCCGACGCCCGATCAGATGCGCGACCTGATGCCCACCACCGCGCGCGATGTCGACCAGATGTTCGCGGAAGTGCAGACCATCCTCGGCACGCTCGAACACGGGGCGATGAAGGCGCTCGCCAAGGTGTATCTGGAAGATGCGCACCTGATGGATGCCTTCCGCCGCTGCCCGGCCGCCAAGAGCCTGCACCACGCCTATCTCGGCGGGCTGCTCGAGCACACGCTGACGCTGCTGCAACTGGCGGATCGCGTGTGCCCGCTCTATCCCAAGATCAACCGCGACATCGTGCTGATGGGCCTGTTCCTGCACGACTTGGGCAAGACCCGCGAGCTGGCCTTCGATCGCGCGTTCAGCTACACCGACCGCGGCGAACTGATCGGGCACATCGCCGAGGGCGCGATCATGCTGCACGACAAGGCTCAGCAACTGATGCGCGAGGCCGGGATGCGCCTGCCGTCGGGCGTGGTCATGGTGCTGCAGCACATCATCCTCTCGCACCACGGGCTGCCCGAGTTCGGCGCGGCCAAGCTGCCATCGACGCCCGAAGCGATCTTGGTTTCGCTGTTAGACAACGTGGACGCGAAGACCACAATGTCGATCGCGGCGGCGCGGCCTGATCGGGCCGAGGGCGCGGAGTTGGGCGGGAACTTCACCGAAAAGAACTGGGCGCTGGAGACTAAGCTTTACCGGCCCGATCCCCTGCAATGACCACACGCCTCTGCAATGACCACACACATCGACACGCACGCGGCGAACACGAGGGTCTGAGAGCGCTCACGCTCGATCACTCTCGTCCTGGGCTCGCTCTGGTCTCACGCTTCGCCAGCGGTTCTTACTGCCGATCCTGAGGTGGTACGCGCACCGAGAGCTCCCGAGCTGGGGACACCTGCTTCACTGGTGAGGGATGAACAAGCAAGAGAGATGGACGACCGCGACGACAGTCGAGAGCCGGAAACGGTTCTTCGGCCACCGGGTGATGCTTGACCTCTCCGATTTTTTCCAACGAATCAACTACTTCACAGGATGTTGGCCCGAGATGAATGTGATCGGCACGCTCGCGCTGGCGCTGCGGCCGGGCGACGCTGTGATCGACGGTGGGGCCAACATCGGGCTGGTGTTGCTCTTTGCGGCCGGGAAAGTCGGGCCCAGGGGCAGCGTCGATTCGTTCGATCCGATGCCCACGGTCTTTGAGCGTCTCGGACGGCACACGCTCATCAACTCGCTGGCGCAGATCCGATTGCACTCCGCGGGGCTGAGCGACGCCCCGGGCGAACTCGAACTGCGCCTGCCAGGCGAGGGGAACCAGGTCAGCGCGACCTTCAGCACTCTGCCGGGCCGTTATGGCGGCGTGTTTAAGAGCATGGGCCGCATTCCGATCGTCCGCGGCGACGACCAGATCGATCTCAACGACACCGGCCTCTCACGATCAAGCTTGATATTGAAGGGTTCGAACTCAAGGCTCTGCGTGGGATGCAGCGGACGATCGAACGTCGCCATCCGCTGATCGTCCTCGAAACCAATCGCGAGCTGCTGGACCTCACAGTCGAGCCTGCGGAGCATCTGCACGAGTGGCTGATCGCGCGAGGGTACCACCCTTTCGCGATGGACCGCGGCGGGTCCCGCGCGCGTCATCAGATGTGGCTGCACCCCGTGGCTCGCGAGTTCATCCGCTACGAGTTCGACGTGGTGTTCGTCCATCCGTCCAGGCCGCACTGGCCTCGCCTCGCCAAAACCATGAGGCCAGCGGGCACGTACTGGCGTCACCACAGCACGCCCACCGGCTGACGCTCAGGCCCGCCCGAGGATGGGGCGCGAGGTTCCAACGAGCTTGATCTATTTCAGTGATTCAGCACGTAGACCACGTCCGGACACGGTCAGTCAAGAGTGATTCAACGAAAAACCCCCAGCCTGCGCCGGGGGTTTTTGCATTTGTGAACGCTCAATCAGCTCAACGGCTTTATCACCCGTGCATCAGCGCCGCCTGCGCCGCCGCGAGCCTCGCGATGGGGACGCGGAAGGGCGAGCAACTGACGTAGTCCATCCCCACCTTGTGGCAGAAGTGGACGCTTTTGGGATCTCCGCCGTGCTCGCCGCAGATGCCGATCTTGAGTTCCGGCTTGGTCTTGCGGCCGCGCTCGACGCCCATCTCGATCAGCTGGCCCACGCCGCCGATGTCGATCGACACGAACGGGTCTCCGGGGAGCAGTTCGCGGCTGAGGTAGTCGGGCAGGAAGCTGTTGACGTCGTCGCGGCTGAAACCGAACGTCATCTGGGTCAGGTCGTTGGTGCCGAAGCTGAAGAAGTCGGCCGACTCGGCGATCTCGTTGGCGGTGATGGCCGCGCGAGGGATCTCGATCATGGTGCCGATCTTGATGTCTAGGCGCGGCTTGTACTCCTGCTCGGCCTTGACCAGCGCGATGGTCTCTTCGACTTCCTTGCGTAGCACCGCCAGCTCTTTCTTGGTCCCGATGAGCGGGATCATGATCTCGGGCATGGCCTTGATGTTGCTGCGGAGGCAGTCGATCGTGGCCTCGACGATGGCCTTGACCTGCATCATCAGGATCTCGGGGTACGTGACCGCCAGGCGGCAGCCGCGGTGCCCGAGCATCGGGTTGGATTCGTGCAGCGCGCTCACGCGGTTCTTCACCTTCTCGAGCGACAGCCCCAGCGACTTGGCCAGCTCGGCCTGGCTCTTGTCGTCGTGCGGCAGGAACTCGTGCAGCGGCGGATCGAGCAGGCGCACCGTAACCGGGTAGCCCTTCATGGCCTTGAAGATGCCGACGAAGTCGTCGCGCTGGTAAGGCAACAACTTATCCAGCGCCTTGACGCGGGCTTCCTTGGTCTCGGCGAGGATCATCTCGCGCATCGCCTTGATGCGGTCGCCCTCGAAGAACATGTGCTCGGTACGGGTGAGGCCGATGCCCTCGGCCCCGAAGTCGCGGCCGCGCTGAGCGTCGGCGGGCGTGTCCGCGTTGGTGCGGACGCCGATCGTGCGGTACTTGTCGGACCACTTCATGACGGTGGCGAAGTCGCCGCTGAGCTTGGGCTCGGTCGTCGAGATCGACCCGACCATGACCTCGCCGCTGGTGCCGTCGATCGAGATGACGTCCTCGCGGCCGAAGGTCTTGCCCGCGACAACGAACGTGCCCTTCTCCGGGTTGATCTGAAGATCGCCCGCGCCGACCACGCAACACTTGCCCCACCCGCACGCGACGACCGCCGCGTGGCTGGTGCGGCCGCCGGTCGAGGTCAGGATCCCGGCCGCAGAGTGCATGCCTTCGACGTCCTCGGGGCTCGTCTCCTTGCGGATCAGGATGACCTTTTCGCCGTTGCGCTTGCGCTTCGTGGCTTCCTCGGCCGTGAACGCTGGCTTGCCCACTGCGGCGCCAGGGCTGGCGGGGATGCCGCGGCAGATCACCTCGGCGAGCTTCTTCTTGACCGGGTCGAAGCTGGGGAGAAGGAGCTGCGTCAGGTCGCCCGCGGGGATCCGCAACACGGCCGTCTTCTCGTCGATAAGCTTCTCCTTCACCATGTCGCACGCGATCTTGACGGCCGCCATGCCCGAACGCTTCCCGTTACGGGTCTGGAGCATGTACAGCTCGCCCTGCTCGATGGTGAACTCGATGTCCTGCATGTCCTTGTAGTGCTTCTCGAGCTTGCTCTTAATCTTGATGAGCTGGTTGTAGACCTCTTTGTTCCACTTGGGCATCTCGTCGACCTGCTTGGGCGTGCGGATGCCAGCCACCACGTCCTCGCCCTGCGCGTTGATGAGAAACTCGCCGTAGAAGACGTTGTCGCCCGAGCCCGGGTCGCGCGTGAAGCCCACGCCCGTGCCCGAGTCGTCGCCCATGTTGCCGTACACCATCGACTGGATGTTCACGGCCGTGCCGTTGAGGCCTTGGATGCCCGACAGGCGGCGGTACGCGATCGCACGGTCGCCGTTCCAGCTCTTGAACACGGCTTGGATCGCCAGTTCCAGTTGTTTGAAGGGGTTCTGCGGGAAGACCTCGCCGACGTGCCGCTGGAAGACGACTTTGTACGCCTCGACCAACTCGACCATGCCTTGCTCGGGGACGTCGGTGTCGGTCGCGGCGCGGTACTTGCCCTTGATCTTGTTGAACGCATCTTCAAACTTGTGGTGGTCCACGCCCATGACGACGTCGCCGAACATGTTGATCAGGCGGCGATAGGCGTCGTACGCGAAGCGACGGTTGCCCGTCTTCGCGGCCAGGCCTTCGACCGATTGATCGGTCATGCCCAGGTTGAGGATGGTGTCCATCATGCCCGGCATCGACACGGCCGCGCCCGAGCGGACCGAGACGAGCAGCGGGTTCTCATTATTCCCGAACTTCTTGCCGAGCTCGGCTTCGAGCGTGGCGATGTTCTTGTTGACCTCGTTCATGAGGCCGTACGGGAGCTGCTGACCGTTCTTGTAATACGCGGCGCAGGTGTCGGTCGTGATGGTGAACCCGGGAGGCACGGGCAGACCGATCGAGGTCATGTCCGCGAGGTTGGCGCCCTTGCCGCCCAGCAGCAGCTTGAGCGACGGGTCGCCCTCGGTTTTGGTTTTGCCGAAGAAATACACCATCTTGCCCGGCCGGCTCGATGACGGTTTCTCATCCTTGAACTTCACCGTTTTGCCGGTGGGCAGGGTGCCGTTCTTGGATGCGGGGCCGGACTTGCTAACGACGGACTTGGAGAGGGCCTTTGGCATGAATCAATTCCTTCGCTGATGAGGACGGCTAACCTGCCGCGTGAACTTTCCCAGAGCCGCGAGACCAATCCGGGGCCGGGGAGGCACTGTTTTCGGCATCCGTTTGTGAGACATTGCGGAACTTGGCGCGGAACCCCGGGTGTTCCCGGCGCTCTACTTTGAGACGCGGGAAGGCATTCCGAACAAGCGCCCAAACTGAGGCAAGGATTCTAGCGCTCAACCCTCCAACTGACGAACCCGGCACGCCTTAGACACCCTGAAACTGGACGAATTTCGTAGTTTCAAGCCTCATTCCGGCCACTTTCCCGCTTCATCTGGTCCAAGTTTTCGACGACCTTTCGGACTCAATCGCGACCTCGCTGACTCTCGCTCGCTGCCGAGCAGCGCTGTTCCAATGAACCCAGAGCTGATCGATTCTGATCTCACTCCTCGCGCCGTTCTCGAACGCTGGCCGCGATCACGGCCCCTTGCCGCCTTGTGGTCTGGCGGCGGCTCGCCGCGCGCCCGCTGGACCATCTTGGCCGAGCCCGAGCCCGGACCGATGTCAACGGCTCTCGATCACGGCGACGCGAAATCTTCGCTTCACGCAGCGCTGAGCTCCCTCTGCAACTCCTCGAGCGTGCAAGGCCGGGGCCAACCGGGCGGCGCATCGGACGACAACCTCGACGCCCCGCCCTTCGTCGGCGGCTGGATCGGTCTCATCACCTACGACCAGGGCCGCGACCTCGAACCGACCGCGCGCCCAGCAAACGATCGCCCGGCCTTTGACGAGCCAAGCGCCGGACAGAGCACGGAATCTTGGCCCGGCGCGACGTTCTTCCGTTGCAACACCGCGCTCGCCTATGACCATGGCCGCGCGCGGTGGTGGAGCATCGGGCGAGGGAGTGAAATCTTGCAGCAGATCTCCTCTGCCACGAAACCTTCGCCACAAGAGTTCCAGGTCGGACCCGTCCGCAGCCGCACGAGCCGTGCGCGCTTCCTTGCATCCGTCGAGCGTGTTCTGGACTACATTCGCGCGGGCGACGTGTACCAGGTGAATCTCGCGCACCAGCTCATCGGCTCGTTCTGCGGCTCGTCTCGCGCGCTCTTCGCAACCCTTGCCGACGCCGCCAAGCCGTGGTACGGCGGGTATCTCGAACTCCAGCCCGCAAACGGCCCACTCTTCGCGGACCGGCGTGCCGCCCTGTGCATGAGCCCCGAACTCTTCGTCGAGTTCGACCCGCGCACTCGGTCCGTGCTCACCCGCCCCATGAAGGGCACGCGCCCCGGCCACGGCTCGGCCGAGGAACTCTGGGCCGCCCCGAAAGACAACGCCGAGTTGGCCATGATCGTCGATCTGATGCGCAACGACCTAGGCCGGGTCTGTTCTTTCGGTTCCGTACACGTCAGCGAACCGAGGCTCATTGAGCGCCACGGCTCGGTGCTTCCGATCGCGAGTTCTGCGACGAGCAGCGGCGCGGCCGGTGTGCTGCAGGCCGTCGCCGAAGTTCAGGGAACGTTGCGGCCCGGGCTGGGCATCGCCGATCTGCTCGTCGCGACGCTCCCCGGCGGCAGCGTTACCGGCGCGCCCAAAGTCCGCGCCATGCAGATCATCGACGAGCTCGAACCAGTCGCTCGCGGGCCCTATTGCGGGTGCGTCGGATTCATCAGCGACGGCGGGCACGCCGCGTTCAACATTGCGATCCGCACCGCGCTGGTCCAAGGCCGCCCCGGGGCATCAGGCCTTGACGAGATTGAAACCGGCACGCTGTGCTACAGCGTGGGCGCGGGGATGGTGGCCGACAGCGATCCGGAATCGGAATGGCGCGAGACGCTCGACAAAGCGAGCGTGCTTGAGAAGGTCACGCGGATTGTTGATGAACGATAACGCCCCTTCGCCCGATTGCTTTAGTTGCTGATTGCCTTCGCTCAGGCGGGCTGAGTTAGAGGTTGCGGGAAGGATCGGATCGTGGGCCGGGAAACGTACGAGCTTTAACCTACGCGTGGTGATGTGGGCGGGTAGGAGAAAGGCTCGGCTCGGAGAGCCGAGACCTACCAAGCCGACCTGTTGAGCCGACCTGCGTGGCGGAAACGAACGCAAAAAAGGAGCCGCCCGCGGACGGATCCTCCGTGCGCGGGCGGCAGTGTGGCGGCGAGGCTGGTGGGTGGTGGGTTGACCTCGCCGCCGCAAGATGAGGAGAAAGCAGAACTGACAAAGCGAGACAGGAAAAAAGCGCTCGGTCGTGGTGGGCGACCGAGCACGGGTGAGAGCCTTGCCCGGGGTCATGAGGGGTCCCTGGGTCGGCCGGGCTTTCTCCGGTGGTGGGACCGGAGATGGTCAGGTCGGCGACGCATCCATGCGTCGCTTGGACTGACCGAGGCCCGAGCCATCGGCCGTTGGTGGGAACGGCCGAGTGTGTGGGACAGCAACGTCTTCGAGTCCGTTCGTTGTCCCGGGCAGGCTCGTCTGGTGAAACTGACTTTGAGGCCCGCGGGGGCTCCTTCGGTTGTCATTCGATCCTCTGCAAACCCCGCCGGTGCTTTTCAGCTTCGGCGGAGCTCTTTCCAAGGCCAACCAGAGTTCAGGGATTCCTTCCCCCGTGCTCCGACTTTTTCGCCTGGATCCGGGCCACGAGTTCGGGGAGGCTGTTGAAGCGGTTGGACGCTTCCGCGTTCCAAGCCGCTCGGTCGCGGACTTCGAGCCGATCCCTGGCTCCGACCACGACCACCTCACCGTTCAGGCCCGTTCGTTCCAAGTGCTGCTTCGGGAGCGTGATCCGTCCCGCGCTGTCCATTTCCAATCGTTCCGAAAAACCGAAGAGAGCCGCTTCCAATTCCGCCTCGTCCCGGTCGGGAGTGAGGGTGCCTTGATTCCGCGAGGCCAGTTGTTCAAACTGAGTCTCGGGATAAATCCGAAGAATGCCGCCGGGCCAGGGGACGCAGATCCAGGCGTTCCCGTGCTTGGCGGGGTCCCACTGAGCGCGGTACTTGGCCGGAACCGCCAAGCGGAGCTTCGCGTCGATCGTGAGCTCGGCCTGACCGGTAAAAAGCAAAGGACCACACTCCTAGAACCAGATATGGGATTATGCCCCACTTTGCCCCACAACGCAACACTAATCGTCCTTTTTTCTGAATCTTGTTCGAAAGTTGTCAATTCCAGATCATTTTCGTGGTATTCAGGGGGGCTTTCAACATCTGAATTTGGTTGAAGTTCGTTCCTTGAGAGGCATTCGGGGGTTTTTACCAGTTTCGAGCCTCACTTCGTGAGGGAGCTTTGCGAACGGAGAGTCGATGCCCAGTTCACCCGATGAAATCCGATCAGCGATGAGCACCGAAGCCGAGAAAGTCTGGGATTCGACGCCCGCCGCAGACTCGCGGCCTGGGCTCTCCTCGCGCGTGCCGGAGGGTCCGTCACGTCCGCAGGCTTCTTCGCGCATCGGCCCGCCCATGAACGAGGCTCCACCCCAGAACGTGACGGCGGCGCTCGCGCTCATCCCGGGCGGGAAGTGGGTCATGACCACGCAGCTCGATGGCAAGCGTGGCGGGGTGTTGGTGCGCTCGGTCTCCGCCTGCGCCGATGAACCGCCGCTGATCGCGGTCTCCGCGTGGAAGGGCCACGGCATCGAGCCCATGATCCGCGATAGCCGGCACTTTTGCGTGTGCCTCATAGACCCGGAAGATCGCCTGCTCGCGCGCAAGTTCACCGGACACTTGGCCGATCACGCGGACCAGTTTGATTCACTGCCAACGCAGCGGCTTGTCAGCGGTTCGCCAGCTCTCAAGCGGTGCCACTTGGCGATCGACTGCGAGGTCGTGCGGCACATCGATGTCGAGGCCGACCACGAGTTGTACGTGGGGCTGGTTTTGGCGACGCTGGTGGATGGCCGCGTGTGCGTGAGGCCGCGCGACGACAAGCGGTAAGAACTTAAGCCGTGCGGCCGTCGCGAGCGGTGGTCATCCCACGCGTGCACGTGAGGCTCGTTGTTGCGCGAGCGTCGCGTCGATGAACGACCTGATTCCCTGCTCGAAGTTTGCGATTGAGAACGCTTCGGCACGAGCGCGGCAGAGCGCTGGCGTGCTGTCCGTGCGCGCGGCGATTATGCGGGCCGCGGCGGTGGCAAGGGCGAGTGGGGTTGGTTCATCGAAGAATGTTCCGGTCGCCCCGTCGTCGATGATGTCGAGCGCGCCGCCAGCCCGACGCGCGACGACCGGCAGGCCGCACGCGAGGGCCTCAGCGGCGATGATGCCGAAGTCCTCGATCTGCGGGAAAAGCAAGAGTTCCGCGCGGCGGTAGAGATCGCGGAGTGTGTCGTCGGGCACGCGGCCCAGGAACTCGACCGAGGAACCAGCACCGCGCGAGGCGCGGCGCCGCAGCTCACGCCGGGCCGAGCCCGTCCCAACCACGACGAGCCGCTTGTTGGCGAGAGCCGCGGCCTCGATGGCAAGGTCGGTGCGCTTGTACGGTTCGAGCGCACCAACGACGAGCCAGAAATCCTCGCGCGAGATGCTCGGATCAGGCTTATAAAAATCTGTATCCACGGGCGGGTGCAGCACGTCGGAAGTTCGGCCGAGGTGATGCAGGATCTGCTGGGCGGTGTGCGCAGAGTTGGCGATGAAACGAGTGACGTGCTGGCTTGTGGCGCGGTCCCATTCTTTGAAGCGTTCCGAATACGCGGCCAGGCCGAGACGTGCGAGTGCGTTCTGCGCGGATTGATCGCGTTGCGACCAGACGTATCGCGCGGGGCTGTGGCAGTAACAAAGATGCGGCACGCCGGGCGGGGCCTTCAGACCTTTGATCGCGGCGGAACTCGTCGAGATGACAAGGTCAAAGGGTTGAACGGCGTGATCACGAGCGAGTTGTTTCGACAAGGCCCTCACCGCGGCCGGGTACAGCGGCAGCAGCCAGCGGCGGAGCTTGAGCGCACCAGGCAGCCGCATCAACGGCGACGCGACGCGACGGAGCTGATCGATGTTGGGCAGGATCGGCAGGCGGTCGTCGAACATGAGATAGAGCGGCGTCGAGTGCGGCGTTTGATCGCGCGATCTTTTCAAGACGACGTTGGCGATGTGCTCGAGGACTTTTTCTCCGCCGCGCAGCCCGCACAGCCAGTCGTGAGCGAGCGCCACGCGAAGTGGGCGAGGCTCGGCGGCCAGAACCTCGACGGGAAGGACCTCGACAGGCCGGACCTCGACAGGGAGCATCTCGACGGAAAGGCCTGTCGAAACAGTGGCGGGCTGGACCGGGCGAGGTTGAGGAGTGGAAGAAGGCATGAGGCAGTGTGAGAACTCAGAGGTGTGGGCAACGAGAGCAACGAGAGCAACGGGGCAACGGGAGCATCGGGGGCAACGAGAGATATCGAAAGAGATCAATACAAACCGGGTCGGGCCGCGGGCGGACTTCTATAGTTGCTCATGATTGAGCGTCTCATCGTTGGTTCTACGCGCGGGCGACCTGTGGGATCGTCGAACCTGCCGGGGCTCGATTATCGCCTTGAAGCGGCCGCGTTCATGCGACCGACCAAAGCCCTGATCGATATCCATAGTCATATTACGGGCGCCAAGGCGGCGGCGGTGTACCGCGACGTTGCTCGGCTCTATGGCGTGGGCTTGACCTACTCGATGACGCCGCTGCCGATGGTAGAGGCGGTGAAAGAGGTGCTCGGGCCGACGATCCGGTTCATCGCGATCCCCAACTGGGGAGCCACCGACAAGGCCCACGCCTACCGCGCGGGCATGCTCGAAGACCTCGAAGTCTTCAGCGCCAAGCACAACGCCAAGATGATGAAGTTCTGGAACGCTCCGCGCTTCCGCGAGATGTTCCTCGGCGACGCGGGCATCGACCTGGTCGAGCTCGACAGCTCGTGGCGTGTGCGAACTGCGGAACTCGCGCAAAGCCTCGGCATGATGTTCATGGTTCACATCGCCGACCCCGACACCTGGTTCAAGACCAAGTACGCCGACGTCAAGGTGTACAAGACCAAGGTTCAGCAGTACGAGCCGCTGGAGCGGATGCTCGACCGCTTCCCCGCCCCGTGGATCGCGGCTCACATGGGCGGTTGGCCTGAGGATCTGAAGTTCTTGAGCGGGCTGCTGGATCGGCACGCGAACCTGCACCTCGATTGCTCGGCCACCAAGTGGATGGTGCGCGAGATCTCCAAGCACCCGCGCGAAGAGTTTCTCGCGTTTATGACTCGCTGGAAAGAACGAATCATGTTCGGCTCAGACATCGTGACCACCGACGACCACGTCGTGCCCGCCAAGCAGAACCCCAACCACCCCAAGGCCGACCAGGCCAGCAGCCTCGACAGCGCGTTCGATCTCTACGCGAGCCGGTATTGGGCGCTGCGCGCGATGCTGGAGAGCGAGTACGAGGGGCCGTCGCCGATCGCGGACGGAGATTTGAAGATGGTGGAGCCGGGGAAGTACACGGACACGTCGTCGCCGATGATGCGCGGGTTTGGGCTGCCGCGAGAGATTTTGGAGTTGGTGTATTGGGGGAACGCGGAGAGAGTGGTTGAGGGGTGGGAGAGGGGAAGTGGGTGAGACGTGGCGTCGAAGTTGGGTACTGCCGACTTCGATGGTTCAGGCTCAGTATTCAAGGCGAGGTGACATTGACTTCGTGGCACTGAGATCAGTTCCTACCGATCACAGTGTCTTCATTCTGCTCACGCCGAGAGTCTCCACCCGCGACTGGTGAAATCAGCCGCGAACGAGAGAGAGGCGGTGATGTCTTCGTCGGTGATCGCAGAGAAGTCGCGGCAGATCTCGTCGCGCGACATCTTGGCCGCGAGCCAGCCTAGGACATCGCCGACTGTGATCCGCATCTCGCGGATGCAAGGCTTGCCACCACGTTCACCAGAGCTCGACGGTGATGACGGTGCGGTAGCCCATGGAAAATGATATCGGCAGAGACGAACGTCCAGCCGCTCTCACGCGCGCCTCAAACAAACAACGGCCTCAGATCGCTCCGAGGCCGTTTCTTTGCTCATTTATAACATTCAGCGAGGGTGCGGGGGGGTGCGAAGGCAGCGCCTCTGCGTTCCAAACTTCTCTTCGCTCACGCACCCACACCTCAAATCTTCACGCCGCCATCTTCACCGGCGACGACTCTGACGACGCGATAAACAAGCTCTCGGCCTCGCTCGCGCCGCCGACTCTTCCGAAGCGGATCGTCAGCGACTCGCTCCACTCTGACGCCTGCGTGCCGCGTTTGGCTTTGAGCGCGTACGACACGCTCTGCGTGCCGATCGCCACCGTCTCGTCGGTGAACATCTTCCCGCCGACGCTGTCGAGCAGCGTGAACGCGCCGCCGTCCACCGACCGCCGCACTGAATAGATCACGCCGCTGACGCCCGCTGGCTGGCTGGTCTTCCACTTGACGATCACGTTTCCTTGGCTGTCGAGCGTGGCGCTGAGAGACGTGGGCGCGACAGGGTCGGCCGCGCTGCCGCTGGTGGCAGACGGCTCGAGCCCAGCCTGAGCCCAGAGCGCCCCGTTGTTGGAGTTTTTAATAAACGCTTTCATGACGTTCACGGTGTCGCGCCCGAGCGTGAGCATGGTGCCGACCTGCATAGTCTCGGCGGTGGTGGCGTTCTTCGAGGTTTGGCGAGCCGCCTGAGCCGCGTTGTACGCGCCGCGTGCCGCGGTGACGGCGGCGTTGAGCGCGGTGATCTGCGCGGTGGGAACGCCAAAGGCTGTCGGGATGGCGGTCCACAACGGCAGGTGGTTCTCGAACCACACGATCTGATCAAGCTTGGGTTGCGAGGGGATGTTGCTGCCCATGGCGGAGGCCTCCTGCGAAACGGCCACACGGTCAGATGGCCAAACTTATATATCGAAAGAACCACGGACCACCCGCGGCTTCTTTGCATTTTTCGTTAGCCCTGTGGCAAGGCGACCATTAAGAAACTTGCCGCTAGCTACCTCGCCATCGACGTGCGCAACTCGCCCCAACGGTGCGAAAAAAAAGAACCGCACGTTCAGCACGCGTGACGGCATCACACCTCGCACAGACCGCACGACCAGACCTTGCGAGGACCGTCTCTCGAGCGAAACTACAAGCTCGAAGGCCTCGCGCACAGCCTTGATAGTTGATTTTTCGGCGCGAAAGAACGAAAAAACTATGCCGTACAACGAGTTCACGACGCTGTAGAACGAAAAAACCGCGTGAAGTAATGAAAGAACTACGCCGTAGAACGATTCTTTCGCGTGAGAAAGCGAAAACGCCACGCCGTAGAACGGTTTCCCAACGCGGTAGAACGAAAAAACTACGCGGTTTTTCTGTCGATCCACGCGAGCTTCTTCGAGAGCCACGCCAAGTTCGCGCCGAACCACCTCTTGGAACGAGCAAGCTAGACGAACCAGAGGCTCGAGCGAGAGAGTGTGGCGAATCTCAAGCGGCGCCATGAGAGAAGCCGCTCAGGCCGTCGCGTGTTCAAGATTGCTCGCTCGCTCGAGCGGTTGCGCTTGGTCTGAGCGCTTTGGGCTAGACTTGGCTGCATGGCGAAGCAAAGCAACCAATCCGGCGGTCTGGCGAAGGCACGCGCAAGGATCGAGATGGCGCGGCAAGCGAAGTCGAGCACGCTTGTTCTTTTTGGTCTCGGCCTCACGACCGAGGACGTGACGACGCTGATCCTCGAGATCAGCCAACTCACCGCGTTGACGACGCTGTATCTCGGCGGAAACCAATTGACGGCGCTGCCTCTCGAGATCGGCCAACTCACCGCGTTGACGACGCTGGGGCTCGCCAACAACCAACTGACGGCGCTGCCCCACGAGATCAGCCAACTCACCGCGTTGACGACGCTGTATCTCGACAACAACCGACTGACGGCGCTGCCACCCGAGATCGGTCAACTCACCGCGTTGACGACGCTGGGGCTCGCCAACAACAAACTGACATCCCTCCCGTGGACACTGGGCGAACTCACGGCGATTAAGGTAATAGACGTCTCTGGAAATCCACTTCCATCTGAACTCCTCAAACTTTCCCAGCGAGGTACCCAGCCGCTGGTTGCATACCTTCGAGGTTTGGCTGTCCTCAAGGACCAGTCGGCCAGCGGCAGAGTCGAGGGGCCACCGCGCGTGGGGGGAGATGAGCCTGCAACACCGCCTGCCGCCCCAACCTCGTTCGACGAGGTGAAGTTGCTCCTAGTCGGCCCTGGGGACGTGGGCAAGTCGTGGCTCCTAGATGCGCTCCAGGGTAATAAGCCCGAGCCGCGCGAATCTACCAAGGGCATCGAGATCGCTCGCGTTTCGGTCAACATCTCTCACCCAACTGACAGTGCACGCACATTCCAGTTCAACTGCTGGGACTTCGGCGGGCAGGACCGCTATCAGATCACCCACCAAATTTTCTTCAGCCCGAAGGCGGTTTACCTGCTGGTCTGGAAGCCGAGAAAGGACGCGAGCGAGTCCGGCCTTGAACGTCGACTGGAGCGCATCCGGATCAGCGCGGGCGATACCGCGAAAGTGCTGATCGTCTCCACTCATGCCAGCGCTGATGTCCTCGCCGAGCCGCCGATTGAGCTTCTGAAAGAACGGTTCGGAAACTTGATCTGGGGTTTCTTCGCCGTTGATAGCAAAGAGGGCAAGGACGGGATGGGCATCGCAACGCTCAAGGAAGAAATCGCGAAGGCCGCGGCGCAGCTCGACGGCATCGACCTTCCGTACGGTCATCATTGGAAGCTCGCCCAGAAGAGCTTGAACAATCGCGACGAGCCGGTCATCAAGCTCGACGATCTCGTGCGGATATGTCAAGGCTTCGGCTTGGATCCGATCGAGGCCCGGACGCTCGCCATTGTCATGGACTTCCAGGGGCACTTGGTCTACTTCGATGACGCGGACCAAAGTGCGACAGTCCCCGCGAAGGACGGCAACAATATCATCATTCTCCGCCCCGAATGGCTCGCCAAGGCGGTCGGCTTCGTGATCGAAGACAAAAAGACGCTGGCGGCGTCAGGGATCCTTGAGCACCGTCACCTGAAGAAAATCTGGGCTAAGGACGCCACCCGCGGGTGTGACGGATATCAGGAGGAGTTCCACCGCTACTTCCTGTGGTTGATGTGGAAGTTTGATATCGCCTACAAGCAAGATAAGAGTTCCAGCCTCGTGCCGGAGATGATCCACCGCGACCGCCCGGACGACATCCCATGGACGCCCGCGAGCCCGAACCACGGCGACAGGCAGGCCACGATCATCTGCCGAGTCAAGGGCAAGCAGCCGCCGCCGGGGTTTGTGCCCGTGCTCACCGCCGCCGTCCACTCGCTGAGAAGGGCACGAGGGCCGCATTCGCCGAAAGATCGCTTGGACCGAAACTGGAACAATGGCTTCTTCCTCGACACCGAAAGCCGTGGCATGGCCTTCGCCGAGCTGGTCGATCGTGAGTTTCGGTTTACGGTTCGCCACGGTTACCCTGCCGACCTTGCACGTCAGCTCCGCAAGACTCTCGCGGCCGTGATTCAGGAGCGGTGGGAGAAGCTCGGCCACGACTTTGTTGTTCCGTGCCTGACTATCAGCGACCGCACGCCATGCGCGGGGCGCTTCATTTACTCTTGGCTCATGGAACGCGAGGGGACGACGGTGCCGTGTCAGGAATGCGGGAGTGACTCGATGAAGGTCGACGATCTTCTTGAAGGCCTTGACGTTCGAGGTGAGGAGGCTGTCAGGATGCTTCGCGACCTGAGTGCGAGACAAGACCGGCTGCTCGCGGTGGCCATGCGTCTTTACCGCGACATGCTCGACCCGGATCGGCAGGAAGTGATACGAGCTCCGTGCATGCTCACCATCACGCCGGAGGAGTCCAATTGGGCCGAACTCATCAAGAGTGCCACGCAGTGCAACTTCCGCGTGCAGTGCTGGTGCGAGCACCCAGACGGGCCGCATCGCGACATTCCGGCCAATGGCCGTAAGACGGTTGAGCATGTGATCAAAGGGAGCAAAGACTGGGTCGCCTGCATCGCCCCCTACCTCTCCTGGATGAGCGGTCTGATCAAGGGCGTCGTTCCGCGTGTTGGAGGGGCGATTGACCACGGTGTACGTGCAGTGTTCGGAAATGAAACGGTCACAAACGTGGACGCGATGGACCAATTTGCCAAGTCCAGTTCGACTGTGGTTATGTCCACGCTTTCGTTCGTGAAAGAGAGAGTTAAGTTGCGGTCTGGCACTCGCCCTGAAATTGCCGCTCTTTCCAATATCCACGATCTAATGCTTGAGCAATGGCCCGATGGGAAGCGATGGGGCGGCCTGCGGCCGGTTCTCACCAAGACCGGGCAATTGCTGTGGCTGTGCAAGGAGCACGCCGACGTGCAGACGCCGCCGGTGCTGGAATCGCTGGAGTAGGGAAGGGAGCACCGTGCTCAGGTGGCAGTTCCCCCCTCGCCCCGGTATGATGGCCCGGTGGTTGATCGAAAATGTGCAGCGTCCGATCGGTGGGTGCCGATTGATCTAGGTTCTATTCTCGGGTTCGATTCTCGGGTTCCAGTTTCAGGTTCGTTTCTCGGTTTGGATTTGAGTTTGACTTCAAAACGGTGTTCGCGGCTGGTGGGCATGCGAGCGTCGAGGCGGTTTTGCTTGGTCGGCGTT
>ENA-ORBV01002669-ORBV01002669.1-microbial-mat-metagenome-genome-assembly--contig:-NODE-2669-length-37222-cov-10.423476_pt1 | contig 37222 bp, 32 predicted proteins | sample MGYA00237777_ERZ505514 | MGnify/ENA primary metagenome ERZ505514 (study PRJEB26160, sample SAMN06269048) | microbial mat metagenome | isolation source: Oligotrophic lake microbial mat | place... | reverse complement strand
GCCAGCGCGAACCGTCGTGGTTGTGCCTGGCACCGTACGATCGGTCTGCCGTCGGCGAATCGGGAAGAAAAGTACCGCGTACCGTATGCGGAACGATCAGCGCAGATTGTCGAGGAACCACGCCGGCACGCAGCCGAGCGCGATCACCATCGCGACGCACACGAAGGCCAACGCGCTGCTCGTCATGCGTGAAGTCGCCGGAACGGGGTGCTTCTCGCTCTCGGGTTGCATGTACAGCGCGATGATCACGCGCAGGTAGTAGCCGAGCGCCACGACCGAGAGCGCGATGCCGATCACGGCGACGACGACGAGACCCGAACGCACAGCGACCGAGAACACGAGGTACTTGCCCAGGAATCCGCCGGTCGCCGGAATGCCGCCGAGGCTGAGCATGAATACCGCGAGCGCCGCAGCGATACCGGGACGCTTCTTCGCGAGTCCGCGGATCGAATCGAGCGTGACCGCGCGACCCGTCTGCGCTTCGAGCATCGTCAGGAGACCGAACGCTCCGCCCGCCGTGAACACGTACGCGGCCATGTAGAAGAGCAAGGCGCGCGTGGCACCGCCGACTTCTGGATCGCCCTGCATCCCTGCGATCGCGAGCAGCATCGTGCCCGCGTGCGCGACGCCCGAATAGGCGAGCATGCGCTTCAAATCCGTCTGCACGAGTGCTCCGAAATTACCGGCCGCGATCGTCATGAGCGCGATCACCGCGACGAGCGGCTTCGCTGACGCAGGCATCAGTGCGGCGGCAGTCGGCAACAAGAACGCGAACGCGGCGGCCTTCGTGCCCGTCGCCATGAACGTCGTCACCGGTGCGGGCGCGCCTTGGTACACGTCCGGCACCCAGAGGTGGAACGGAAACACGCTCACCTTGAAGAACAAGCTCGACACGACGAGCGCGACGCCGGTGAGCACCAGCGGTGCACCGATGTCGGCCGGATGCATCGAGCTGAACGTGAGCGAACCCGTTCCCGCGTAAATGAGTGCAGCGCCGAACAAGTACGTCGCGGCGGCGAACGCACCGAGCATGAAGTACTTGAGGCCCGCTTCGACCGAGTCGCGACGCGAGCGGCGGAACGCGGACAGCGTGTACAGCGGCACCGACAACAACTCGAGTCCGACGAAGAACACGAGCAAGTCGCGCGAGCCGGCCATCAACACCATGCCCGATGCGGCCGACATCAACAGCAGGTCGTGCTCGCCTTCGAAGAGCGCCTCCGACTTGTCGTAGTAGCGTTGGCCGAAGATCCACGCGATCAACGTCGACGCGAGGAAGAGCAGCGTCCACCAACCCGTCGTCGAATTGGCGACGTACGTCTTTTCGAAGACGAAGGTCTCGGTGCCCGACGCGATCGTCTGCCACGCGTACCAACCGGCGACGCCGATCGTTCCGACGAAGAGCAGCTTGCGCAGTGCGCGCATGCCGGGGATCACTTCCGCGAGGATGAGCAGCAGGATTCCGACGGAGAGCGCCACGAAAGGAGCCGTCGCGAGTAGCGTGCGCTCACTGAAGATCTCCGCCATCAACTCCGGGCGAATCAGTTGTTCGGTCATCGCCCTTCGCCTCCGACGTATCCAAAGCCCGTCACAGCGCCCGGTGGCTGGTGCTCGCCCGGAGATTCGTAGAGTGCCGTCCGAACGGAGCGCGCACGGTCGAGTCGCTGCGTCAACGCGTTCAGCGAGCCCTCCGAACGCGCGAGGAAAGTGTTCGGCGCGACGCCCATCCACACGATCAACGCGACGATGGGCAGCATCAACACGATTTCACGCGCGCCGAGATCCATGAGCGTCTTGTTCTTCGAATTCACGAGCGGCCCGAAGAGCATCTTGCGCGTCGCCATCAGCAAGTACACGGCGCCGAAGACGACGCCGGTCACCGCGATCGCGGCGAGGGCGGGTGAGCGCTCGAACGTGCCCAGCAAGACCAGGTATTCCCCGACGAATCCGTTCAATCCCGGCAGGCCGACGCTCGACAAGACTGCGATCACGAAGAACAGCGCGAACACCGGCATCACCTTCGCGATGCCGCCGTACTGATCGAGTGCGCGCGTGTGGCGGCGCTCGTAGATCATGCCGATCAAGAGGAACAACAGTCCCGTCGAGAGACCGTGGTTGACCATCTGCAGCACGCCGCCGCGCAGGCCGGCCGCAGTCATCGCGAAGAGGCCGAGCACGACATAGCCCAAGTGGCTGACCGACGAACACGCCACCAACTTCTTGATGTCGGTCTGCGCCATCGCCAAGAACGCGCCGTACACGATGCCGAGCGCTCCGAGCGCCATCATCCACGGCGCTGCTTCGATCGCAGCGGCGGGAAACATCGCGATGCAGAAGCGCAAGAGCCCGTAGGTGCCCATCTTCAAGAGGACGCCGGCCAGGATGACCGATCCCGACGTCGGCGCTTCCGTGTGCGCATCCGGCAACCACGTGTGGAACGGCATCAACGGCACTTTGATCGCGAACGCGAGCGCGAAGGCCGAGAAGAGCCACAGCTGCACGTTGCCAGGCAGATTGCCGGCTTGATTCGTGATCAGTTCGATGTCGGTCGAATCGAAGCGGTACATCAGCCAGATCACCGCGATCAACATCACGAGCGAACCGAACACCGTGTAGAGGAAGAACTTGATCGTCGCGTACAGACGATTCGCTCCGCCCCAGATGCCGAGGATGAAGTACAGCGGCACCAGGCTGACTTCCCAAAACGTGTAGAAGAGCACGACGTCGAGCGCGAGGAACACGCCGAGCATGCCCGTCTGCATGACGAGCAGCCACACGTTGAACTCTTTGACGCGCTCGTGGATGTGCCCCCACGTCGAGAGCATCACGATCGGGCCGAGCAACGCCGTCAGCGCCACCATCAACACCGAGATGCCGTCGAGGCCGAGCTTGTACTGCACCGCGATGCCGCCGGGCAGCGTGAACCACGGCTTCGATTCGACGTGCTGCATCGCTGCACTCGCGCCGTTGAAATCGAGGCACAGCATGATGCCGATGACGCCCGTTGCGAGCATCGTCAACAGCGTGATGCCGCGCTGAAGTCCGACGGCTTTCGACGGGGTAGCCGCGACGAGCAGCGCTCCGACGAGCGGCAAGAAAACGAGGACCGTGAGCGATAGGAAGTTCATGGTCTCAGGATGTCCGCGAACAGGAAGAGGAACGCGATCAGCGCCGTGAACGCACCCATCCACAACCCGTAGGTGGCGATACTGCCGTCCGCTTGGCGACGCCATGCTTGGCCCGAGCTCTTCGCGAGCGCACCGACGCCGTTGACGAGTCCGTCGATCGCGAATTGATCGACGACGACGGCGATGACGAACGCGATCAACTTGATCGGCTGCGTGATCCAGCGCGTGTACTTGGTGTCGATCGTCCAAGCGTCACCGAGGAACGCAGCCGTGCGCGGCCAGCGCTTCTCGAAACCTTGGTCGAACGCGACGCCTTGCTTGTGGATGTGGAAGCCGCGGTGCGCGAAGACCAGCGCGACCAGCGCGCCGGCGCCGAGCAGCGCCCACTCCAAGGCGTGCGACAATTCGTGCTTGCCCTGCGCGTCGAAGAGGATCTTGGTGCCGGAGCGCGTGACCGGCTCGAGCCATTCAGCGAGCAAGTGCGGTGCGTGGAACACGATCGGCAAGCCGAGGAGTCCGCCGACGACCGACAGAACCGCCAGGACCATGAGCGGCAACGTCATCACCGCCGGCGACTCGTGCGGGTGCACCTTGTTCTTGTCGAAGCGTTCTTCGCCGAAGAAAGTCAGCGCGACCATGCGCCACGTGTAGTAAGCGGTCATCGCAGCAGTGACGATGCCGACGATCCACAGTGCGGTGTACAGACCGCCGTGCGCGAACGTGTGCGCCAGGATTTCGTCCTTCGAGAAGAAGCCCGACATCAACGGCAGTCCTGACAGCGCCGCCGCTCCGCACACGAACGTGACGAACGTCGCGGGCATGTACTTCTTGAGCCCGCCCATCTTGTGCATGTCCTGTTCCTCGTGCATGCCGTGGATCACCGATCCGGCGCCGAGGAAGAGCAACGCTTTGAAGAACGCGTGCGTCACGAGGTGGAACACCGCCGCGGCCCAAGCTCCCGACGCGAGTCCGAGGAACATGAAGCCGAGCTGCGACACCGTCGAGTACGCGAGCACCTTCTTGATGTCGCGTTGTACGAGCGCCGTCGAACCGGCGATGAATGCGGTCAGCGCAGCGATGACGCCGATGATCGCGAGCAATTGCGGTGACGCCGCGAACAACGGGTTCAAGCGCACGACGAGGTAGACGCCGGCCGTGACCATGGTCGCGGCGTGGATGAGCGCAGACACCGGCGTCGGACCCGCCATCGCGTCCGGCAACCACGTGAAGAGCGGGATTTGCGCCGACTTGCCGCACGCGCCGCCGAAGAGCAGAAGTCCTGCCGCGAACAATTCCGGCGTCGCGAGCCCGTTGACGAGCGCACCGGGAACTCCGGCGGTGATCGCCGCCATGTCGAGCGAACCGAACACGCGCACCAACAAGAACGTGCCGATCAAGAAGCACGCATCGCCGATGCGGTTCATGACGAACGCCTTTTGTCCCGCCTCGGCCGCGAAGCTCTTCTCGTACCAGAAGCCGATCAAGAGGTACGAGCAGAGCCCGACGCCCTCCCAACCGACGAAGAGTCCGAGCATGCTCGAGCTGAGCACGAGCATCAGCATCGAGAACGCGAACAGCGACAAGTACGCGAAGAACTTGGCGTAGCCCGCGTCGCCCTTCATGTAGCCGGACGCGTACAAGAAGATGAGCGAGCCGATGCCCGTGACGACGAGCGTCATCACCGACGACAGCGGATCGAGGTGCATCGCGATGTCGATCGAGAACGATCCGGCGTCGATCCAATCCCAGGAGGTCGATCGCAAGACGCGCGCGCCAGCGTCGAGGCCCTTCAGCTCGAGGAAACCCTTGATCGAGAGCGCGAGTGCGGCCGCCATCGCGAGTACCGCGACGACCGATGCGAGCGCGCCGATACCGGCCGACACCTTGGCGTGCCCGTGATCGGCATGCGCATCGTGGTGAGCCTCGTGAGCGTGCTCATCATGCTCGCCGTGGCCGTGATCTCCATGGCCATCATGTCCGTGGCGATGATCGACCTTGCGCCGCGGATGCGCGGCTTCGCGCTGACGCAAAGTCAGGAAGTGCAGGATGCCGCACACAGCACTCGCGGCGAGCGGCAAGAGCGGAATCCACCACAGCCAATCGAGCTGGGCGCTGCCTTGCGGAATTTGGGGGGGGACGGCGAGGGTCATCGGTATGCGTTCAATCCTTCAGATCCGAGACTTCCTCGAGGTTGACCGTCTGGCGATTCCTGTACAGCGCGATCACGAGCGCGAGTCCGACCGCCGCTTCGACCGCCGCGATCACGATCACGAAGATCGCGAAGATCGGGCCTTCGAGCGCCGGACCGAGCGCGCCTTGTTTCAAGCTGTGCATCCGGCTCGCCGCCAAGAACGACAGGTTCGCCGCGTTGAGCATCAGCTCGATGCACATGAGCACGACGATGACGTTGCGGCGCAGGAAGAAACCAGCTGCTCCGACCGCGAAGAGGATCGAGGCGAGGATCAGCATGTGTTCGCTCGGGACGCTCACAGCTCACCTCCCATTTTTCGGCGGCGACTGTTTCCGCGCTCACGCTTCGCCAACACGACGACGGCGACCGCGGTCGCGAGCAAGAGCAGCGAAACAGCTTCGAACGGCAGTAGATAACGTCCGAACATCTCGCCTGCGAGACCGTTGACCGTGTCGATGCCGTGCTCGGGCATCTCCTTCGCAGCGACGACGACGCCGCTCTTCTTGACCGCCAAGGCGCCCATGACGAGCAGCAGGCCGGCGATCACGACGACGAGGAACGCATTCGGTCGCGAGAACATCTTCGCGTCGGTCTTGTCCAGAGCACCCGGTGCTCCGAGGTTCAAGAGCATGATGACGAAGAGGAACAGCACCATGATCGCTCCCGCGTAAACGAGGATCTGCACCGCTGCGAGGAATTGGAATCCCGCGAGCAGGTAGATCGTCGCCAAGGCGAAGAAGCAGCCGAGGAGCGACAACACGCACTGGATCGGGTTCTTCGCGAGGACGACGCCCAACGCGCAAGCCACCGATACCAGCGCCATCAAGTAGAAGAGGGCGTTTGCCACCGGTCGTTGATCCTGTTGACGTAGTCGATGCGGTCCTGGAGCGCGCGTTTCGGGCGCTTCAATTTGTCGATGTCGTAGATCAGCGCTTCGCGCGAGTAATCCGCGAGCTCGAGTTCGTCGCTCATGAAGATCGCGTCCTTCGGGCAGGCTTCTTCGCAGAAACCGCACAGGATGCAGCGCAGCATGTCGATGTCGAAGCGCTTCGGTTCACGCTCGATCGCGCGATCCGTTTCGCCGCCGTCGATCGTGATCGCGTACGCCGGGCACGCTGCCTCGCACAGCCCGCACGAAACGCACGCGATCGCGTTGTCCTCGTTGACGACGAGACGCGGTTGACCGCGCGTCACATCCGTCTTCACGAGCGGTTCTTCGGGGTACTGACGCGTGACCGCAGGCTCGAACATCTTCCTGAAGGTGATCGAGAGCCCGCGCAACACCTCGGGGATGTAGAGCTTCTCCGCGAGCGTCAGTTCTTTGCGTTTGACGATGACCATTTAGAAAAGTCTCCCGATCGCCGCCCACAGGTCCCAACCCATCGAGACGAAGACACCCGTTAGAGCCAAGTTGGCGAGCGCGAGCGGCAGCATCACTTTCCACCCGATGCTCATCAGCTGATCGAAGCGGAAGCGCGGCAAAGTCCAGCGCACCCAGATGAAGAGGAACAAGAAGATGCTGGTCTTCGCGAGGAACGCGCCCAGTCCGACGAACCACGGCGCGGCCGGCCAGAAAGGCACCGAAGGTCCGCCGAGGAAGAGCACCGTTGCGAGACAGCTGATCACCGTCATCGCCGAGTATTCACCCAGGAAAAACAGGGCGAATTTCATCCCCGAGTACTCGGTGTGGAATCCGGCGACGAGTTCCGCTTCGCACTCGGCGAAGTCGAACGGGTGGCGGTTCGTCTCGGCGAACATCGCGACGACGAACAACATGAATCCGAGCGGTTGGCTCCAGATGTGCCAGTTCCCGATCGTGCGCTGCGCGTCGCTGATCTCGCCCAAGTTGAGCGTGCCCGACAGCGCGACGACGGCGAGGATCGTGAGGATCAGCGTCAGCTCGTAGCTGATCATCTGCGCCGATGCGCGCAGTCCGCCCATCAGCGAGAACTTCGAGTTCGAAGCCCAACCGCCGAGGATGACGCCGTACACCGACAAGCCCGCGATCGACAGGATGTACAAGACTCCGATGTCCAGCTCGGCGATCGCGAGCCGGCCGAAGTTGTGGCCGCCGATCACGATGTCGTTCGAGAAGGGGATCGCCGCGATCGTGAGGAACGCCGGCAACGCTGCGAGCAGTGGTGCCCACCGGAACAACATCCGGTTCGCGCCCTCGGGCATCAGCGATTCTTTGAAGATGAACTTCACGCCGTCGGCGAGCGGCTGCAGCAAGCCCCACGGACCGACGCGGTTCGGTCCGATGCGGTACTGCATCCATGCCGAAAACTTGCGCTCGGCGAGCGTCATGAGCGCGCCGACTTGGATCAGGCTTCCGAAAATGATGATGATCTTCACCAGCGAGATGAGGATGTCCTGCCAGGCGATCATCGAGCGCGCGCTCCCATCGCATCCGACCGCGGCGAGAGCTTGACCAGGTCGCCCAAGTGGCGCTCGAGAGCGCGCACGTTCAGGGGCGCCGGTTTCACCGCCGCGAGCGGGCCGTGTACGCCGTCGACGTTGACCCATGTGCCGGTGCGTTCGGCCGAATTCGCGATGCCGATGCACGCTTCCACCTGCGGCAAGTCGAGCGCGTGACAATCGAAGACGGCGACGCTGGTCGCTTGGTGCACTTTGGCGATCGCAGTCGCTCCGACAAGTTCGACGACGCGTTCACCGACGAGCACGACGAGCTTCGCCTTCATCATGCGTTCGGCGATTTCGGCTGCTTTCACGCCCGGGATGCCCAGTTCGCTGAGACCGCGACGGTTCGGACACGGATCGCCCGTGTGCAGCACTTTGTCCGCTTCTCCGTTCGCTTCGACGGAGACGAACATGACATGCGCGCCGAAACGCTTGGAGTAGTCGAGCAGCGCTTGCGCTTCCTCGATCGTGAGCCACGGAGACACGACGAAGATCGAATCTCTGTGCGTGATGAGCAGATCGCGGACTTTGCACAACGCATCTTCGTTGCGCGCGATCACGAGGCCTTGCGCTTCGCGCACGAGCGAACCCTCGAGGCGATTCGGCGCATTCACGTGACTGAAGGCGAAACGACCGATGTCGCACATCCACCAACCGTTGACGGCAGCGTTCTCGCGCGGACGGATGCGCTTGACGTCGCTGCCGCGCAACACTTCGACGGTCGTCGAGCAACCGCGCGAGCACTCGCCGCACGTCGACGCCATCTTGGTCAGGTTCCAGACGCGCGCTTGGAAGCGGAACTTCGACAACGTCAGCGCGCCGACGGGGCAGAGGTCGGCGATGTTGCCTTGGTACTTGCCTTGGAGCGGCCGGTCCATGAACGTCGAGATGACCGAACGCGAACCGAGGTCGCTTACGGTCAGCTGCGCAACCTTCGGGATCTCCTCGAAGAAACGCACGCAACGGCTGCACAAAATGCAGCGCTCTTCGTCGAGCACGATCACGTCGCCGAGCGACTTGCGCTTCTGGAGCGGACGGCGCTCCTCGTGCGTGCGGCCCGCGGATTGGCCTTCTTGGTACGTGAAATCTTGCAGATCGCACTCGCCCGCCTTGTCACAGATCGGGCAGTCGAGCGGGTGGTTCTTCAGTAGGAACTCGAGGCATTCGCGGCGCGTCTCGTGGGCTCTCGCGCTCTCGGTATCGACGACCATGCCCTCGACCGGATACGTGCGGCACGCGACCATGACGCGGCTCGGAGCCTCGCCTTGCTTGACGTCGACTTGGCAGATGCGACAGCTGCCGACCGGCGCGAGGCCTGGGTGGTAGCAGTACATCGGCACGTCGACGTCGTTCGAATGACACGCGTGGATCAGCGGCTTCTTAGGGTCCGCTTCGATCTGTTGCCCGTTGACTGTGATCTTGACCAAGTGCTTCGAGCTCCGATCAATGAGCGCCAACGACGGCGTATTCAGGTTGCTTCACGGCCAGCGGATCGCGTTTTTCACGCACGCACGTCATCAACTCTTCGCGGAAGAGTTTGATCGCCGACAATGTCGGGATCGCCGCCGCATCGGACAGCGCGCAGATCGTCTTGCCCGGCGCCATGCCCTTCGCGAGAGCATCGAGCGTGTCGACGTCGTCGGGTTGACCTTTGCCGGCCGCGATGCGGTGAAAGATCTGCGACAACCACTGCGTGCCTTCGCGGCACTGACTGCACTGACCGCAGCTCTCGTGATCGTAGAAGCGCGCGATGATCTCCATCACGCGCGCCATCGAAGTCTGGTCGTCGATCATGATCATCGCGGCGGTGCCGAGCGAAGATCCGCGCGCTTTGAGTGAGTCGTGATCGAGCACGACGTCGATGTCCTTGCCGGTGAGCAGCGCGCACGACGATCCGCCCGGGAACCAGGCCTTCAAGCCGCGGCCCTTCCAGATGCCGCCCGCTTTCTCCTCGACGATCTCTTGCGCAGTGACGCCGAAAGGGAGCTCGTACACGCCCGGCTTGTTCACGTGGCCGCTGATTCCGCACAGGAAATTGCCGCTGGAACCCTTGGTGCCGATGCCGGCGAGCCAAGCTCCGCCGCGTTCGATGATGAACGGCGCGTTGAAGACCGTCTCGACGTTGTTGACCGTCGTCGGCTTGCCCCACAGACCCGACATCGCCGGGAACGGCGGCTTGGGACGCGGGTGACCGCGCTTGCCCTCGAGGCTTTCCATCAAGCCCGTTTCCTCGCCGCAGATGTAAGCGCCCGCACCCTTGTGCATGAACACTTCGCACGAGAAGTCCGAGCCCAGGATGTTCTTGCCGACGAGCTTCGCCGCGCGAGCTTCGAGCACCGCGTCGCGCACGCGATCGTGCGACTTCCTGTATTCGCCGCGCACGTAGATGTACACGGCTTGCGCGCGGATCGCGTACGCCGCGATCAACGAGCCTTCGACGAGGCCGTGCGGATCGCGCTCCATCAGCACGCGGTCCTTGCACGTGCCCGGCTCGGATTCGTCGGCGTTGATCGCGAGGTAGCGGGGGCGCGGATCCTTCGCCGGGTCGGGCATGAAGCTCCACTTCATGCCGGTCGGGAAGCCGGCACCGCCGCGGCCGCGCAGGTTCGACTTTTTCATCTCGTCGATGACCGCGCCCGGCGTGAGCCCCGTTTTGAGCACCTTTTCCAGCGCTTTGTAGCCGCCGAGCTTCTTGTACTCGTCGAGCCGATGAGCCCCATCCTTCTTGGCGCGGTCGAGCAGATACGTTTCGAAGGCCTTCATTTCACGCCTCCCAAGATCTTCGCGACTTTGTCCGCGTCGAGGTCTTCGTGGTACACGCCGTCGAGGTCGAACATGGGCGCATTGGCACAAGCGCCGGCGCACTCGACGGTCTCGACGGTCCACTTGCCGTCCTTCGACGTGCCGTGCAGCGGGGCCCCGGTGAGCTTGCACACTTGTGCGATCACGTCTTGCGCACCACGCAGATCGCAGCTGATGTTGTGGCAGATCGAGACCACGTGCTTGCCCACGGGGCGCAAGCGGAACATCGGATAGAACGACGCGACGCCGTACACCTCGACCGGTTCGAGAGCGAAGTAGGTGCCGAGATTTTCCATCGTCTCCGGCGAGATCCAACCGTCGGTTTCTTGGCAGCGGTGCAGCGCCAAGATCAACGCGGCGCGCCGCTCGGGATAGTTCTTCACGAGTTCGTCGAACTCGCGCACGAGAAGAGCGGACAGTGCCATCAGCGATCCACCTCACCCATGACGAAGTCGAGACTGCCGATGATCGAGACCGTGTCGGAGAACAGGCGGTCGTGCATCAGCACAGGAATGGCTTGCACGTTCATCAAACCCGGCGCGCGAATGTGGCAGCGCACGGGATGCGAAGTGCCGTCGGACACGACGTAGAAGCCGAGTTCGCCCTTCGACGACTCGACCGCGTGATAAGCCTCGCCCTTCGGCAAAGCCATGTCGGTCACGATCTTGAACTGGTGGATCATCTCTTCCATCGAGTTGCGCACCGCTTCCTTCGGCGGGAGGACGTAGCGGCGATCGTGCGCCAAGAATTCACCGCCCTGCGTTTTCTCCAGCGCGTCGAGCACCTGCATCAGGATGCGCACCGATTGGCGCATTTCTTCGATCCGCACAGCGTAGCGGTCGTAGCAGTCGCCCTTCGCGCCGATCGGGATCTCGAACTGGTAGTTCTCGTACCCTGAGTACGGGCGATTCTTGCGCAGGTCCCACTCGTATCCGGAGGCACGCAAATTCGGGCCGGTCAAGGACCACGACATGCACTGTTCTTTCGTGAGCACGCCGATGTCGCGGTTGCGGTCGTACCAGATGCGATTGCCGGTCAGCATCTGCTCGAACTCGTCGATCTTCGCCGGGAACTGCTCGCACCACTTACGCACTTCGCGAGCGACGCGCTCGTCGAGATCCGCGTACACGCCGCCGATGCGGACGTACGTGTTGTTCATGCGGTGGCCGGTGTACGCGTCGAGCAGCGTGTAGATCTTTTCGCGCTCCGAGAACGTGAAGAAGAACATGGTGATCGCGCCGAGGTCGATCGCCGTCGTGCCCAGGTAGATCAGGTGCGCCATGATCCGCGAGAGCTCCATCAAGAGCACGCGGATCTGTTGTCCGCGCTGCGGCACGGACATCTGTGCGAGCGACTCGAGCGCCATCGCGTACGAACAGTTGTTCATCAACGGCTGCAGGTAATCGAGGCGGTCGGTGTGCACGAAGAACTTGCGCCAACCGAGCGTTTCGCAGGTCTTTTCCTTGCCGCGGTGCAAGTAGCCGACGACGGGCTCGACGTACTTCATCGTCTCGCCGTCGAGCACGACCTTGATGCGCAACACGCCGTGCGTGGCGGGGTGCTGCGGACCCATGTTCAGGTTCATCAGCTCGCCGTGGAGCGGATCGTCTTTGTCGATCGCGCCGGGCGAGAACTCGAACGTGTGCGGTTCGCCCTTCGCGTGCGCGTGACCGAGATGCGCTTGCGTCATGACTCGGATTCCTCAGCCAGCGGTTGTCGTTCGCGGCGTCGACGATCCCACTCGCGGTACAAGCGATCGGGCTCGATGCCTTGGTGCGGGAAGTCTTTGCGCAGCGGAAAGTGGTCGTAGTCCTCGGGCATGAGCAAACGCTTCAACCCGACGTGACCGTCGAACACGATTCCGAACATGTCGAAGCACTCGCGCTCGCTGTACGCGGTGCCGGCGAACAAGTCGGTGATCGTCGGCGCGTGCGGATGGCTCGCCTCGACTGCGGCGTGCACGCGCACGTAGTCGTTGTGCTTGTACGAGAGGAACTGCCACGCCAGCTCGAAGCGCGGCGTCTTCGGTTGGCGATCGACTGCGGTGACGAACGTGTTCGTTTCGAAACCGCATGCGTCGCGCAGTCGACGGATCGTTTCCTTCGCGTCGCCGATCGCGATCTCGATCGTCGTCGTGCCTTCGCGCGACGAGACCACTTTGAATGTGATCCCGTTCAATCCCGCCTGGATGCGTTCGAGCGTGCTCATGCGTCGTCTCGTGGTGTCGGGGCCGCGCTCAACGCTGCTCGTACTCGCCCGGCGCGAGCACTTCGTGGCTGCTCGTCGTCGGATTATATTGATTCGGCGCGCGCACGAAGCGCTTCGTGCCCTCGTCGTATTCACCGACGATCGTGCCCTTCATCAGGTTCTTGATCGGCGTCTCGCGCTCGATCTTCTTCTGCAGCTTCATGATCGCGTCGATCACGGCGTCGGGGCGCGGCGGACAGCCGGGAACGTACAGGTCGACGGGCAGGATCATGTCGATGCCCTGCACGACCGAGTAGCTGTCGTACATGCCGCCGGAGCTCGAGCACACGCCCATCGCGATGACCCATTTCGGATCCGGCATCTGGTCGTAGATCGTGCGCGCCGCCTCGGCCATCTTCCACGTCAAGGTGCCGGCGACGACCATCAAGTCGCACTGGCGCGGACTGAAGCGTGCGGCCTCGGCGCCGAAGCGCGAGATGTCGAATTTCGGCCCGATCATGGCCATCAACTCGATGCCGCAGCACGAGAGGCCAAGCGGCATCGGCCAGAGCGAATTCTTGCGGCCCCAGTTGACCAGTTCGTCCACGCGCGTCGCGAGGAAGCCTTCGTCGGAGGACGAATGGGATTGAGCAGCCTTCAGCGATCCCATTCGAGACCTCCCTTGCGCCAGACGTAAGCCAGCGCGAGTACCAAGACGAAGACGAATGCGCCGATCTCGAACAGGACGAGCGTCGCCATGTTTTGCTCGCGCAGCGTGCTCGCCGCGGCGGCCCAGAGGAACAGGAACACCACCTCGACATCGAACAGAATGAAGAGGACGGCGATCAGGTAGAAGTGGATCGAGAGGCGGATCCGCGCGCTCCCGCTGGGCTCCATTCCGCACTCGTAGGCGTCGGTTTTGCCGACGTTTTTGCGTTTGCGGCCGAACAGCTCGGAGAGGACGTTGTTGAGTGCCGCGAAGCCCAGCGCAACGCCGAGAAGGAGCAGGATCGGGACGTAGTCGGCCAGCATGAGGGCGAGAAGTGTAGCGGCTGGGTATGTGGGGGCCAACAGTCTGCGCTGCCTGAGCTTGCGGTTGCGTTGACATTCAGGGGGGTGCGGACGCCTCTGGGCGAGCCCTCGGGCGTGTGGGCGGGCCGACCAGCCTCTACCCGCCACCCCCACGATACGCGATGAACAAGAATCTGAACTCCCGAGTTGTGGCGAGACGAGCCTTGACTGAGCGCAGAATCGTCGATACTAGCTCTCCTATCGAATTCACCTGTTGTTCCTAGGAACGCACTCACCCGCACTTCCGAGGAACGCACTCATGCACCTGTCAGCTACCCGACGTGTCGTCTGTTGCGCCGTCATCGCACTCGCCGCCCGCACCGCTGGGGCGCTTACGGACTATAAATTCGGGGTGAGCATTCGCAATGATATGAACATCCCTTGCATGGGTGTTCCCGTCCAACTGCAGCAAGCACCCGGGCTGCACTGGGGACTGGTAACTGACGCGGATGGATCGACCCCGTTCTATCCGGTGGACCACAGCCTCCCTGTGATGGTCACTCTTGCGGAAACCCAGGTGACCGGTGGCGTTCTCCTCGGGCAAAGATGGATCGAGGACATGCCGGTGCCGCCGCCTCAGTTCGATTCGTTCGACTACCGAAGGGGAACCAACCAACCACACTTGACGACCGTGATGATCCGCTATCAGGAGCCCACTTCGAGTGGACATCACCGGCGATGGAAATTCATGCCCTGGGGAAATCCTAGCAAATACCTTTTTACTGCGCAGGTTGGGCAATTGCTGACGCACGGAGAGATCAAGGCGTACGAGGCCGCGTACGGCGTGACCCTTCCTAGTCCGGCCACCGGCGGGGCTCGGCTGGCGCTTGTCATGCGGACAGGCGGGGGAGCGATCATTCCTCCCAACAGCCTCTCGCTGTCTGTAGATTGCAAAGGACACGGATTCTTCGCAGCCCCGCAGCCCTACGTAGTGCTTGTAAACGGTGTCGTTCAATCAGGGCCTCTAACCTTGAATGTGACTCACGGGCTGTGGGATTCGGCCAATCAGCGAGAGTATCTCACGATCGACGGCACGATCGAAAGGGGTGACACGTTGATTTTGCTCTACCCGACTGCACCCGCAGTCCCCGCCAGCAAGCTGGTTAGTCAGTTGCCTTCGCTTGTTGGAACGTCGCCCGCCAGTACTGGTTCCGACTGTATCCCAACCCCACCAAATGCTCCTCCCAGTTGGACTTGCAGCCCTGACGTGCCCTCCTCAACATCGTGTGGAGCGGGCACCCTCGTGACTTCGGGATGTGCCACAGTGACAATTCCAAACAACTCTGCGAAGTGCGGCCTGCCAGGAGTGACCCACTCCAGCGGCTGGCGAGGTCATTGGGGCGGTAGCGTGAGCATACCCGTCAACATAAATGGCGTGTCCGTTACCCTTGAGGGAAGTTACTCGTATTAATGGGAATCTTCGACAGATTACACTTTTAGCAACGGCAACGGATGCGGTGAATGCATGCGAGATTTTACGCACTACCTGAGCTGCGTCAGCCGCTACTCCGTCAAGTATGACCTTTATAGACCGAAGGTCGTAGCAATCGAGATTGTCTGGGAGCTGACACCGTGCGGCAATACTGAAATTGCAGACGACGGAGTGTACCGATGAAGTGGGCCCGAGCACAACTTCCTGCCCCCGAACCAACTGTCAATGACTCTAGCGATAATGTGCTGCAGCTTCCCCAGGGCACGGACGAGGCGACGTTGAGTTTTTTCGAGAGCGCAGTAGGTTGCGGAGTTCGGAGGTACTGATCGTGAAGGTATTGATTGCGACGATAGGAGTGTTCCTAATTGGAACTGCGTACCTAGTTTGGTCAGGCCACCCAATGAGCACTCGGGCTGCAGCAGGACCGTTTGTGATCGTCCGCGATAGTGATTTTCAGGCCTCACCAGAAACCAATGCCATCATCAGGACTGCGAACAAAGAGTTTCTGGTGCAAGGCGATGAGGCGGGTCGCCTGGGGGTGGTTGCTAACTCCGGGGAAAATTGTTGGCTACGCCTGGGGCTGTGCACATCGAGTGAGAAGTACCGGCCATCCATTGAATTGGAATTCGATGTAGAGTCGCATACCACGCGGAGTGACGCACAAGCCTTGGTGCTTCTCAGGCTAGTCTGTTGGAAGTTGACGGATGCTTCCCCGAATCCACATTTTGCCTGTCCGCATAACGACAAGCTTCTTGTCGGCTTTCTGGAGAATCACAATGCATCAAATGTCTACGCGGGGAACTTGACTGAGACGGAAACAAGTCAGCACCTGCGTGCACACAACCTTGAGGCAGATGCTGCACTGAGCGGAGTGCTGCTACACGTTGATATGGCATCTGAGGGACAAGGTGTCTCCTTCACATTTTCCCTGGACTTCGAAGAGTCCCATCTGGGTGCATCGGAGAGACTCGTTGTTCAGGTAATTCAAGCCACAGCGAAGCGCGGACCCGAACTTAGGCCCGTGACAGTTCTGGGCGGGCGTGCATGTTTTACTTTCCACGGCAAGCTGCCCGTCGGAGATACTCTCCTCGCACTCGGTAGCAGCAAGACAAGAATTGAAACATCCCGAACTGCTTGGACACCATCAACATCACCTGCAGTCACTGTGGCCCAATTTGAATATGGTCCAGGGCCGCCTCCTGAATGGCAAGCTGATTCCCGCGACGCCAAGCTATGGTTTGGTTCGGAAGAGCGGGTTTATTTTGAGGCAGAATCGGAGGACCTAACTGAGGCTATTAGCGTGCAGTTAGGTGGTATTGTCGAGGTAGCGCCGGGGGACAAGTTGAGCCTGATGAACTCTGTGCGATTCGAAGGTCATCCTTCGTTGAGGGGCTCTGCTGAGGGTGCTGGTGAGTTTGCAGCTGGTGAATCGCTCAGAATTGAGCACGAGCTCGGACGGAACACCTATTCAGCAAAATCCGACGGGCTGAGATTCTCAACGTGGGAACACATAGGTGTGAGGACTCAGCACTGGGTTTCTCGGTCAAGTTACTCGATGCTCAAAGATCTTGGAGCAGATCAACCTGCAATCGAAGAAGTGGATGCGCGGATCAGTACTGCATCAGTCTCGTGGTTCGGGCCCTCCGTGGTCACAGTTTCGAAATAGTTCTTTTCTCTCGGGGGCAAGATGTTCAAGTGTGCGCACTGCAACAGGCAGCGTGCGCACACTTTCAAGAGAACCTACCATCACCCGTCGATCTTGACGAAATCCCCCCGGCTGCCTTTCGCTAGGCGCGCGAGCGTTTCGTCGCCCTTGTTTCCGAGCTGAACTCCGTGGAACACCAGTCGGGTCTCGGGCAGGAAGCGTTCGAGGAACGGGTTGACCCACTCGGCTCCCTCCTCGGTCTCGCCGTCGCACAAAACGATCGCGGTATCGGCCTCGAGCTGACTCAGGTCGACTCTTCCGTCTGCGCCGACGTGGACTGCTGTTTCCACCCCGGCGCGCAACTGGGTGCCTCCGTTCGGCGTCTGGAATTTCAGCCACTCTTTCAGGCCGTCCAGATTGCGCTTGTCGGCCACGACCAGTTCGCCTCGCCAGACCTCGGGGATCGAGTGGAAGAGCACGACGTCGAACTTGGCTTTGGGTCCGATCGAATCCAGGAAATCGAAGAGCTGACGTTGAGCTTCGACCCAGCGTTTGCGGCCGACCTCGCCACGCGGGCCCGTCACTTCGCCCAGCGCGTAATTCATGCTGCCCGAGCGATCGATGACGAACACGACGCGGTCGCTCGCCGGACGGATGCCGAAGAAGCTTGCTTCCGTCTTTTCCTGCGGCACACCCGTCTGGGGAGCGACTCCGCGAGCGCCACTGCGCATGTACGCCCACCAGACGCGCCATTCCTCGGGCTCGACACCGAACGCACGACCGGAGCGGGCTCGCAGCGCGCGCTGCAACTCGAATCGTACTCGCAACGACTGCGCGCCATTGGCAGCACGCGCCTTCCATGTCGAGAGGGCTTCGATCAGTGCTGGCACGGCGATCTCGTTGGAAATCGGCGCCTGCAGTGCGATCGCGCGTGAGGCGACTCGCCAGTCGTCCGACACGAGATCGGTCCGCACGAGGAGCGTGTACTGTGTGCTCATTCGCGACTTTTCGTCGAAATGGACCGAGGAAAAGTGCTTTTCCGCCAGCCATGCGCCCGACGGATCACGCTTCGCAACAGCTCGATCCAAGAGACCGATGAAGTAGCCGTGGACCGCGTCGTCACTCCATCCGACGAGCGCTCGACGTGACGCGCGCACGATGCGCGGATCGGACTCCAGCGTCGCCGACAAGAGGGCCAACTTCGCCGACGGCACATTGCGCGTCTCGAGGATGCGCGCGACCGCCAAGCGCCGGACGACCGGTTGGGATTGCGGCAGGGCGAAGACCTCGGCGACCAACCAGCGGCCGAAGGCGCCCTCGAAATGAGCTTCGATCGTCGCCAGCGCCGCGTCACGCAACTCGGCTTCAGGCGTGGCATTCTTCGGGTCCGTGGTCGCATCGATGTACAAGCCGGCGACGTCGAGCATCACGAGCGCCGCATCTTTGGCGCGCGACTCGTCGATGCTCCACAAGAGGCGCGCGTCGGCGAGCAGGCCTTTGGCGTCGGCGATCGTCTGCCCGGCGAGTTGCACACGGTGGTCGCGCAAGCGGGCGATCAAGACCTGCAGTTTCTGGATCGGATCGTCGCCTTCCACCGCCGGATTTCCAGCGCAGAGGGTGATGAGGAGGATCAGGAGCAGGCGGACCATCATCGAACGGTTGAGTTTCGTCTTCGCGCCTGAGGGAGCCTACCCGAGCCGGGCTGTCGCCAGCCGACCGATCGAGGCTTCGGGATGAAGTTCTAGTCCGTTGCAGTGCGCATTACGCTGGTTCGTTGTAGGTTCGAGGTGGTCCCCGAGGATGCACACGATGAATTTCGTCCACGCTGCCGCGCTCGCCGCGCTGTTTTCACAGGTCGCCTGGGCGCAAGTCCCGGCCGGCTATTACGCCAGCGTCGACACGACGGATGCGGCCACGTTGCGCACGACGCTGAACGCGGCGATCGACGATCACACCAAGATCCCGTACACGTCCGGGTCGACGGACACGTGGAACGTGCTAGCGACGGCGAGCGAGGATCCGGCGAACTCGGCCAACATCCTCGAGGTGTACAAGAACGATTCGTTGCCCAAGCAGACCGGCGGCAACACCTTCTACGACCGCGAGCACACGTGGCCCAACAGCTACGGTTTTCCGAATGACGGCGCGGACAACTATCCCTACACCGATTGTCACATGCTGTTCCTGAGCCGTCAGGCTTACAACAGCGCGCGCGGCAATGCGCCTTATCGCACTTGTTCGAGCAGCTGTACGGAGCAAGTGACGACGCTGACGAATGGTCAAGGTGGTGGGTCAGGCGTCTATCCGGGCAATTCGAATTGGAACAACGGTTCGACGTCGGCTGACACGTGGGAGACCTGGATCGGCAAGCGCGGCGACGTCGCGCGCGCGATTTTGTACGGAGACGTGCGCTACGAGGGCGGCAATCACGGCGTCACCGGTCAACCCGAACCCGACTTGCGCGTCACCGACACGCAGTCGCTCATCACGAATTCGGCGACAGGCGCCAATTTGTCCGTCGCCTACATGGGCATGAAGAGCGTGCTCGTGCAGTGGAACATCCAAGATCCGCCTGATGCATGGGAACGCGAGCGCAACGACGTGATCGCGAGCTTCCAAGGCAATCGCAATCCGTTCATCGATCATCCCGAGTGGGTCGATTGCCTGTTCGGAAGCGCCTGTCCGGTCGGCGTCGAATTCTGTTTCGGTGACGGCTCGGGAACAGCGTGCCCGTGCGCCAATGCGTCACCGTACGGCGATCGCTCGGGTTGCCTGAATGGGCTTGGAACAGGCGGAAAATTGCGTGCGAGCGGAGTAGCGAGCGTGTCTGCCGACACGTTGTTCCTGAACGGCTCGGCAATGACGACTTCGTTCGTCCTCTACTTCCAAGGCTCGAGCACGCAGAACGCGAACAACGGAACCGTTTTCGGCGACGGCAAAACGTGTGCGGGCGGATCGATCGTTCGATTGGGCGTCGTGCTCAACGCTGCGGGCGCCTCGTCGTTCCCTAGCATCGGGCAACCGCTCGTCAGCATCCAAGGCATTGTCGCCGCAGGTAACGTCCGCCATTACCAAGGTTGGTACCGCGACTCGGCCGCGTTCTGCTCGGTGTCGACGTTCAATCTGACGAACGGCTATCGAATCGTCTGGAAACCTTGATCGACTCTTCCTGTCGACGCATCACCAGGGCCTGAAAAGCAACCCAACGCGCAGATCCCGGCGCACTTGCACGCCATGCTTTCGCACGTAGCGGTTCGATTCTGACCGAGCCCCCTCGGCCGTCCTGATCAGCTTGACCCCAACTGACGCCTCCCTTCCGACCAACTCGGCACACTCCGCCGCCACGCCCCTTTCCTTCTGACAGAACCCCGTGCGCGTGAAGTGCGGTACTCTGCGGTTCACGCGTGCGGGGTCAGCGATGCGAAGCACGCTTGTGTAGTCCTTTGTTTCAAACCGCCTTCGCGCAGCTCTTCTCCCTCGCAGCGCGAGAGGACACACCACCGGCAATCAAAACCGCCGAACCACCGCCGCCGAGTCCCCGCAAGAGGCTCCATTCGCACGTGCTCATCGAAAGCCAAGCGTCCCCAGCGCAGCCCGCCGAACCCACGCACGCGCCAACAGCCGAGCCGTCAGCTACTTATCGAACACATTCGTCTCACTCGGACTGATGCGCTCTTCGACTTTCTCGACCGTCAGATCGAGCTTCGAGAAATCGATCTTGGGCGCAGTCTTCTCCTCCGCCCGACTCTCCGGACGTACCGCGTCAGGTTTCCTAGCGCCGGTGTCGGACTTCGATGAATCGTTCTTGGTCATGTGCGTCTTTCAGGTCGTGTGTGGAGCCGGCAAGCGTTGTTCGAGCACACCCAGGCGATGCAATTCACGCGCAAACCGCGTGAGATTCGCACGCGAAGCGAAATCAGATTCCGGGAGCATATCGAGCAAGTCACCCAGCGTGCCAGCGCTACGCAACAAATCGATCGCGCGCGCGCCGTCGCCCCGCACCTCAGCGAATTCAGCTGTTTCTCCGCAGTAGACGAGCACCCGATCGCGTCGCGCGAGCGAGCCGAGTTCGCGCGCCGCCTGATCCTCCGCGCTCTCGACGAAGCGACCCGACAAGAAATCAGGTCGCGCCGCACGCGCCAGCGGATCGGCCAACTTCGCCAGCGCCTCGGTGTAGCTGAACGCGATCGGCAACGTACGCGTGTCGTCGCCGACCGCGAGCGCGCGTTCATCGGTGTTCGCGTGTCGACGCAGCAAGCGCTTCTTGCAGCGCTCCGCGAATTCATCCGGCGTCGTCTCGCGTGCCAAATGCAGGAAGTAATGACTCTTCTGCATGAAGAAGAAGATGTTGTCACCACTGAAGAGCGGATAGTGCGTCCGTAGGCTCTTCATCATCGTCTCGAACATCTCCGCCGCCTCGGATTGCGTCATCCCACTGGCCGCTTCGTAGTCGTGATAAAGCTGCAAGTCGGCATCCGGGTCGGAGAGGATGTGGATGCCAAAGGTCTCCGGCTCGCGATAGGTCTTCGCGACCTCGTCGATGTGGAAGGTCTGCAGCGACACTTCGCGCACGACGTCTTTGTGCTCGATCAAAAAATCCACCGTCGCCTGAGCCTCTGCCCGCGTCTCGGTCGGGAATCCGACCATCGCGTAGAACGTGACGCTGATTCCGGCCTGCGCACAGTTCGTCGCGACTTCGACCGTCGACTTCAGCGACTGGCCTTTCATCATCATCTTCAAGAGGCGAGGTGTCGCCGTCTCGAAACCGAAGAGCAGTTTGCGACAGCCCGATTCGTGCAGTTTACGAGCGCCCTCCAGCGTGTACGCCTTGGGCTCGACGCGCGCGTCGCTCCACCAGCGGATCTCAGCGCGGCGCGAGATCAATTCGTGCGGCAGATCGCGGATCATCCCGGGCGGCATGCAGTCGGTGATGAAGTTGACGTTGCGCGTGCCCAGTTCGTCGCGCAGTCGCACGATGTGATCGGCGATGGTCTTGGCGCTGCGCGTGCGATACCCCGGCCCGATCACGGTCGGCAACGTGCAGAACGTACACTCGCCGTAGTAACAACCGCGATTGATGTCATAAGGGATCACGAGCTCGGGCGAGAAATAACGCGTCAGCGGCAACCCGGTGAAATCAGGCGGCGGAGCGGCGTCCAATTTGATCGGATGGCCGAGCGTGTTGACGACGGGACGTACAGCGTCGCCGCTGCGATCGAACCACGTCAGCGACCCTACGTCTGCCGGCGATCGTCCGTCGCGCAAGCGCTCGCACAGTGCGAGCAGCGGATTCTCGCCCTCGTGGAAGATGATCGAATCGAGACACGCATCCAGGCCGGGCGCCGTCATCAATTTGGCGCCGATGTACGCCAGGAATCCTCCGCCAGCCGTGACGTGACAATCGGGCAAGGCCGCTTTGATCATGCGGCCCAGCGTCAGTCCGGGAATCAATTGACTCCCGTAGATGATCGACAGACCGACGACTCGCGGACGTCGTGCGACGAGAGCAGGAATCACGTGAACTCGGAAGTGCTCGATGAACGGGTTTTGGGATTCGTCGAGCGTCGCGGCCAACACGTCTTGCGAGCGATCGTTCGCATACCCCATCGTGAAATTGTGGGGCGTCAGTTCGCTCGGGTGGTGCGCGGCCGAAACGAGGCGCAGCGCGTGGTAGATCGTGCGCACGGCGGGGATGTAGCGCCCGACGTCGTAGAAGGCTCCGGTGCGCACGACGGATTTCGCCTCGTCGATGCGCTCGATCAACGCTTCCGCCGACACTTCGGCTTCGCTCGCGGCTCGGAACGCGGCCATGTCGCGAAACGGCAATTCGCTCTGATCGGCGAAACGCGAGAGCGGCAGGCGTTCCCGCACCAAATCACGCGCTCTCTCCAGGTAGTCGCGAGACAAGAAGCGGTCGTAGGCGTCGATGTTCGCGTCGACCAGTTCGACATCGCCGAAACCATGTTGAACGAGCCAGGCTTTCAAACACGGTAACGCCAAATAGGGTTGGGTGAAGTGCCCCTGCGGCGGAAAGATCAGTGAGATCGGGAACGAACGCTGTTGAATCATGTGTTGACGATCTCCACCGCGTTCGACGCGGGCACGAAATCCACCAAGCCGAGCGAACGAAAACGATCGAGTGCAGCACCGAGTCCAGGTGAAGTACGTTCCCAATCGTCGCGTGAATGGTCTCCGTCGAGGGCCTCCAGAAGCGCCGCGACGTCGCGCGTGATCCTCGACGTCGAAACGGCAGACAGGGGCGAATCAGCGCGTTTCGGTGCAATCGCCAGTCGTATTTCCGACGGCTCGCGTGCGGCGACCACACCGGTGCGCAACCCGTCGGCGATGGCTGGCAAGTCGAAACTTGCCTGAACGACCTCGGCGCAAACGCGCACACGATCGTCGTTTGGAAGGACCGCTCCGCGACTGGCGGCCCGCACCAAGGCCTGCTCCCAGGCCATCATCTCGCGTGACTCTACCGAGCCTACGCGTGTCACGAAGCTCTCGAAGCTGCGCGCGCTGGCCTTCCAAGCACGATAAAGGCTCAATGCGCCTGATTGAGTTGCGTCATTTCGCTCGCGCAGCAAGGCGAACGTCCGTGGATAACGCATCAAGATCTCGGGCAACTCCTTCGCGATGCGGTGTAGCTCCTTCAGATGGTCTTCGTCACCGGGCAGGAGCGCAAAGGTCGAGAACAGATCCGGATGAGCGGCGATCAAGGCGCGCTCGGCCGCCGTCTCGCCGGCGCCGATCGCCATGTCGGGCGGGATCCCGTCGATCGGTCGCGAGCGCGAGGCGAACTCTTCGCCGAAAGTCGATCCAGGCTCGGGATTGACGAGGTGCAGTGACACGTTGACTCCGGCCCGCAAACTCGCGCGCGCACACAAGTCCAAACTGGCTTCGAGCGCAGCCTCGTCCTCGCCCGGAAGGCCCAAAATCAGTGACAAAATAGGCGTGATTCCAGCGCGAGCGCAGTCGTCGACGACTTGCAGCATGTCGGTTCCGCGACGCAGACCTTTGTGGCTCTTCTCGCGCACGCCAGCGTCCGCCGACTCGACTCCGATCAACACGCGATAGCCGCCTGCCGCGCGCATCCGCTCGAGCAGTGCCAGATCGAGATGGTCTGCGCGCGCGCGCACTTCGAACGGCATCGGCGAGCCGCGCTCGATCAAGCCGTCACAAAACGCGATCGCTTGGCCGCGGTTGGCCCCGAACAGGTCGTGACAGAGATAGGCACTCTTCGCCGCAGGCATAGCGCACAGCGACAGGACCTCATCGACGAGCCGCGCAGCCGGAAGCGTGCGTGATCGCCTGGACCAATAGCGACCGATCGTGCAAAACGAACAGTCGTAAACGCAGCCGCGCCCCGAATCGATCGCCACTAATCCGTCGGCTCCGCCCGTGACGCGCTTGTAGTCGGCGATCGAAGGCAGCAGATCCCACGCGTAGGCCGGCAATGTCGACATGTCCTCGATCGACGGTCGATCGACTTCACGGTGCACGCTGCCGTCCGGTGCGCGCCACGTCGTGCCCGCGATGCCGGTGAAATCCGCTCCGCGCGATCGAGCAGCGATCCATTCGAGGATGGTGCGCTCGCCCTCGCCGCGCGCGATCGCATCGACGAACGGGAAGCGCTCGATCAAACGTACATCGATGCCCGTCGTGCCCGGGCCGCCGAGCCAGGTCGCCGTCCGCGGCCTCGCAAGCTTCACCCGCTCGAGGATCAAGAGTGCGATCGGCAGCGTCGCGCCCATGACGGACAGGCCGACCGCGTCAAATTCGCCGCGCGTGAGGATGCGCTCACACGCGGCGTCGGCGAGCGTCTCGTCGTGCGGAATCACGCCGGCGCCGAGTTCGTGAGCGAGATCGAGCAAAGCGACATCGATTCGCGATCGCAGGAGTTCGCCGCCGAGCCGCAATAGCCCCGGTGGAGGCATCGAATACCCGAAGGTATCTCGATGTGGGGCAGCGGCGAGGAGAACGCGCATGCGCTCATCACACCGCTCGGAGCACGCGAATTCCAGCGCGAGAAGCTGTGCTCTTTACGAGTCGACGTCATGCAATTCAGCAGACGGAACGCTACCTTTTCGGCCACTTCGTCGACCTGGCAGGGCGACAACATCTATGCGAAATCAACTGATCCAATCGTGCGCGCGCGTCGCGCCGTCCCCGCTCCACTCGACCGTGCTCTGCCTCACTGCGGCCATTTTCGCCGCGTGTTCGGCGGGTGGCAGCGACGAATCCGATGCGTTCATCGTGCGCGCGACCCAATGGGCCGTGGGCGGCAACACCAAGGTCGCCATCAGCGGCAACAACATCGCGTGGATCGCGGATGAAGCGACGACCGGTGCAGCCGGAACCGATTTGAACGGCGACGGGACAGCGAATGACGGCACCGTCGTGTTCGTCGACGCGGGCACGCGCACGCAAGCCAACGTCGGCGTCGCGGCGCAGGACCTGTTGTGGATCGGCAGCGAACTCTATCTCGTCGTGTCGGAGACCATCGACGGCGAGGATTGGAACCTCGACACGGTCTTGGACGACACGGTGCTCGTGCACTGGTCGCAAGCAGCTCCGACGCCGGTTTTCGTCGACGAACTCGACGCGACGTCCACGAAGAAAGCGGTCGCTTTCGGATCGCGACTCGTCTACGCGACGGCCGACGCAGTCACCGGCGCGAACGCGAGTTCGCTGCGCACGATCGACTCGGCGGCGCCGACGACCATCGTCACCGTGACGACGACGGACGCGGTCGGCGCGTTGCGTCCGTCGATCTTGGTGCAAGAAGAGGGTCTCGTTTTCTGCGCGTTGAACGAAGCGGTCGAAGCGCGCGTCTTGAACGCCGACGCGGACACGTCGGACAACTTCGTGCTGGCGCTGCTCGACCTGCGGACGGCTGCTGCACCGTTGCGCAGCGTCGCTCTCGCGCTGCCCAGCGCGACCGCCCCGATCCGCGCGAAGTTCGTCGCGGCTGCTGATTGGCAAGTGGGTTTCCTCGTCAGCGAGAGCGCGCAGGGCAATACGAACCTCGACGATCCGAGCGACTTTTCGCCTTCGTGGCAGGCCACGCAGTGCATCGGTTTCTCCGACGCCGACACGAACGACACGATCCTCCACTACCTGCGTTTCGCCGCGTGGGTCAGCGACTCGGTCGTCAATCCGCCGCGCAACACCGGACTCGTCGGGATCGACAAGATCGCGATCGCCAACGGTTTCATCGCGACCATCACGCCCGAGAGTGCGTCGACCGGCACGCTCGGCGAAGGCACCTGCGACCTCAATACGGACGGCGACAAGTTGGATCGCGTCGTGCGTTGGACGCAGATGGTCGCGGGCACCGGCGCGATCTTGCCGCTGAATTCTCCTCTGCACATCCACGCGGTCGACGACGTCGCGGGCGGCACGCGCGGACTCGCGGAGTTGCAGGAGCGCCTCGTCATCGTCGTCGACGAACAGGCCGACAATCTCGACATCAACGGAGACACGCTCGAGACGTTCGATCTCGTCGGTTGGCTCCTGCCCAGCACGAGCACGACGCCGTGGCAGTTCACGCACAGCGCGAGCTTCGTCGGCGCCTCGTACGTCGGCGAAACGCGCGATCGTCAACGGCTCACGCTCGGCTTGCAGGAGATCGTCGGCGGCGTATCGCTCAACCCCGGAACGACGGGAAATCCCGGCGACAACGACCTCGTCGACAGCATTCCTACGTTCCCCGTGTTCAATGCTTCGAGCGTGTTGACGTTTCCCGGCATCAAGATCGCGCTCGACGTGTCGCAGCCCGCGACCGTGAATCCGGGCATGGTGATCGCGCGCGGTCTCGGGTATTACCGCACGGCCGAAGCGTTCGACAATCGCGACTGGAGCAACGACGGGGACAAGTTCGACCGCGTCGTCTTCCGCAGCTCGTTCACGCAAGGCACGACGAACATCAACGGCATCTCGACGGCCATCAACCGTCCCGTGATCGAGGTCGATCCCGAGAGCGGTTCACCCTCGTGCGCTGCCTTGTTGACCGACGAAGCGCTGCAAGGTTCGGCCGGCAGCGACATCAACGGCGACGGTGATCGCACGGACATCGTGCTGCAGTTCTTCGTCTTCTGACGCGGAACCGAACTCTCAGGAGCGGGCTGGCGGAGGCGATTCCATACCGATGAGGAACGAGTCCGCCAGCTTCTCTGAATGATCGCCGCGCGCGCGCGGGGTTGCCCACCGGGAGATCACGTCCATGCGCTGCGACAGGGCACGTTTTTGGGCCGCGTGGCCGTTGGCGTCGACAGCCCGGATCGCGCGCAACCCGCGCGGGTGCAGCGACAAGCGAATGCGATCGACGGCGGCTCCTTGGAAGAGTGCCAGGAACCCCTTCGTCAGCGTGACCTTCGCGATCGGATGGATGCGCGCCATCCCGCTGCGCCAGCGCTCGCGCTCGGACACGAGCAACACGTGATTGAAGATGATCTTGTTCGCGCGCATCGACAGCGCCTTCTTCGGCACGGTTCGATTGACGAGTTCGTCGAGTTCCGTGAGTCCGTCCTGATTCTTGAGCGTCGTCACGCGCTGCCAACGGCTCTCCGGCACGAACCGGTCGGCATTCATCTCCCAGTACAAGTGGCCCAGACCCTTGGTGCGCGCATAGCGAGCCAGGTGATAGGGGACGAAATGGTTGTGCGCGATCGTGTCGGCAGCAAGGTGCGAGAGGTAGCCGGCGACGAAGGCTTCTTGCCGCTTCGACGTGGCGAGCGCGCGCATCTCGTCGACGATTTCCCAGCGGTGACAGTGCGTGTACGCTCCACCGTACGCCTTGAAGTTGATGATGTCGGCCGCGATGTTGCCGTAGTCGTACGCAGCACGCTCTTCGTCGATCAAGAGCGCCATGTCGCGCGGCAGGAGTTCGTTGCGTCGACGCCAGACGCGCTCGCTGAACTCCAGGTGGTGACCCGGACCCCAAGCGCAGATCGCGGCGAGGACGATCACGAGAAGCGCGAGGATCATGGGCGCGACACCCTAGACCGTATCGGCAGTCGAACGAAGCTCATGACAGGTGAAAATCAGTCGCGACGGCGAGATGGTCGGACATTTCGCAGTCGATCACACGTTCCGAATGCACTCGCCATGCCGCTGGCCCGAAGACCTAGTCGATGCGGCGGTCGGGTGCTCCTCGCGGAAAGGTGGCCCGGAGATCGTTACCGATGGCAAATCGACCCGATCGGTTCATTTGCGCGATGGACTGCGAATCAGGAAGCGCGTTGAAATCCCCGGCGAGCAGGGCCGGACGGCTGCCCACGAACGCCAAAATCTCCGTGGTTTGTCGCTGATTGTTCAAATCGTCGAACGAGTCGTTGCGCAGCGATCCGACCAACAACCAGTCGCCGCCGACTTGAATTTCGCACCACAGAGCACGGCGAATGTTGGTCGGGCTCCGGATCGACTGCGGTCCGGCGAGCGGCTGCACCCACGCCGCGGTGTGGCAATCGAGTGAGGATCGCGTTGCCCGATCGGATGCGGATGAAGGGCAGACCGAAACTGTAATTGTCGCTCGCTGCGAAAGCGGCGAATCCGCACTTCGACGCGAGGACTTCGACTTGGTCGACGTCGACGGGCCCACGATCGTGAACGACTTCGGATAGGCACATGATGTCCGGACGCTCGCGCTCGATCGCGGCGCGGATTCGATCGCATGTCTGCGTCGCGGCGGAGCGCTCGTCGAAATGCAGACGGTCGTGAATCCGGGCAAGATCCTGTACGAGAACGACGACCAAGTCGCCGTCGTTCCGTGGGCCGACGCTCTGCTCGGATGATTCAGTCGGCTCTGAGTTCGAAGCGCCGTTTGCCGATGCAGTTACTGCCGTTCACGATCGGTCCGGCGTACAGCGACACGTGCAGATTTCCTGCACGCGTCGCATGGAGCGTGAGTTCGAACGAGCGCTCGCCCGCCGTCACGTCGACGAGCGCCATCGAGCCTGCGCCGTTCGTGACTCCGACGTAGAGCTGGGCGTTGTCGACCGAAGCGAGCCGATAACGTCCGCGCACGCGCAGCGTCGTTCCAGCCTCGAGCGCGTCGTTGTCGGCGAACACTTGCTCGATCGTGATCTCGTCCTCGGGCGCGTCGAACGACTCGACGATTTCGAATCGAACAGGTGCGGCCTCGCGCACAGTCCGCGTGCTGCTGCAGGCCGGTAGAAGCGCGATCGAACCCAATGCGAAGACGAATTTCATGAGCAGCTCCACTGTGCCCTGGGCACGGACCCCGCTGTGCCCAGGCACGGACCCCGCTGTGCCCAGGCACGGACCCCGCTGTGCCCAGGCACGGACCCCGGCCGGTGATCACAGGATAATCGATGCCCGGTTCGCGTCGTGCGGGCACCGGCGCTTGTTCACGAATCGAGCGGATTGCGTGGCGCCGGACGAGGTTTGCGCGATCCCAACGCGTCGATCTCCGCGAGCATCGCCGCGGCATCGATCTCGGCTGGACTCGCCGCGAAGAGCACGCGTGAGGGCGCCGTGCCTTGAGGAAACGTGCGACGCGGTTGGCCGGGCGCGAAGATGCCGACGACGGGCACGGCGCACGCGTTCGCGACGTGGAGCGGGCCCGAGTCGTGGCCGACGAAGAGCTGCGCGCACGAGAGCAGGGCCGTCGTTTCGCGCAGCGTGCCGTCGGTGAATTCGCCTGAAAAACAAGCCCTTTTCGAGACTTCGGCGGTGGAGCGCACTTCGTCGAGCTCCGATCGGCTGCCGACCCACACGATCGTCGACCCGCGCGACTCGAGCTCGCGCGCGACCGTGATCCACTCGGCGAGTCGGACGCAGCGCTGCCGATCGCTCGCGAACGCGTGCAGCGCGACGAAGGGCGCACCGATCGCAGATCTGATCCGCACTCGCTCGTTTTCGATGCGCTGCACGTCGAGCGCATACCGGAGCGGTTCGTGCGGCACGCCGAGCGCTGCGAGCAAATGTGCGTGATCAACGAGAACCGGTAGGCCCGAGTCCGCCGCCGGCAGAGTGTGCGTGAGGAAGCGTCGATTGCGATGGCGCTCTTGTCCGATGCGCACTCGCGCACCCGTGAAACGCACAGCGGCGGCGGCGCGCCATTGCGGTGAAGTCAGCACGGCGAGATCGAAACGTTCACGGCGCAGCGCTCGAACGACGCGCGTGAAGCGCACGAAACTGCCTTTCGCTCGCCCCGGCGCGCGGTCCCAGAACGGATCGCACGCGACGACTTCGTCGACGGCGGGGACGAGTGCGGCGACGTCGGCCGCGTACTCTTTGCACCACAAAGTGATACGCGCGTCAGGAAAATGCGCATGGAGCGGCGGCGCCAGACTCGATGTGAAAACGAGGTCGCCCAGGTTGTCGAGGCAGACGATCAACAGGCGCCCGACGGAGCGCGGTTCGATCTCGATCGTCACGACGTTCTCTTCGTGGCGGTCGTGATTTCCACGATGCGCTCTGCAGCGGCCGATGCGTTCACGCTGCTGCCTCGCGATTCGTTCGACGCGCATTCCGTCGCCGTCAGGACGTCGACGACCTCGATCGATTCGATCGGCGCGATCTCGCTCGTCGTCAGGCACCGAGCCGACATGCGCGGATCGAACCACTCGTCGATGCGCGCTCGCGCAGCGCCGTCCCAATTGCCGAACAGGAGCACGAGCGGCACTCCGGACAGCTGTGCGACGTGGCTCGGTCCGCAGTCGTTCGCAACGACGATGCGCGCTGCAAGAACGGTGCGAGCGATGTCCGCGAGCGATCCGTCGACGAGCGCGCTCGTCCGATCGCCGAGTCCCGCCTGCGCGAAGAGTTCGACGTAGCGAGCTTCGTTTCCGCCCAGGACGAGCGTGAATCGAGTCGCGGGATCTTGGTCGACAAGACGCTGTGCGAGAGCGACGAAATTGCGCTCGCCCCACAGCTTGCGCGCTTCGCTGCCGCACGGCATCAACACGACGGCACCCGATTCGACGCGTTGCAGGCTCCGCTCGGCGAGTCGCTCGACACCTTCGCGGAAGGGCGGGATCTCGACGTCACCTGCGATCAAGTCGGTGTAGTTGCGCGCTCGGTAGATGCGCGTGTCGCGCCGAATCGTGTGCGTGAAGACGAGCTTCGAGAGCGCGGTCCGATAGCCGAGCGTCCGTTTCGCACCGGCCGTGGAGAGCAGAGCCGTCAGGCCGAACGATTGCGGTCGCAAAAGTACGACTGCGTCGAACTTGCGCTCGCGCACGTGGCTCCACAGCGAGCCGCCAGTCGTCGTGTAGACGCAGGTCTCGTCAGCGAGCCCGAGACTCTCGAACACTCTGCCGCGCTCGAAAGGCGAGTACGCGACGATCGGCCGACCCGGTGCCGCTCGCCGCAGTGCGTCGAACAACGGCACGTGGACGACCATCGCGCCGAAGAAGTCGCGGTTCTGCAGGAAAACCGCTGTTCCGCCCTGTGTGCGCGCCATTCGCTCGGCACGTTACACGACGCAGGGGAGCGTTGCGACGTGAGCCGTCCGGCTCAGTAGATCTCGAGCAATCCGGTGCCGTCGCCTCCGATAGTTGTGTGGAGAGCGCGAGCGTGATCAACACTTTGGCGTGCATGCGAATTCTCCCATCGGAAGGCCGATCGAGTGCGGGTACTAGCTCGGGCAATGGACGGTGTCACCTGATTCGGAGCGGCGAAAAGCGTGCGTTTCAGCGAGTCCTCGGTGCACAAGCGCACACTGCGCGCGAGCAACCAGCACACCCGGACGAGCCGGCCGCAGCGATAAGAATCGCCGCGCGCGCTTTACACACAGCGTGCCGCAGGACCTCGCGCCGCGTAGAGTGCGCGCTCGCCCATGGTCGAAGCCTCGCCCCTGACCCTGGCCCACGTCGACGCCGAGACCGGGTTCTCGGGCGGAGAGGTGCAGGTCTTCTTGCTGATGGAGGGTCTGCGCGAGCGCGGGCACCGCAACGTTCTCATCGCTCCGCCAGCGAGCCGCGCCGAGGCCATCGCGATCGAACGCGGCTTCGAGACGAGGCCCGTGCGCATGCGCGGCGATCTCGACATGGCGAGCGTCGTCTTGTTGAGCGGTGTGTTGAGCACGCTGCGTCCCGACGTCGTGCATCTGCACACTGGGCGCGCGACGTGGCTGGGCGGGCTCGCCGCGCGCGCCGCACACTGTCCGGCGATCACGACGCGGCGCATGGATCGGCGCGTGAAGCGCGGTTGGCGCACACGGCTCGTCTACGGAAGGCTCGTGGAGTACGCAGCCGCGATTTCTCCGGCGGTCGCGGCCGAATTGATCGCGGGCGGCGTCGACGCGAAGAAAGTGGTCGTCGTACCGAGCACGATCGATCCAGTGCGCATTCGCATTCGCGCGGGACGCGACGCGACACGGACGGATCTGGGCGTCCAGCCGCACGAGATCCTGTTCGTCGCGCTCGCGTCGCTCGTGCCGCGCAAAGGCTTGGACGTTTTGCTCGACGCGTGCGCTGATTTGGCGCAGCGCGACATCTCGTTCGCGTGTCGCATTGCAGGCGAAGGACCCGAGCGCGAACCGCTCGCGCGTCGCGGCGTCGAACTCGGACTCGCAGATCGCGTGCGCTTCCTCGGTAAGCGCGACGACGTCGGCGATTTGCTCGCAGCGTGCGACGCGTTTGTCTTGCCCGCGCGCCGCGAAGGCCTGGGCGTGTCGGCGCTCGAAGCGATGGCGGCGGGGCGCGCCGTCGTCGCGAGTCGCGTGGGCGGTCTCGCCGAGGCCGTCGTCGACGGTGGAACCGGCTTGCTCGTGCCACCCGACGACGCAGTTCTGCTCGCAGACGCCATGGCGCGCGTCGCGATGGATGCAGAACTGCGTGCGCGTTTGGGTGCCGCGGGGCCGGCCCGCGTCGCGAGCGAATTCTCACCCGAAACGATGGTCGTCGCGTACGAGCGCATCTATCGAGAGATCGTCGCTCGCCGAGCCCGACGCGCATGAATCGCGTCCAGCAAACAGTCGAGCGAGCACGCTTCGGAGCACTGTTTCTCGTGTTTTTCGTAACGCTGTGGTTGTGCCACGCGCGCGCGATTCTCGATCCGCCCTACTGGGACGCGTTGAGCGGTCTCTTCGTCCAAGCGCACTGGCAAGCGACGCACTCGCTCTCACCATTCGATCTGTTGGCGCACTCTGCCGGATTCAACGAGGGTGGAGCGTGCGTCTATCCGTTCAGCGTCCAGCCACCTCTCGTCGCGCTGTTCGAGCGTTTCGGCGCGAGCGTCGACGCCACTCTCGTCGCGTTCCACATCCTCTCGTTCGCAGCGGGGGCCGTGATTCTCACAGCGGTCTTCTCGGTGACTCGCCAGGCGATCGGCGTCGGACTCGCCGCGTGCGCGACGCTGGCTGTCGCGACATTGCCGCCGTTTCGTGCGCTCGTCGCCCAAGTGAACATGGACATCGTGCTCGCGGCGTTCACGCTGCTCGCATTCTGCGCTGTGAACTCGCGACGGCCGCGCACGGCAGTCGTGTGGGCCGCGTGCGCATTGCTCGTGAAACCGACAGGGGTGATCGTCGTCGTCGCGCTCGCCGGCATGCTCGTCTTGCGCAAGTTTCGACCGGCGTGGTTCGCGACCGAGACCTCCGAAGCTCACCGTATCACCGGCGCACTCGTGGGGCTCGCCGGTTTGTTCGTGGTCTTCGTCGTCGAGCTCGCCGTCGTCGCGCACTACGGTAAGTCGCCGCCCGGTGTTTCCCTCTTCGGCGGAGCGCTGCCGTTCCTCTCGAAACGCTTGTGGACACTGCCGGAATTCGGACTCGCGCTCGTAGCTCTCTTCGCGCTGACTCCTTGGATCGCACGGCGCGTGCAGTGCGGCGCCGCGCGGCCAATCGAGATCGACGGCCTCGTTTTCACGGGCGCTTTCGTCGGCTTCTACTGTCAGTACGAGAACGTGTTGCCGCGCTACTTCGTGCAGTGCTTCCCGATCCTTATCGTCGCGCTCGCCACGGCGACGGCGACGCTTCTGCCGCGCACGGTCGTGGTCGTAGGACTGCTCGCGTTCGCCGCGTTCGGCCTGGTCAACGCGCGCGGCCGTTTTCATCCGACGAAACTTGCCGATTGGAACCTCCCCGAGGACCAGGGCGTGCTCGTCTCGAACGACGGTTGGTTGCTCGAACGTTCTCTCGAGTATCAAGACGACCTCGCCTTGAACCGCGCGATCGCCGCCCGTTGCGAGGCGCTGCGTGACGAAGTCGTCGTCGCGAGTTGGCCGCTCTTGCAGATGCTGTGCGAGCCGCGCTTCGGTTACGTCACGACGCCCGTGCAACTCGCAGCTGCGGAGACGGCGCTCGAGTGGTCCTCTCCACCGATCGAGATCGGATCCAGATCGCGCGATCGATCGAACTTCGTGCGCGTCGTGTCGCCGAACGTGTACGCCAGCGAAGTCTCGCGCGTGCGTCCCGGCGACGAAATCGTCGAAACGTTCGCAGTCGGCCGCTTGCGCGCGTTCCTCCTGCGTCGGCCTTCGGATTCGGGCGCGTCGCGTCGATAGACTGGGCGCCCCCGATGTCCTTGCGTCACTTCGTCCTCTGCGCGTTCTTGGGGTTCACGTTCGCGTGCGGCCGGATTGCACCGGCCGGGTCGGGCGGTGGCGCCGCGCTCATGCGCAACCTGGAGCGCGCTCGCACGCTCGAGATCGTCGCCGAAGAGCGCGAACTACACGGATCGCTCGAGCGTGCAGCCGCTCGATTGCGCGCCGCAGACTCTTTCCGCCGTTTCGATGCAGTCGTGACCGAGGGCTTTCCTGCGCGATCGAAAGTGACGCCGCGGATCGTCGTCGGCACGCGCAAGTCGAATCGCGCGTGGTTGCTCGCCGAACGCGTCGGCGTGGTGATGATGCGCGACGACGCAGTGCCGACCTTCCGCTTCGGCCGCGAGACTTTCGATGCAGCGAGCGACGGGTTCACGGCGACGTTCGAAGATCCCGAGCGGCCGGGCCTGCCGGTCACGCTCGTCTTCGCGAACTCCGTCGAGACGGCGCAGGAACTGAGCAGACACGCGACGCCGGGTTGGCAGCCTTGGATCCGCGTGACACACGGTCTCGAACTCGCGCGCGAAGGTCCGCTCGCGCTCGACGGCAAGGAACGTCCGCTCGAACTCGCCAGTCGAATGCGCTTGCGTGCGGCGCGCGACGCCTATCTCGTGCGTTCCGAGTTCAGTCCCACCGGCCTCGACATGCGTGTGGCGCCGACACTCGCTTCCGACGTGATCGAGAAGTATGCAGCGGCGTGCTCGCGTGCTTGTGCGAGCGCTCGAGCATGGATCCAAGACGAAGCGTCGCCGCGTCCGATCGAAGTGCGCGTGTGGTCGCGCGCGGTCGACTACTTGGAGGACGGCGATCCGAACACTCTGTCGAAACACGATCCACTGCTCGCGCGCGTCGAGACCGTTATCCTCGGTACCTGCGACGACGGCGGTGCAGGCGCGGCTCGAGCTCAGGCGTGGAGCGCGCTCGGAGCTCCCGCGGAACCGTGGATGGCCGATGCAGCCGGTCTCGAAGCGGCCTGGTCGTGGTGGGGGCGCGCGCTCGATCCGTGGCTCACGCGCATCGCGGGCGGCGAACGCTCGGTGAGTATCGACGACCTCGTCGCCAGCGATGCGAGCGCGCGCACGTCGGCGCACGTCGTCGCGCCGTTGCGCGCTGCGCTGTGGCGATTCGTGCGCGAAAAACACGGCGATGCTCATGCGCGTGCAGTGTGGCGCGGAACACGCGAGCTCTCGACGAGCTCGGAAGAGGACGCAGCGTTCAAGCTCTGGCTCGAGGCGCGACTCTCCGGCGCCGCCCGAGTCGAGGATGTCGCTCAACGCGACCTACAGCGTGTGAAACGGCGGGATGCGCTCGCGCTGCGCGGTGTCGGGGCCTCTGAATTCGAACCGATGACGGGACGCGCAATCGCGCGCGGCCTCGATTCGGCCGAGTCCATCCAAGCGCTTTCAGCTGCGCGCGCGATCGGAGCAGACGCGTTCCTCGTCGCGTCGCACGCTGTCGATCGCCCCGGTGCACAAGCGCACTTCCGTGACGCGGCTCGCAACGTGCTGGCGCCGCGCGAAGGCGACGTGCGTATTGCTTCGGTGCTGCTCGACGCTTCGTCACGCGGTATGCAAACGGTCCTTTCGGCCAATCTTCTCTCCGGTGACGGAGGTACGTGGAGTGGCACGTGGACGCGCGGAAACGAGCGCGGTTGGAACGAATTCTTCGAGCGTTACGAGCGCTTCGTCGAGCACAACGCGGCACTCGCGGAATTGTCGGGAGCCGCGGTGCTGTCGATCGGCACGGGCCTCATGGACGTGACGAGCACGAACGAGTTCGGCCGTCGACCGAATCCGAACGAGGCCGCTTGGAAACTCGCCGGTTGGACGCGCGTCATCCATGCGGCTCGTCGCGCGTACGACGGCTGCTTGACGTATACGGCCGGTTCCATCCTGGAAGTCGATCTAGTGCCCTTCTACGCCGACCTCGACTTTGTCGCGGCCGAGATGTCGCCGACGCTCGATCTCGACGACGCAAGCGACGGTATCGACGCTCGCACAGAGATCACTCGGGCGAATGAACAGTTGCTTGTCGCGCTCGAGGCAAAAGCTCGTGCGACGGGCAAGCGCATCCTCCTCACAGAGGTCTGCTTCAGTCCTGCGCTCGAAGGTGCTGCCCGACGCCTTGCTATCGGACACACTTTCCTCGATTGGCAGGCGCAGCAGTTTCTCGATTTGGCCGAGCGACTGAAGACGTGGTCGGGTACGCCGCTTCTTGCCGGTGTTTTCGCTTGGCGACTGAGAGGAAGTGACGAAGCGGACTATGCGCCGGTCGTCGATTCGCCGCGTGTGCTCGATGCTGTGCGCGTCTTGTTCCAGACGTTACCGCAGGCGCGTTGAACACAGAAAATGGGGCGGAGGATGCTGAGGGCATCAGTCAAGTTGGGGCTAGAGTTCTGGTGTTCGCATCGACTCGAACTGACGTTTCTATTCCGACATGGAACCGCACTTGGTCGCCGGGCCAGCACACTTGGCAGCCGCGCCCACCTCCACCGGAACGGACAGTTCCATCCCGAGCAATTCGGCACACTCCGCCGCCACGCCCAGCCCCACCGGAACTGACGTTTCCATTCCGACGCTGAGCCGCACCTGGTCGCCGGGCCAGCACACTTGGCCGCCACGCCCAGTTTCTCCGGAACTGACGTTTTCATTCCGAGCAACTCGGCACACTTGGCCGCCACACCCAGCTTCCTCGGAACTGACGTTTTCATTCCTACAAGGAACCGCACTTGGTCGCCGGGCCAGCACACTTGGCCGCCACACCCCTTTTCTTCTCTTGACAGAATTCCTGGCAGGTGAATGGCGGTACTCCGCCACTCACCTGTCAGGAAT
>ENA-ORBV01002666-ORBV01002666.1-microbial-mat-metagenome-genome-assembly--contig:-NODE-2666-length-37239-cov-8.161294_pt1 | contig 37239 bp, 37 predicted proteins | sample MGYA00237777_ERZ505514 | MGnify/ENA primary metagenome ERZ505514 (study PRJEB26160, sample SAMN06269048) | microbial mat metagenome | isolation source: Oligotrophic lake microbial mat | place... | reverse complement strand
CGGGAGTGGGTGAACGTGGAGCCTGTGACGCCGTTAGTTGAGTTCGAGGAGACGCCCGTGGAGACGGTGGTGGAAGTGCCGGTTTTAGCGCCGGCGCCGGCGCAGGTGACGCCCGAGTATCTGCTGGGCTGGGCGGCGCGGGATGCGGACTCGACCTCGTATGCGGAGACGCACATCACGCGGCTGGAACGGACCTTGAACATCACGCCGCCCGGCGGGCCGGAGGACCGGGTTTTGGAGATGGGCGCATATATGCAGATGACGCCGGCGCTGAGCGGGAAACTGGGGTATGGGGAAGTCCGCGGTTGTTATTACGGGACGGCGGGACAGGTGGACCATCGCGAGGTGACATCGTCGAGCGGGGAGGCGTTCCGCTGCGAGGTGGACCTCTTCGATGCCGAGAAAGATGCGTTTCCGTATCCGGACGGGCACTTTGCGACGGTGCTGTGCTGTGAGCTGTTGGAGCACTTGCCATCGGACCCGATGTTCATGATGGCGGAGATCAACCGGATTCTGCGTCCGGGCGGGCATGTGGTGATGACGACGCCGAACGCGGCATCGATGCGGGCGCTGCGGGCGATACTGGACGGCTACCATCCGGGCTTCTTTCCAGCCTATATTCGGCCTGTGGAACCGGGGGCGGAAGTGGAGGCTCGGCATGCCCGGGAGTATACGCCGCGCGAGATGCGTAGTCTGCTTGAGGATAGCGGGTTTGTAGTGGAGCGGCTCGAGACGGGCGAGTTTCTGGATAAACCGCGGCCGGAGGAGCGCTGGATTGGACATATGCTGGAGCGGTACCAGTTGTCGAAGCATTTGCGCGGGGATGGGATTTATGCGGTGGGGAAGAAGGCGGGGCCGGTGAAGAAGCGGTATCCGGCGTGGTTGTATGAGGGTGGAGAGTAGCAATGCTGCGCGTGGCGCTGGAGCCGGTGCGGGATGAGGCGGCGGGGTGGCAGTTGCTGGATGCGCGAACGGGGGCGTTGATTGAGGAAGGGCCGTGGGTGAAGGAGGCTTCGGATTCGGAAGTGCCGGTGCCTGGGGACGACGGGGAGTACCGGGTGCTGGTCTCGACGGTGAGCGCGGAGCGGGGCTGGGCGTATGCGTGCGGGGCGAAGATGAGGGTGTTGGACGTGTCGATGCGGGACGGTGTAATGACGGTCACGCGGGACCGGCGGACGACGCTGGCGGGGCTGCGGTGGTTGGGTATGCCGGGGCGGATGGCGGCGTTTGCGGTGGAGCCGTGGGTATTGCTTTGGCGAAACCGGAAACTAATCGTCTCCATGGTCGGCCGGGATTTGGAGGGGCGGTACAAGGGCTCCTATGGCGACCGGGTGTGGTTTCTGGCGCAGCCGCTGCTGTTGATGCTGGCTTACTGGTTTGTGTTTGGGCTGGTGCTCAAAACGCGGTTTGGCGATGACCCGAATCCGTCGATGTACATGCTGTTTTTCCTTTGCGGGATGCTGCCGTGGCTGGCGATCAGCGAGGCGGTGGGACGAGCGCCAAACGTGATTCTGGAGCACCGGAACTTCGTAAAGAAACTGGTCTTTCCGGTGGAGATATTGCCGGCGAATCTGGTGTTCTCCGGGCTGGTTTCGAGCGCGCTGGCGCTAGTGGTCTATCTGTTCTTTTTGATGGCGACGCGGGAGCGGATTCCGCCGGAGGCGCTATGGCTGCCAGTCATATTGGCCCCGCAAGTGCTGCTGACGCTGGGCATTTGCTGGGCGTGGGCGGCGTTGGGGTTGTTCGCGCGGGATTTAGCGCAGGTTAATGGATTCCTGCTGACGCTGGTGTTCTTCTTAACGCCGATCTGCTACCCCATGGAGAAGCTGCCGACGGAGGCGGTGGGGATTTTGCAGAAGAGTCCGGTGTATAAGTTGGTCGGAGAATACCGGCTGCTGTTCATATCCGGGGCCGCGCCGGACTGGGCGGTATTGGGGCAATTGATGGTGATGAGTCTGGGGATGTTCTACCTGGGATATGGGGTGTTTCGAAAGCTGCGGTCGAGTTTCCCAGACGTACTGTGAACGGATTGAGCGCGGCTGGGTGATTCTGGCGGGGCACTACGTTGTCCCGGCGCGATTGACGAATGTGGCTTGCCGGTTCGCTAAAATATATGGTACAGACTATAAAAATGGAAACTTTAATATTGTATGGTCTATATTTTGTGAGAATGTGATAGAGTATGGGTTATGAGACGGAGAAAGGCGGCTTTGCAATCGCGCTCGCGGCTTGATGAACGTTTCGAGGAAATCGGGGCGGTACGGCGATTCGCGCCTCCCGTGCGGGGATGGATCAAAGCCATACGGGAGGGGCTCGGCATGACTGCTGAGCAGTTGGCGAAGAGGCTCGGCGTCAAGCAGCCGTCAGTCACCGCGCTCGAACAGTCGGAAGGGAAGGGCACGATTGAACTGGCGACATTGCGGCGAGTGGCCGCGGCGCTGGACTGCACCGTGGTTTACGCGCTGGTTCCGAACCAGCCGTTGGAAGCGATGGTGCGGGACAGGGCGCGGCATTTTGCGAAGCGGCGCCTAGCGCCGGTGGAACACACGATGCTACTGGAGAACCAGAGCGTTAGTCCTGGAGATCCGGAGGCGCGGATTGACGAAGTGATTCGTGAGACGAATCCGCGGCTGTTCTGGGATTGACCGGTGGGAGGCGTTTTCGCACAGCGGGACGACGCCTCCACGCCATTGGCGCTGGAGGATCTGGCGGGGCTGATTCCGGCGCATATCGCGTATGGCCGCGAATTGAATGAGGCGGAGCGGGATAATATTGCGCGAGGGCAGGACTGGGCCATGGCGCGGCGCCGGGATTTGCTGAGCGAGAAATATATTCGAGACTTGCATAGTCAAATGCTTGGGGATGTTTGGCGCTGGGCGGGAAAGTTTAGAACCAGTGAGCGGAATATTGGCATCGCGTACTGGCCGATACCGGTGGAGTTACGCACCTTACTGGATGACACGAGAACATGGGTTGCTTGCGAGAGTTACGGTCCCGACGAAATTGCGGTGCGATTCCATCACCGGCTGGTGCAGATTCATCCGTTTCCGAATGGGAACGGGCGGCATTCGCGTTTGATGGCGGACCTGTTGGCGATGCGGTTGGGGCGTGAGCGGTTTTCGTGGGGATGGGAGAGTCTATTGGAAGCGGGAGGCGTGCGGGGTCGATACATCGCGGCCTTGCAGGCGGCGGATAAACACGATATCGGCCCGCTCGTGGCGTTTGCGCGGGCGTAGGCCGACTGAGTCTTGGCCGCTCGTAATCCAGCCGTCAGCACGCTCAAGTATCTACCCATCGAGACCGAAGCCGACGTCGAAAACACCATTTCTACCCGGTCCCCTTCGGCTGGTGAATTCGTTCCTCGGCGCCTTCCGCCTTGCGCGGCATCCCGCGTCCATCGCGCCCCGTTATTCACTGGGCGGTTTCGGGAACTCCGACTGTACGAAGACCTGAAAATGCCTAACCGGGAGTTTTGAGCGACCGCTTCATCGGCTGAACCTCCGGGCTTTCCAGTTCCACCGGAGTTACAACCTGGCTCCGGGCAAACCGCTTTTCCTTACTGAACTTTTCGCGAATGAAACGGAAACTCCAGAAATTGTTGCGGCAATATTCGCAGCGGACGGGTTTCGCGCCGATGGAAAGCATGGCGCGTGTCAGCCACCCGGGGCTATAATAATCGCGGCTCCAACGGCTCAAGTCCATACGGTGGCAGGTTGGGCAATTAGCAAAAATCAGGCGGCTGAGGCTGTGGATATTGGACAGGAAGAGTTGGCCGCAGTCTTCACAGCGGAAGTGGTAAATACCAAAAATGCGAAGGACTCTGCGCAGCGCGAGCCTGCGCCGGGATAGCCGCACTTCGTCGGAGTTGCACTTGGGACAGGCGAGTACCATGTGAGTCGTTGTGTTGGGGGTGACGATTCAATCATACAACTGTAACGCCGGGGAATTTGGAGAAGTTGCGGAACAGACGCACTATTCCGTTATGGATAGCCGGCGTGAAGACGCCTGGCCTTACCGCGCTCGATGATGCGGAGTTTGACTATAGTCGCTAAACATGACTATCGCCGATCATGGAACAGATCAACGTTTCCGAATTCAAGGCTGTCTGCCTCCGACTGTAGGAAAGGGTTCGGCAAACGGGTGAGCCCATTGAAATTCTGAAAAACGGGGAGCCGCTCGCCATTGTCCATCCCGCCCCCAATCCGCAGCCGGAAGGGGGCGTTTGGAGCGCTGAAATCGACGTTGCGGGGTCCGGTTGGCGACCTAATACAGCCGGTAGCTGGGATCGAGTGGGATGTGCTCCAGAAGTGAAAGTACTTCTCGATACACATGTCTGGCGCTGGTATTTGCTCGGTGACAATAAACTGAGCCGGGCTGAACGGCGCATCATCGAAGACGAAACCACCGATCTCGTACTCAGCTCAATGAGTATCTGGGAAGCGCATCTATTGATTGAGAAGAATCGCCAGCCCGTCGACGAACCGCCCGGGGTCTGGATCAAGAACGCGCTCCGAATTCTTCAAGTGCGTGAGGCCGGCGTTACTTTCGTCATCGCCCTGGGATCGCGTTCATTAGCTGGCGCGCATCAGGATCCCGCCGATCATTTCATCGCGGCGACGGCAATCGAAATAAGCGAGGAGGATACCTCCGGCGAAAACGAGTGCGAGCGGCAGACGCATGATAACTACTCCCACTATAGGCGCGCAAAAACTGGGGGGATGGCCGGAGGAGTTAACAACCGCCGCGCTCCGCATCAATTCTGGTGTAGTGTAGTGGAGCCGAATCACTATGCGGACCCGTTAGGAGGAAATTCGATGCCAGTTAAACGAGAGTATTCAGCCGGCAAATTCATGCTGGAACTGGAAGGAGCGGCAGCCGGCTTCCTGCAGGCGGTAGCAGGCGGCGAGCCCTATGCGTCCGTCATCTCCGAAGCGGTTGGAGAGGGCGAAATGGTGCGGAAGCATCTTGGTCCAGTGGCCTACGAACCCATCCGGCTGTCGTTTGGCGCCGGCATGGGCGCACCGCTGTTCGCATGGATGTCGGAATGGCTGACGGGCCAACAGCCTATCCATAGTGGTGCGGTGGTCTTTCTCGATTACAACTTCAAGGAGCTATCCCGGCTGGAATTCGATAGCGCGATGATTACTGAAATAGTATTCCCGGGACTGGACGCCGCGTCGAAGGACAACGCCTACCTCAGTTTGTCGCTCCAGCCTGGGCAGACCCGTTTTTCGAAGGCGTCATCCGGTGCCATCATTCCGTCCTTCGGCGGCAAGATTAAGCAACTGATGCTTTCCAATTTCAGGGTGAAGATCGGAGATCTGCCAACCAAGCGGATTAGCAAGATTGATGCAATGACCGTCAAGCAGACCATCAGCCAAGGCGAGGCGCGCGGCTTGCAAGTTCCGGACCTTGTATTGACACTACTCGAGATCGACGCGAACCAATGGTTTGACTGGTTTGACGATTTCGCCATAAAGGGCGACACCGGAGAGAAAAGAGAACGTGGTGGTGCGATCGATTTTCTGTCGCCCGATCTGAAGACGGTGATATTTACTCTAAATTTTTCAAATTTGGGTATATTCCGTATTAGCCGCGAGCGCCATGAAACCGGCGCTGAAGTAGTCGCTAAAGTTCGCGTGGAGTTGTACTGCGAGCAGATAGCGTTCAGTGGCGTCCGGGATGCGGCGGGGGCCCCGGCCCGGGCATTATCCGCCGTCCCCTCCAGTGCCTCGGCCGGTGCGGTGCTGCTGGCCCAGGCGTTGCTTGCCGCATTGGCCGATCCCGTTGCCGGATCCGGAGCAAAAGAGAGTGGGCCTGCGGAAGCGGAGCGCATTGCGCGGCGACTGCAGGCCAGTAAACGAACGATGGATGCGACGGATCCCTTGCCGCCAAAGCGCGACGAAGGCGCCGCGTTGGGGACACGCTGGGCGGCCGAGACGGCGACGCTCGACGAACTGAAAGAGATTGCGGCGCTTGAGCCGCGCCAATGGGGCGCGATCCGGCTGACGGGTCAACACTCGCTGATGAAGGCGCTGCTGGAAGCGGGGGTGATCCCTTCCGGCGGGGACGGCTCGCTCGACTTGGAGCGAGATAGCTTTGTGGAAGGAATCGTCGCCGGCGCATTGGAGGTCCTGCGCAAAGCAACGCCGCATTTGCAGGATTGAGTAGCTACTTTTTGAGGCTCCAGCGGCCGTCGGAGAATTCAGCTTCTCCGTCTTTCCAGGGGCCGAATTTGCAGCACATCTGGCCGCCATCGACGAGGAGCGTCGCGCCGGTGATGTAGCTCGCCCAGTCACTGGCCAAGAAGACGGCGGCTTTGGCGACTTCGGGCGGCTCACCGCCGCGGCCCATGGGGATGGCGTGGAAGTAGTCTTTGATGACGGCGGGCGTATCGAAGGCGGCCTGGGAATGAGGCACTACTGACTACGAACGCGAGATTGGTCGCTTGCGCGGAGGTTCGGCGGCTTTAGGGTTGTCCCTCTCCGCTATCTGACAAGTTGGGGCCGTCTGGCGGCGACGTACTCAGCGATGTGGGCACGGAAGGCGGCGAGAAGACGTTTCTGCACATCGCCAACGCGCCGAATGCGGAGACCTTCGACTTCGGCGACGGACAGCAGATCGCGGGTGGAAGAGGTCATGAAGACGGCATCGGCGGCCTCCAGATCGGCGGGGCGAAGATGGCCTTCGCGGCAAGTGATGCCATCGACGCGAATGTTATCGAGCAGGATTTCGCGAGTGATACCGGGTAAACAGCCACTGTCGAGCGGAGGCGTGACGGCATCGCCACCGAAGACGGCGAAGAGATTGGCCGAAGTACATTCACTGACGCGGCCGAGTTCATCGAGCAGGACGACCTCATCAAAACCGCGCTCATGGGCTTCCTCATACCAGGCGAGGTTGCCGGCCCAGGCGGTGATTTTGGCGCCGCGGAATTCGGTGGCGCCGTGGCGGGCATCGGGCTTCAGGGCGAGGCGCACGGAGTCGCCCCAGTTGCGGAGGCCGGTGGTGAAGGCGATGGTTTCAAAGCGGCGGGAAAGGCCTGGGGCTTCGAAAAGTCCGCCGTGGTTGCGGACGATGGCGACGCGCAGTGTTCCGTCGTAGACGGAGTTGGCGGCGATAAGGGAATGGAGCCCGGACAGGAGTTGATCGGGCGTTTCCGGGAGGGGAACGCGGAGACGCTGAGCATCGCGCACCATGCGCGCCCAATGGCGCTCCCACGCGAACAGGACGCCATCGGCGACGCGGAGCGTACTGAAGACCCCCCAGCCATTTAGGAAACCAACCTGTCCGGGGAGCAGGCACGGATCCGTGGTTTCGCGAATGGAATCATTGTGCAGAAGGAAGCGGTCCATCTGTAAATTATGACGCGGTTCCGGCGTTCACCGCTAGCAGGGCTGGTCGACTCGCGGAAGTGATTCTTTAGAGCCTCAGCCAACGTTCCCAGAATGAGCGCGGCGTGGCGAAGCCCTCGAGAAGCCAGATGTCGCCCTCATCCCGGCGAACCGTAGTGATCACGCTCTTGCCGTCGGGAGAAAGGGCCATCCGAGTAGGGCCGCCGTGGGGTCCGCGCACATCGAGATGCGGCGTGATGGTGGACAGCACCCGGCTACGTCCGGTGGCGATATCGAATTGCAACAATTCCTGCTTCTCGGCTGCGTTGAGCAGGTACACTGCGGCGCTGTCCCTGGACCACGTTCCCGTCACCATAAACTCCTTGCTCAGTTTCCGGGTCTCCTCCTTGCCATCCAGCGACGCAATCGTCGCCGTGCTCGGGCAAAGGATCCACTTCCCATCGGGCGATGGAGAAGGATCGCACGAGACGGGAGTAATCCGGATCGGGGTGTCGTCGCTACCCAGACGATACTTCCATACCCCGGCCTGCTGACCCGGTTGGAAGTGGATGTGCGCGCCGTCAACTGCCCAGGTGGGTGCGAATCCCTCCGCCTTCTCTATGAGGTAAGGGGGACCGCCGCCCGCGGGAGAAATCCAGATTCCCCGAGCCCTGCCCTGTACACCGAACAACGTGTACAAAATCCGTTGACCATCCGGGGGGAACGACGGCTTCTCGAACTGGAGCGATCCCGCATAGCCGGGAAAATCGTGGCGCGATACGACGCTCCGCTCGAGCGTTCCCGCCCGGTTCCGAACCCGTATGGATTCGCCCTGCACGTATACGAATTCGTCGCCGGATGGGGACCACGAAAGCTCGGAGTGGTTCAGGCTGGAAGCGAGAAACGTCTTGGCAGCGCCGCCATCGAGAGGGATCTCCGTCAGATGCGTTCCGGGCCGGCCTTCGGTTACGGCCAGGCGCGTTCCGTCCGGGGACACGGATACGGAACCGAATGGGCGTAAGGCCGGGAGAATGGGAGTGATCGTCCCTGAGACCGTATCGACGACCCGGATACCCTGGTCCGACGGGGAGGTGATCAGTGCCGCATACCGGCTTCCGGGGAGCCAGGAGTGATACATGGATGTGGCCCCTTCGCCATCGAATAGGCTGCGCCGTGTTCCATCGCGATGGATCAACCAAAGCCGGAATCCCGTGCCGAGGTATTCACTCACCAGGAGCCGCGAGGCGTCCGGCGCCCAGGATGTGTAACTCGTCGCGCGCTCCGACTCCATCAGGACCTTATCGGGGTTTGCGGTTGGGGACGAGGCGAGGGAGAGGCGGTAAAGGAGTTTGCCGCCATCGCGCAGCGATTCGCCGATCGCGAACGTGGAACCGTCGGGCGCTGGCTTGACTCTCCGGATCGACGGCTTTGCACCGATGGTGATTGCTTGCGATGCGCCTCCCGCCCTGGCAACGGTGTAAGGAAATTCACGGAGATGGTAGTACAATCGGGATCCGTCGGGTGACCAGCTCACGTTATTCAGGTCAATGAAGCCGCCTACTCGAAACGGATGGCACGCCAGAATCGCGGGAGCGCTGCCATCGGCGTTCTTTACCATCAGGCGATATTCGCCGCCGGCGATGGCGCAGTAGGCGACGGAACGTCCGTCGGGCGACCAGACGGCGCCGTATTCGGGATACTCCTCAGTGGCGAACGGCACGAAGCGCAGCTTGGAGAGGTCGGGACGCCAGGGTTCTTGCGACTTTAGGAACACCACAACCGCGAGGGCGAGCGCGAACAGGTAGGGGATGGTTTTTATGAGGCGGCTGGATTTAGCCGGGCTTGTCGCGGCAACAGATGTGGCGGCTTCGGTAAGGCGCTCGCGTATGTTTTTGAGTTCTCTAAAGAGGTCGCCGGTGGAGTCGTACCGGCTCTCGGGATCTTTGGCCAGGCATCTTTCGATGAGCCAGCGCAAGGGTGCGGGAAGCGTCGGCGGCAAGGGATCGGCGTCGTCGCGGATGATGGCGGAGAGCGTCTCCGGCGTACTTGCCCTTTGGAAAGCGCGTTTGCCGGTGGCAAGTTCGTAAAGTACAAGCCCGAAGGAGAATTGGTCGCTGCGGGCATCGAGCGGATTGCCGCGGGCCTGTTCCGGGCTCATATAGGCTGCGGTGCCGACGATGGTACCGGGATCGGTGACGGCGGCAAAGGTTTCGGTGGCGTCGCCGGCGTGGACAGTTTGTTTCGCGAGGCCGAAATCGAGGATCTTGATCCGGCCGTTCTTGGTGAGCAGAATATTGCCGGGTTTAAGATCGCGATGGACGATTCCAGCGGAGTGGGCGGCGGCGAGACCGTCGGCGATTTGAACGGCGATGTCGAGCAACTTACGGGTATCGTTCGGTGGCTTGATGGGATCGCCGTCGACGAATTCCATGACGAGGTAGTTTTCGCCCACGTCGTGGATCGTCGCGATATTGGGGTGGTTCAACGCCGCGATGGCGCGGGCTTCCTGCTGGAAGCGGTCCGTGAACGCGGCTTGGGAGAACTTGACGGCGACGGTGCGGTCGAGGCGGGTGTCGCGCGCCTTCCACACTTCGCCCATCCCGCCGGCGCCGATTGCAGTTCGTAAGGGCCGATGCGCGCGCCGGGCTTACGCGTTTCCATGGTTACTCCGAAGTTGATAGTCTACAATTACAGGTATCGGCATGACTACTATTGACACGCTGCTCACGCTGGACGATTATTTCGACCTTTCGGATCGGCCCGGCGTCGACTTCGAGATGCTGGACGGAAAGGTCGTCGAGATGGCAACACCCAGCTTCGCGCACAACGAGATTATGATCCAGTGCGGGTCCATCCTATCGGTGCTTTGCAAAAACCGATTCCCGAACCTACGAGTCAGCGGCCACACGTCGTTCGTGTTAGGGGCGGGGACCGTGCAGGCGCCAGACGTCGTCCTGCTTGACCGGCAAACCTCCGAAACGTCTGAAACCTATCACGGCGCGCTGCGATGCGCGCCCGACCTCGCCATCGAAATCATTTCTCCACATGAAGCCTCGGCCCATGTGGACGACAAAGTCGGCAACTACCTGGAAGCCGGAACGAAGACCGTTTGGGTGCTGTGGCCCCGGCGGCGTCACGCGCTTGCCTACCACCGCGACGGCTCCGTGCAGCATGTGATGGCGGGGCAGTTCCTGGAAGCCCCCGAGGTCCTCCCTGGAGCGCGGATTCCGCTCGACGAGATTCTGTTGCCTGCTCACTACGTCAAGCCCTCCGCCTGATATAACTCCGACGATCGCGCCCGATGGATGTACACGTACGATCTTCCATCGGGAGAAACTCTGACGTTTAGCGGATCGATCACCGCTCCGGGTGTCGCCTGCAAACGGGAGCCGGTGGTGAGTTGTCCAGTTGCCAGATCCAGGCGCTCAATCCGCGCGCCGGCGCCCTCCGCCTCCGGGGTGGCGATCCACGCCCCGCGCCCGTCCGCCGTGAAGCCGGCCACATGTTGAGTCGGAGACAGTTTCACCGCTTGCGGTTCGCCGCCGCTTAGGGTGCCTTCGCGGAACGTCAGCTTCCGGAACGAGGCTTGCGGCCGGGATGGCCGCGGGCGGCCAAGCCAGTAAGCGCCAGCGGCAGCCGCCGCGGCCCCGCCGATCAGCCACGTCCGGCGCGGAGTTCGAATTTCTTCCGGAATCGCCCGCGATCCGGAGGTACTCATGCGTAGCGCGAACTCTAAATCCTGAGCGGACTGGAACCGCCGCTCCGGCTGCTTTTCGAGCGCGTGAGCGATCACCTGCCGGAGCGAAGAAGACACCGATTCCGGCAGTTCCGGCGCGTCTTCCTTAAGAATCGCGTACATCGTTTCCACCGGCGTAGCCCGATCGAATGGCCGGGAACCCGACGCCAGCTCATGCAGAACGACTCCGAAACTGAAGATATCCGAGCGGTGATCGACTTCGCCTCCATGCACCTGCTCGGGGCTCATGTAGGCAACCGTCCCCATCACCGTTCCCGGCTGGGTCGCGGTCATCGCCTCGTTTTGCGCCGCCAATCGCTTGGCCAGGCCAAAGTCGAGGATTTTGATGCGGCCCTTTTTGGTGAGGAGGATATTGCCGGGTTTCAGATCGCGATGGACGATCCCGGCGGCGTGAGCGGCGGCGAGACCGTCGGCGATTTGCACGGCGATGTCGATCAGTTTGCGGGTGTCGCCGGGAGGCTTGATGGGCTCGCCGTCGACGAACTCCATCACAAGATAATCGGAGCCAACGTCATAGAGCGTGGCGATGTTGGGATGATTCAACGCGGCAATAGCCCGTGCTTCTTGTTGGAAACGGTGGGTGAACGCGGCTTGTGAGAACTTGATCGCGACGACCCGGTCCAGCCGCGTATCACGGGCTTTCCAGACTTCGCCCATCCCGCCCGCGCCGATTGGCGAAACCAGTTCGTAGGGGCCGATTCTGTGGCCGGCGCTCAGCATGAAATCGATGATAACGTGAAGCTTACCGCAGCCACTGCCGCAAGACTGTTTGACCCGCACTTCTTAGCGTTAGATAAAGAGCGATACGGGCACGTGAAAGAACTCCGCGAGACGCCGGGCGTGCAGCTTGCTTATCTCGCGTTTGCCGTTTAACACATCCGACGCTACACTCGAAGATCCGAAAACGGTCAGCAAGTCTCGTTGACGGAGGCTGCGATCTTCCATCAGCGATTGCAGCGCTGCCAGCGGAGTGACGCCGGGTAAGTCGTACCGCCGTTCGAATTGCTGAATGAGCAGCGTAAGCAACTCGGCCAGCGCGTCTTGTTCCGGACTCTTTTTGGGGAGGGTGTCCAGGCGCTCTAACTCGGCGGTCAACCGTTCATTCTCTTCGTCGGATTCGATGATTCTCGGTAGAGCTTGTTCTAGTAACTGCCCGTAGGAGAGGTCTTTGACTACAGCCATTTTTTCCATGTCCCCTTGTCGTATTCCGCGTGCGGGAGAAACTCCTTGATGTAAATACGCCGGCTATGAAATTCCATTCGCACAATCAGCCGATACCGATTTCCTCTAATGTTGAAGATTGCCAAATGGCCCACCAAATCCGTCGCGGGAAAGGACAGCCGGATGTCTTGCAAAGAGGACCATTGGGCAGACTCCGCTGTTACCAACCAGACCCGGAGCGCGGACTTGGCGTCGGCAAACTTGGCCGCCCTAAGCCAGAGGCCTCGCTTGCTGATCACCCTCACCCTACTTAGGGTACACGGGACGAAAGCGGATTGCAAGCAAAATGCTAGCGATCCGTGAAGACGATGCGGATTCCGGGCCTCACCTTGGCCACCACCTCTCCCCGAACGACGGTGGCGGTTCGAAGCCGTCCAAAATCCAAATGTCGCTGTTACCCGCCTGCGTTGAGACGGCAAGCGTCTTCCCGTCGGCCGAGACGGATAGCCTGCTACCCGCTATCGGGCTTGAGGGCCGAAATCCGGGCGGAAGGTCCAGGAGCTTCGTTCGCTTTCCCGTCAGCGGGTCGATGCGCTCCAGCGTCCCGCTGAGAATACTGTAGATGGAGCTGCCGTCCCGGGACCATACCCCCTGGCCGGTTACGCCGCCGAGGCTGCGAGTCTTTGAGCCGTCCGGAGACAGCAGCTTCGCGTCCGGCGAACCGAGTATCCATTCTCCGGAGGGCGACCAGGACGGATTGAAGCAGCGTGTTCCTTGATTAATTTCCAGGAGGTCCACCGGTTTTTCACCCGTCTCGACCCGGAGCTTACTTAAGATACTCTCGACTCCCCGCCCCGGTCCTGCTATTCACGATCCACTGCCCGTCGGGTGACCAGGAGCCCGCATATCCGCCGTCCCCGTCTCCGGCAACTTTTGCCGGGGCGCCGCCGGACAGGGGAACAATCCAGAGCGTCAGACTTTTCTCGCAGCCCCTACAGGTGAAGAGGATACGCTCGCCGTCGGGCGCATATTCCAGCCATGTGAAGCCCGGTGGAGCTACGGCAGCCGGAAAGTCGTCCCCGGTCGCCAGCACTCGTTCATCGCCGCTCCGCCGGTCGCGCACGATGATCTGGTTCAAGCGCACAAAGGCAAACTGGTCCCGTTTGGGCGAAAACGTCGCCGAGTGTTGATCTAAACCCGATGGCGCCAGCTCTCGCGGCGCTTCACCCGATAAGGGGATTTCGAGCAACTGATATTGCCGGCTTCTGGCGACATAGGCAATGCGGGAACCCGCCCGCGAAACCGACGGATGCACAAGCCGGGTCGCACTGGGAAGCAGCGCCGTTACCGTTCCGGATTCCGGTATCGAGGAGATGCAGTCCCCGGTCGGAACCGTAGTCCGAGTTGGCTGCCATCACCGAAAAGCGGGTCTTGCCGATCCACGGGGTGGCCGACTCGGAGAGCCCCGGCCGCTTTAGAACGAGCCTTGTCTTGCCCTCCGAGGATATCTCCCAGAGGGTGGAGCCGCCTTCGCCCGGGATTCGGATCGGGAGCCGGGAATTATCCGGCGACCAGGTCATCGCCGCGGGTACCGTGCAACACGGAAGCGGATCGCCCACGGCCATCGGCTTGGCGCCGGGGGGGTGACGAGATCAGCAATCTCCGCGAAGATTCCCCCTCGCCGAACTTCGTTTCCAAAACGGCAAGGCGCCGGCCGTCGGGCGACAGAGCCGACGCGTCATAGTTTGCGCCCTTCGCCGCTGCCAGGACAACGGCCGGCTGCCCTCCGGCCCGGGCCACGCTCATCACCCCTCTCCCGCCGTTCGCATCGCCCAAGTAGTAGATTCGCTCGCCGTCCGGAGACCAACTGAGGATCGACAGGAACGGCACCTGAACGAGAGCCGCCGGATTGCCGCGATCCACGCCTTTGACCACGATCTTCGTTACGCCGTCGGCGGTCTGAAAATAGGCGATCATGCGGCCGTCCGGGGACCAGGCGGGGAAGTTCTCACTCGACGCCGTAGCGGCAAACGGAGTAAATCGGTAATGGGATTCCAGTCCGGTAGAACGGGTGAGCAGCAGCGCCGGGATCGCCGCCGCGACGCAGACCGCGGCAACGACGGCGGCGGCTTTCCGGCCACTCGCGGCAGGCTGGACTCCGGTCGCCGCAGTGGCTTCCGAAAGCCTGGCTCGCACACCGCGCAACTCCGCAAACAGATCCCGCGTCGATGCGTAGCGATCCTCCGGATCTTTCGCCAGAAGGCGCTCAACGGTCCAACGAAGCGGCGCCGGCAGGTTCGGCGGCAGCGGATCGGCGTCGTCGCGCACGATGGCGGCCATCGTTTCGGCGGCGGTGGGCCGTTGAAACGCCCGCTTACCAGTAGCGAGTTCGTACAGGATCAGGCCGCAGGAGAATTGATCGCTCCGTGTGTCGAGCGTCTGGCCGCGCGCTTGTTCCGGGCTCATGTAGGCGGCGGTGCCGGCGATGGCGCTGATGGTTTGGGTGGCCTCGCCGGCGCCGATGGTCTGCTTGGCGAGGCCGAAGTCGAGAATCTTGATCCGGCCGTTTTTGGTGAGCAAAATATTGCCGGGTTTCAGGTCGCGATGGATGATTCCGGCGGCGTGGGCGGCGGCAAGGCCGTCGGCTATTTGAACGGCCATGTCGAGCAGTTTACGGGTGTCGTTGGGAGCCTTGATGGGATCGCCATTGATGAACTCCATGACAAGATAATCGGGACCAACGTCGTAAAGCGTCGCGATGTTGGGATGATTTAACGCCGCGATGGCGCGGGCCTCCTGCTGGAACCGGTCCGTAAACGCAGCTTGGGAGAACTTGATGGCGACCGTGCGTTCGAGCCGGGTATCGCGGGCTTTCCAGACTTCACCCATTCCGCCCGCGCCGATGGGCGAGAGCAGTTCGTACGGGCCGATTCGTGCGCCGGGCTTAGACGATTCCATGGGTTCCCCGAAGTTGATAGTCTACTATTTATGCTCACGCTAGACGAATATTTCGACGTTCCGGGAAAGCCATTCATCGACTTCGAGATGCTGGACGGAAAGCTCGTCGAGATGGAGAAACCCGGCTTCAAGCACAACGAGATTCTGGTTCGGTGTGCGCATGTCCTTATACCGCTTTGCGAGAACCGCTTCCCAAGCCTCGCGGTGAGCGGCAATACGGAATTCGTCTTGAGCGAACGCACCGTGCAGGCACCGGAGGCGGTACTGCTCGATCAACGAAGGCTCGCCTCGGCTGAACGTTATCGCGACGCGCTGCGATGCGCGCCAGACCTCCCCGTCGAGATCGTTTCTCCCCATGAAACTTCGGCCAACGTGGACGACAAAATCGGCAATTATCTGGAAGCCGGAACGAAGACCTTTTGGGTGCTGTGGCCCCGGCGCCGTCACGCTCTTGCCTACCATCGCGACGGCTCGGTGCAGCATGTCATGGCGGGCCAGTTTCTGGAAGCGCCCGAGGTGCTTCCCGGTGCGCGGGTTACGCTCGACGAGATTCTCCTGCCTGCCCACTACGTCAAGCTCTCCGCCTGAGGTAAGTCCGGTCCCGAACTTGCCGCGCGGAGACGTAACATGAAAAGACATGCGCGTTGCTATTGCCGGAGCCGGCATCATCGGCCTTTCCATCGCCTGGCGGTTGGCACAGGCGGGATATGAGGTGACGGTGAAGGACGCCGGTCGAATTGCCGGCCAAGCCAGTTGGGCGGCAGCCGGGATGTTGACGCCGGCGGGGGAGTTCCACACGGAGTCCCGGTGGACACAGTTGGCGCTAGAAAGCCTGGCGGAGTATGGCGCATTTGTTGAAGAGTTAACGGCCGCGACGGGGGTGCAAATCGATTACCGGGTTTGCGGGGCTTTGGAACTCGCTTTCACCGACGCGGAGCGGGATGCCTTGGACCGGCCGCGGCCGGAGGGGATCCGCATGGAAGAGGTGACCGTGGCGGGCGCTTCCTACTTTGCGCCGATTCCTTTGACCGGGGTGCGGGCGGCGCGGTGGTTTCCAAACGAGGCGGTGGTGGATCCACGGCATGTGTGCACGGCTCTACTGGCGGCGTGCCGGGGCCTGGGCGTGGAAATTCGGGAGAATGAAACGGTGGGAGAGTGTCAAGGGCCGATGGTAGTGGCGGCGGGCGCATGGGCGAGCCGTATCGCGGGGTTAGCCGGTGCTCCACAGGCGTTTCCGGTAAAGGGGCACCTGCTGGGATTTCGCTGCAAAAAGGAATCGATGCCGCCGATTGTGCGGCACGGGCACCACTATGCGCTGCAGCGGGAGAATGGGTTCACGATATTCGGATCGGACGAGCAGCGGGATAGGTGGGACACGACGCCGGACGCCGAACGCGTGGAGGCATTGACAGAGGCGGCGGCGGCGCTGTTGCCGCGGTTATTGCAGCGGCAGCCCGATGAAGTGTGGGCGGGGCTCCGTCCGGCGTCGGATGCGGGGGAGCCGGTGGTTAAGCAGATCCCCGGAGAAGAAATTTGGCTGGCGTACGGACACTTCCGGAATGGGATTCTGCTGGCGCCGGTGACGGCGCGGATGATCACGGCGTCTATAGTTGCCAGCTTGGGAAAGGGTTAACCCGGCCTCGGGTGCAGCCCTCGATGAATTCTTCGAGGCGCTTGCGGCGGCGGAGCAGGGTTTCGAGCAGGCGGGAGAGTTGATCGCGTTCATCGCCGGGGAGCCAGGAGTCGGGGACTTCGCGGAGAACACGGTCCATGATTTCTTCGGGGAAGTTGTGGATCCGTTCGATCCACGGGGCGAAGTCGGCAAGTCCGCGAACACGTTCGTAGACGATCGGGCGAAAGAAAAGGCCGAAGAGAGGGGCGTCGCGGAACTCCCAGTTGGGTCCGTCGAAAAGGTAGCCGTGGTCCATCATCTGGGCGACAAAGCCGACCTGGAGCGGATTGCCGGGCGACTGCGGACGCCAGTCGGAGAGACGGGCGCGGAAAAAGATGGCCTGACGGGAATCGGAATTACCGGCCCATTTATCGAAAGCGAGAACGCCCAGGAAATCTTCAGGATTGGCGACCTTTTTCATTAGCGCGTCGGGGAGGATATCGTAAACCGCCTGGGTGATGGGGTTGCCTGGAAAACGGGATCCGAAGTGCCAGCCGGGGGTGACTTCCCGGCGGGAGGCGCCGAGTTGGATATAGACTTCGGGAAACTCGCGGAGGAAGCCGGCGGAAACTTCGATAATGCGGGATTCCGGCTGGGAGATATCGAGGTGCGCGAGGAGGATAGAGGCGACACACTCATTGACGAGAACGCGGCGATGCTGCGGATTATCGGTGAATTTGACCACGTAGTGGTGACCGTCGGCGGCCTCCATAAGGAAAGCCTGGGCGCCGCCACGCATGCGGCGCAAAGGTCGACGGGCGAGAACGGGCATCTTAGTCTAGTCTAGAGATATGGCAGACGAAATAACACCAGAGAGCAAACGGGATGAAAAGAATAGCCGGGATGAAGTCGCGCTCGAGTTGATGAAATTTATTGCTCAGAGCACAGGCTACGGCAAGGGGGCTCCGTCCGCCGGTTTTGCGGGCGGGAAAAGCGCGTCGCGCTCGCCGGAAGAGTACGCGGAATCACTGCTGGAACTTTTCCAGCGCTGCCGGCAGGCCGTCGAGCCGCTGGCGAAAAGCGAGTAGGGCGAAACCCGTTTACCAGTTAACAATGGGCGCCCGGCGGGCGCCCATTGTTGAATATTACTTCTTTTTGCCACGAGTCTTTTGGGGTAGCGCCTTCGGCACCGTCTTGGCGGGCTGTTTCTTCGCAACGGCCTTTTTTACAACGGCCTTCGGCACCGGCGTTTTCTTGGTTGGAGGCTTAGGCGTCTTGGACTTGGCTACGGCGGGTTTGGCGGGAGTTTTTTGGGCGGCAACCTTCTTAGCCCGAGCGGCAACAACGACCGCGGCAGCGGGGCGCGATGGAATGGGCGGCGCGGGAGAGCGCTTGGGCGGAGGTGGGGGAGGCAGGATGGGCAGACTCGATGGTTCGTCATCGTCGAACTCGTCGTCCTCCTCATCGGCATACTCGCGGATTTCCGCGGCCAACTCGGCATGCCCTTCCTCGAAGGCGTAGTCATCATCTTCATCGTCGAACGGGCTGGTATGCCAGAGGAACTCGTGCATTAAAGAAGGCTCCGAAAACTAGAATACACCGCCGCGTTCCGGGCGGTGAAAGTTTTGCGATCCGATTACCCGCGCGGACGCCTGCTAGTATTCCGCGCCACCGTGGAAGGCTGTTTACGAACGGGCTTGGCGACGCTCTTAGCGACCGGCTTAGCCGTCACTGAACGGCGCACCGGCGCTTTGGCGGTAACAGTCGACGCCCGGTAGCGGGAGGACTTCCGGGCCGTCGCCTTCGCGGGCGCTTTCGCGTTGCGCGTGAATACTGGCTGCGAAGCGGCGGGGATTACGACCAATGACCCCGGGTTTAACTCTACCCCGGTTAGGCCGTTTGCCGCGTGAATGGAAGCGACGGTCGCTCGATAGCGGGTAGCCAACAGCGCCAAATTGTCTCCGGCCTCGGCACGATGGGCGCGCCAACTGGCGCGGCGTTCGGCGGGCACCATTTCCCATCCGGCCAACAGAGTCTGGCCGGCGCCGCGTGGAATATGCAGCTTGTACCCGGCGGGGGCGAAATCGCGCAGAAGCGCCGGGTTTAATTCCTTCAACTCCGAAACGGGCCGGCCGACGATATCGGAAACCAGCGCCAGGCTGGTCAGGACATTGACGTCGATTGTGTCGTAAAGCACCGGCTCTTCCACGGTGATGTCGTCAATGCCATAGTTGCGCGGGTTCTTGGCCATGATGGTCATAGCGAGGATGATGGGAACGTAATTCGATGTTTCTAGCGGAAGAGTCCCGCGTGAACGGAGTTCCCAGACATCGGCGTAGCCGGTTTTGGCAACGGCGCGATCTACATTTCCCTGCCCGCAGTTGTAGGCGGCTATAGCCAGATACCAGTCGCCGAACTCATGATAGAGATCGCGCAGATGGCGGGCCGCGGCGCGGGTGGCCATTTCCGGATCGAAGCGTTCATCCACCCAGCCATCGTTCTTCAAGCCATATCTGGCGCCGGTTTCGCGAATAAATTGCCACATACCGCCAGCCGCCATATAGCTCATCGCGCGGGGAAGAAAACCGCTTTCAGCCTGCGCCAGAAATATGAACTCCTGCGGGATACCTTCTTCATCAAGGATGCGGGAAATCATCGGTTTATAGCGTCCGGCGCGTTTCAACCCGGCGATAAGCGTCCGCTTGCCGCGGTCTCCGGAGAAGTAGTTAATGAAGCTGAGGACGGCGTCGCTCGCCTCCAACGGGAGTTGGCTAAGGGTTGCGCCCACTTCTTCGCGCACCTTCATCTTCAGCTTGGGGTCGAAGGGAAACGTCAGGGAAAGAATGTCGTCTATGGGCGCTTTGTCATAAGACGGCGGCGATTCCGGGGTGTTGTCGCTTTGCAGGGTGTCGACATCGACACGGTAGATCCTTTGCACCAATTCGTCAAAACGCTTGTCGAAAGAAGAGCGGTTCACCGGCTCCGAATGGTTGTTCAGCACCAGGTCCAACGCCTGATCGAACTGCTTGCGCGCGCCGTCCCGGTCGCCGGCCTGGTAGAGCTTGTATCCATCTATATAAAGCGCTTCGGCGCGTACCATGCGCTCTTCCTTCCAGCTTGGCTTAGGTGGAAAAGCAGTCTGGAGCAAGGATGGAATCGGGGCGATGGCAGGCACTGACTCGGCGCCGCGAGCGATGGAGTCATCCGCTTCCTGTTTAGCGGATAGAGCCAGTAAGGGGATCCCTTGGGCCAACGCAATTCCCGGGACAATTACGAAAGCTACGGCGATCAGGATAGTCGCTACTGCCGCGCGGGCGGCACGCAGCGAAGGGAAGTTTTTCATTCCGTCTCCCGGCGGTTTTTGAATTTGGGGTTACATCGCAACTCTTTGACCTTACTATAAGCGCGACTCATGGTTCAAGCTGTTCTGTTTACAAGCGTCACAGGGTGTGTGTCGCTATCACTACTATCGGCAGTTTTAAAAAAGGACTCGAGGGGTAGTCGCAGCCGGGTGGCGAGATCGACTCACCGGCGATTGGCGCGGTATCGCTTCAGCGCAGTTTCCATAGTGATCCGTTGCTGGCTCGCAGGCTTCCTTGTACCGGAAGGCGGCAAGAGCGCGACCGCTTTTTTCGCATAGGCCACGGCCCCGGCCGCATCGCCCAATTGGTCGAGCGCCCTGGCCAGACCCTCGAAGGCATCGGGGTCCTTCCTCCCCGTCCGTTCGGCGGCGATCCGGCAATATGCGGCTGCGCTTGCCGGGCGGCGGAGATCGCGCACGTCTGTTTGCCCAAATACAGACATCGGCGCCGCCCCGTGGCGCATACGAAGCGCGTGCAGCAGAGGCAACTCCGTGGCCGCCTCCGGTCGCGGGAATGAGGAATCGAACTCGAACCAAAGTTCATCCATCCGCCAGCACGCCAGTGGTACAGTGGCATTCGTCAGACGTTGAAATTCTTGCCGAAGCCCGGCGCCACGCGCAACTCTTCCTCCGGTGACGGCGGATAGGTTCCCGCCACTCCCGCATCAGCAAATTCTGGCAGTGCCGCCGGACCTTCAATCATTGGCATATTCTCTCACCACTGAGACTTTCGGAACACCCGTAAGTAGACGCGGAAACGCCAAGGATATCTCGTCACAATTCCTCCGCATTGCACATAATCACGCAAATCGGGAAGAAATATGTCCTGTAAGAGAATCGAATTGGCCCCAGACAACCAGTCCAGTCGCCCGCGCACCTCCCAGCCGCGACGGAGTTCGTTTTTCGCGAATTCCCGTCGTTCCCCCTCAGCGTCTTTTTCCGGACCAGTAGATACGGAACGCTTCCAGCCGTCCGATGGATTCCCGATCTTTTCGCCGATTCGCGGCGCGCTTGCTGGCGATGATATCGTCCAGATGGCAAACGGGGAAACCTTCTACTTCGATGCGCCTGCGCCAGGCATCCTCGAAATTGTCGATGCCATCCGGCGCAAAGATAAGATCAAGATCGAAGGGGCCGTCCTTCAATTGAATGAAATCCTTTCCCCGAAGCACCTCCTCCTGTTCGGACGCCGAAAGCGAGAATCCCAACTGGCGCAGGGCCACAGTGAGCCGGGTACAGTTTTCCAGAGTCTTATCGACATAGAGATCCGCATCCTGGGTGGTGTCCGGGTAGCCGAGAAGGATCGCGCCCGATTTGCCGAGAAAAAGATACCTCACTTCGTGGGCCGCAAACACAACTTGAATCTCTTGAGCCTGACGATATTCAAAGGCCGGCATATGATTCTAGTCGCGACCGTATCCCAGCCACTCAGGTAGATTGTTCTCACACCAGTCCCGATAATCCTGCATAGTGTCGAAGGCGCGAAAGCGAGCGTCGTCGAGCACGGGCTTATACGTGTGAATAAAGGCGTACCGCATCCGGAGCGCTAGGGGCCGGCGGGCGGCCGCCTCAAACTCGGCGAGGAGATCCGGTGGTAGGGATGTCGCGTCTTCCAAGATTGAATTATCGCACCACGCTCGCTCATAAGCAGGTCACCCCACCCAGCTAACGGGAAAACCCTCACGCCGGGGATTTTTTAGATAGCGGCAATGGCAAATTTCAGCTCGGCGACGGGAAGCCCGTTTCCCTTGGCTGCTTCTTCCCCTTCGATCTGTCTGGTCAGTTCCGGCGGGGACTGGAATAAGGCGCGCACAACTAGTTGAGCAGGTACTTCCGCGACAAAGTGGCCGCCTCGGTATGAAAGAGACTGATCCGTGTCACTTCCAATGTTGGACTGCCGCCCTCGGCCCTCACTGCCGGCCCCAACGGCGACGCGACGCCCCACGAGAATTTCTTATCGAACTTGATGGCGCGCGACCCGCAAGATGGCCGCGCAAAAATAGCGGGCTTTGCCGCAGCAAAGGTTTCAGAAGTAGAGCTTCAGCGCCACCTGGAAAATCCGCATGTTGCTGCGCAGGTTTCGGATCTCGCCGACGCGCGGAGCATCGGGAATCACGGAGTCGATTCCGACCCAGCCGAGGCCATTGGGCGTGCCGAATTGCGGGGTGTTCAAGGCGTTGAAGGCTTCGCCGCGGAACTGGAGGCGGCCCTGCTCGCCCAACCGGAGGACGATCCAATTTTTGGCGATGGAAAGATCCAACGAGTTGGTGCCGGGAGAGACGAGGATGCCGTTGCCAGCGTTACCGTAGTGGCACAAATCGAGTCGGTTGGGGATGTTGCAGTCAGTCCGGCGGAAGGCGGCGGGGTCAAACCAGAGGGTGCGCGTGGCTTTGTCGCCAAGACGTCCGTCGGCCACGCGGTCAGGGCGAGTGCCGGAACCGGTATTGAGGTTTCCGCCGGAGACCGCGAAAGGCAGGCCGGTGCGGAGTATGACGATACCGCTGGCCTGCCATCCGCCGAACGCGGCTTTTTTGAAGCCGGCGGAATTGCGGAAAACAGGGAGGTCATAGACGAAATTCGCCACGGCGTTATGGGTAATATCGAAGCCGTAACGGGTGCGGTCCGTGCGACGGTCGCGCGGGTCCTGGTAGACGGACTGCACGTCGCCGGCGGGGTCATTGCGGCCGTAGCCTTCGCCGAGGGACTTGCTGTAGGTGTAAGCCAGTCCGAGCGTTACGCCGTGGCTATAACGCTTCTGGGCCTGCACCTGAAGGCCGTGGTAGCTGGCGTTGGCGAAGCTATCCAGGTACCGGATATTGTTCAACAGCCGGGGGATGTTGCCCTCGCCCGCACTAACATAGGCTTGGTACGGGCGGCGGCGGTTGATGTCGGTGTCCGGCGAGGGATCGGGGGAGTTGAAGTTAGAGACGGTGTTGTCGAGGTGGCTGGTTTTTGAGCCGACGTAGCCGACCGTGAGAATGGTGTTGAAGGGAAGCTGACGCTGGATGTCGAAGGTCCATTGGATGTAGTTGCTGGCCTTGTTGTTCGGGATCATGCTCAGCACATTAGTGCGGGCGGCGGCTGTGCCCTGGCCTGGGAAAGGGCTATCCAGGGTGAGGACGGTGGAGCCCGGGCGGAAGCGGCGGGTTTGCAGATTGTAACTCTGACCGGCGTAGGAGACGGGGAACACCTGGGCAATATCGGTAACGGGGAGGAAGCCGAAGGTGCCCGAGAGCGGCGGCTGGAGGTTGAGGATGGAGAAATTGTTGAGCTGTTGGGCGTTGGCGTACCAGCCTGCGCCGCTGCGGATGACCCATTTGTCGGTGGCGCGGAAGGCGAGGCCGACGCGAGGCATGAAGAAGCGCTCCTGGGGATCGTAGAATTTGAAGTCTTTGCCGGGTTCCGGCACCACGGTTGGCAGTTGGCGGCCGTCGCTGGCGGTGCTGAGGATATCCAAGCGCAGGGACCGCCAAGTCCTGTTGAGATCCGTGGCTAAGCCGAAGTAATCCCAGCGCACGCCGAGGTTCATGCTGAGGCGGCGCGAGACCTTCCATTCGTCGAGGAAATAGCCGCTCCAGCGATGCTGGCGGGGTTTCTGGATCAGGAGACCTTCGGCGGTGGAGGAGCCGCTGGGGTAGCCCATCAAGAAGCCGGCCAGACTGTAGCCTCCCTCGCAGCAGCTGAGATTCCCATATGGCACGTTGGCCGCTGCGCGCTCAATGGTGAGGCGGCGGTACTCCATGCCGAGCTTGAAGGTGTGGTTCGACTTGGTTATGGTGAAGTTGTCCGAGATCTGATAGGTGTCGTTGAAATCGATGCGCGCCCCGGAGTCGCCTTGGAGGATGCCGGTTGGGGGAATGGCGGCTTCCAGGGGGCGGAACTTGCGGTTGTTGTCAACGGCCACGCGGAACTGGCCAATGCCGAGGGAATCCACGTCAAAATCGGTGTTGGTGCGCGGGTTGGACTGGTCATGATCGACGCGGTTGTAGCCGAACCGGAATTCGTTGATGATGGTGGGGCGGAACAGGTGGAGGTACTGCGAGGCGATGTTGTGGGGACGGAGGCCGAAGATAGTGCTGAAGTTGGGGTTGATCTGGCGATCGTCGAAGTTGGTCCGCTGGCCGGCGTAGCGCACGAAGACGCGATCATTGTCGCCGAAGTTGTGATCGATACGGACGAAGTATTGGTTCTGGTAGAGGATGGATGGGACGCTTTGGATGACATTGACGTCGAGGATGTCTTCGGGACGGAACTGGGGCAGAGGCAGGTATTTATTGATGAAGTTCTGGGCGTTGCGGTTGATGCGGCTGGGGGGAATGATGTTGGAGATCTGGCCCTGGCTATTGCGAAAAGGCTCCCCGGTTGCCGGATCGTAGACGATGATGGGGGCGCGGATGGGGACACCGTTGCGAATAAGAGGGGAGAGGAGGGCTGAGAAGTCGCCGTTGCGGAACTCCGCGGGAAACCAGAATGCCTGGGAGACGGACTCTTCGGTCTGGCGGACGCCCTCATAGTTGAAGCTCCAGAAGGTGCGGTCTTTGCCGTTGTAGCGGGGGAGGCGCACGGGACCGGCGAGCCACGCGCCGAACTGATTGCGGCGGAGGGCGTTTTTGTTTCTCAACGGTGTGCCGGCGGGGGTCTGGAAGTTGAGGAAGTAGTCGCGGGCGTCAAGGACATTGTTGCGCATGAAGTCGAAAAAGGCGCCGTGGAAGCTATTGGTACCGCTTTTGAGGGCAATCTGCACGACCGCGCCGTTGTTCTGTCCGTATTCGGCGGAAACGGACCCCGTCTGAATTTTGACCTCTTCGATGGCGTCGATGGAAGGATTGAAGAGCACCTGGTTGACAAGCGGCTCGGTGGCGACGACGCCGTCCATGGTAATGTTCTGGTTGGCGTCGCGCTGGCCGTTGGCGCTGAGGGTGGTGGCCGCGCCACGGAAGGGAAATCCGCCAGGACCTTGCACGTTCTGGCCCATGCGGGTGCCGTACTGAACACCGGGCGTGAGGAGGGCGAGGCTGGCAAAGTTACGGCCGAGCAGCGGGAGTTCCTGGATGCGGCGCCGCTCGATGGTGGTGGAAACAGCCGCGTCATCGGTCTTTAGCTCGACGCCTGTTGCGGCCACCTCGACGCGTTCGGTGGTGGCGCCGATTTCGAGAGTCACGTTGACGCGAGCCTTCTGCTGATAGGCGACGTTGATGCCGGTTTGGATTTGGGTCTTGAAGCCGGTGGATGAAACGGTGAGGGTGTAGTCGCCGATTTCGATGAGGGGGAAAGAGAAGTTGCCGCTGGAGTCGGTTCGGGTCTGCCGTTTTCCCTGGGTAGCGGTACGGAGGAGAGTGACCTCGGCGCCGGGCACGACCGCCCCGCTGCCGTCGGTGACGGTACCGAGAACTTCGGTCGATGTTGTCTGGGCGGGTGCGGAGGCCGCACACGCCAGGATCGTGACAAGAAGGGCACAACGTTTGGGAAACATGGGATCACCTCGCTGAAACGTCGGAGTAAATCTAAATTACAAAAGTATACCGTGGTTTTGGAGTAATGATAGCGACAACGCGCGGTTGATCGCTCGCCGCATCTGCTCCAAGCCGGCCTTTTCGGTTGCGCCAAAGGCTCGGGCGCCTGCTTGTTGCAGGCGGATCGCCGCGTCCACAAGGCGAACGGCGGATGTCTTTCGAAGAGGAGCCAGTGCGGGCATTCCTTTCGAATACGCCGCTCCGGCGGCTTTTCGGTCGCCGAGGCTGGACTGAAATGGACTGCCCAGCACGTCGCCCAGCCTCCGGTAGGCCTGCGCAATTTCCAATCGGAGGGCTTTTTCCTCACCGGCATCTACCAGAAGGTCGTCCAGATAGGACAGTGACCGCTCCACCGTTCGGCGCTGGAGCGCAGTTGTCCCGGGCAGACTCTGTACGCCGCTCGGCTCGGCGCGCCTGCCAGAGCGTCGAAACGATTCCGGCGGCGACAATGATCGCGATCAGGATCCCCGCCGCGACGCCCCACCGGTTGCGGCGAACAAATTTTGAGGCACGGTAACGGAAAGTCGGGTGACGCGCCAGCACTGGTTCGCCAGTAATCAATCTACCCAAGTCCCGCGAAAATTCCTCGGCGGTACGATAGCGTCTATCCGGACCAAGCGGCTGAACAAAATCCAGGGATTCCGCGCCGTCTTAGTTGAGCCGGGATGCGCTTCCTAAGAAAGTACTTCCAGCTAAATTTTTGAATGGAGGAATATTGTGACCCTTTTGAGATACTTTTCCCGGCTGGCGCCGGTTTTTGTTTTGGGTCTGGCCGTGGCGATCTCCGCCTCTGCGGCCACTATAGCCGGCTCGGTCAACCGAGGTAGCGCTAATAACGTGATCAACCCGGAGTTGAATTGCGGCGCCGGCGTCTTATGTATGTAGAGCCTGTCCCGTATTCGGCTTTTTTGCCGCATTCCCGCTTGTCAACAAAAAGTGCTTGTCACTGTAGCAGGGAATTTTCCAGCACATGTATGTAGGAACATGCAGGAACAGGCACAAACGGGTGATCGCCGCGCTCTTGCCCCCTCATTTGCGCCGTCGCGGACACGCCTCCGCCTGCTCATCCACCGGGCATTCAATTGTTCGGGGTGGGCGTCGGCTCAACTCGCCTTCGCCAACGCCATGGCGGGACCTCGCGGCAACCGGGCAATCACCCAGAGGTTGTGCGCCGGCACGATCCATGCCACCTCCTGGCTTTGATTCTCATATCCCTTGCTTAGTAACGGAGTTCCCAAGAACCCATTCTTGAATATCGAGATGCGCGCCTCGGTCTGTGACCGCCTCTTTTGCAGCTTCGAAAACGCGGAGTCTTTCATCCTCGTGTTGAGTTCCGTGGGCGGCTTCGGACAAATGCCATTGTAGATTCCGTGTTTCTCCAACAACGCCCGATTGGCGGCGCGGTCGAATCCGCGGTCGCCGCAAACCTGGCCAATGGCCGCCCCTGGCGATGTCTCCTTCATCCGCTCCAAGCTCCGGCCCAGCATCTTCGTGTCCACCTATGGTTTGCCGTCCACCAGTTCCCAATCCACAATCACGCCGCTAGCCGCTTCCCCCAGCAACAACCGACTCCCAAACTCCACCTCCGCCCCCGCCTTGCCTCGCACGTACACCGCCGCATGTGATTCATACAAGCTCAGTATCTTCTCCGTGTTCTTCACCTGCCGCTCCCCGATGATTCGTTCGTGGGCTTGGCGGATAGCTTGCGGCAGCCGCTCCAGTACCGTCGTGATCCGTTCCATGATTTGCCGCGCCGCCCCCTCTGTCAGATCCGTTTCCCGCCAATGTTCCCGCAACAGTTCCCGATGCCGTTCCGCGTGCGCCGCAATGATCCCGCTCCGTTTCTTCCGCTCCCGCAGCACCCCTTTGCGCGCCCGTTTGGCATCCTTCTTCCGCCGCGCATGGGTCGTCTTCATGCACAACCGGTTCATTCGATTGAGGAATACCTCGGGATCCTTCATCCGCGCTTGCAAGCCCCTCTTGTGGATCAATATCGCCGCCTTCATCAACGTGCGTGCCCCGTCCCGCAACAGCACCCAATCCACCGGAAAGTGAATGTGCAGTTTGACGCACGTCGTATCCGGAAAGTACGCCTCCAGATGCAGCGCCTCAGTCAAATCCAGCGATTGCCCGCCCTGGGCGGTCCCGTCACTGGCCGCCGCCGGCAACGTGTCGATCACTTTCCGCATGTCCGCTTCCGGCAGCCACTGGCTGTAGCGCTGCATGCGCTCTTCCCGGAACGAGTACCCCTTCGAGCCGATCCAGCCTGCAAAACCACTGCAATAGCGCCGATTCCGACAAGCGGCATCCGAAGCCCCGCAAACTCTCCCCCATCAGCGTCCGCGCCACATTCAGACCTCCTGATCTCAATGAAATCAATCTGACCCGAGTTTGAAGATGAGCGTAAGGGAAGTACCGGGGAATACAGTCTGCGTCGCATTGATCTCTGCGAGCAATAATTCGATGGCCCGGTCATGAGCGGCGTGAGTGAGATGGTGGAGCCGAACGGTCAACGTATTTGCGGTCAGGCCGGGCGTGAGATCGGCCTCGGTGTCGAAGATCTGGCGGAGCAAAGCGCGGGCATCGTCAGGGCGGGCGAGATGCTCCCGAAGCAGCGAAGCCATGCGGGATTCGGCGCGATAAGCGATCATCTTGATCGTATCGATTGAAGGGAGGGGGAAGTGCTTCCGCTCGGTGCGCAGACGAGTGAACCGTTCTCCCTCCGGCAGGGAGTTCACCGGAATGTGATGGAGCGTGTCCTTGCGCTGTTGTTTGAGGTTGGCGATCTCCACATTCAGAATTTCAATCTCTTCCCGCAACCGCCCCTGGCGCTGCTGAAAACCCTGCAGTTCCGGTTCGGCGGGGTCCAGCGATAAGTTCAGGGCGCCGAACCGGGCGGCCAGCCGATGACGCTGGCCGGCCTTGGGCCGGATCTGGCTGTCCAGGGAGCGCCACTGCGGGTTGACGACAGAAATCGCATCAGGAATAGGCTCGGTTCCGTACTCGATCAGGCAGTCTAAACCAAAGTGTTCCTTCCTATAACGGAAGAAGTTCTCCTGCGACCATCGGGCGAATAGCGACGCCGCCAGCGTGGTCATCGGCGCCTGGAAAGTCGTCGTCAGAATGGGAGTTTGATGCCCGTTGCCGTTGAGCTTGCGGAACTCGCGCACCCAGAGCTTGTTGGACAACTGGGCGCCGCGCTCGGCCAGTTTCATGGTCACGGTTTCGCCCCCGGCCAGTTGCACGCTGTGCGGGGCGAACTCTTCGCTCCGCCAATCTTCTTTGGGAAACTTGTGATACGTCAGGATGGCAATCCGCTTCCGCCACAACTGCTCGAACAACTCCGGACTGTAGCCTTCCCGGTCGAACACCACGGTGAACCAGTGGGTTCGCGGATCTTCCGCCAACCGCCGCTCTTGTTCCGGCGTCTTGGCCACGCTGGCCTCCAGCCATGGAATCACATCGTGCTTGCGGGTGGCGGCCAGTCCTGGGTCCACTTCCTTGTTCACGTAGAGAAACGGCTGGCCGTCCATGGCCCGTCCATGGCATTGATGTCCCAGTAATCAGTCGTGGCTCGCAAACACAGCCGCTCACGGGCCACATGGTGGCGCGGCAGCGCGGTCTGGTCTCCGTGATACACCCGCACATGGCCGTCGCAGTAGAAATAGAGTTCCGCGGCGTTTTGCTGCGCAATCCATTCTTTGGCCAACTCGGCGTTCCAACGGATCGCCCGCCCCAAGTCCTGGCTCAACAGTTTCAGCTTCGCGCGCAAGGTCCGCACCTCCGGGATTCGATCCAGCCCCAATAGCTTGCCCCACTCCCCCGGTGCCTGGTAGCGAAGTTGTTCCAGCGGCCCGATCCGCGCCAGCGCCATCATCCCCAGCAGCAGGAAGATGCTTTCGATACCATAGAATCCCTGCGGCAGCCGGTACATCGCGGGCGGGCTGCGCAGCAGGCCGGCCGCCAATAGCGCCGGCAATGCCAGCAGCACGCCGCCCTGGGCTACATCGCAAGCAGGTTGAAACTCGATTGGCGCCGACTCCAACTCGCCCATCGCCGCCGCCACTCGTTCGAGCGAACGTGTCGCGCTCGTTTCCCATCGCCGCCTGGCTGTCCGTTTGGCTGCGCTCGCTCTTATTGGTTACCTCGCTTGCGCCAGACTCACCCTTTTTTTGGCCTCGCAAACGCCCGGCATGGATCGCCTTGTGCAGCGTGTTTCCCAACACCTTCAGCTCCGCGGCCACTTCCGGCACGCTCCGCCCCTCATCGAATAATCGCTGCGCCTGCTCCACCACTTCCCCTGTGAGCACCGGCGCCGAACTGTGGCGTGGCTTGGCCTCGTAGAACCCCTTGGTCCCCTGGTCCCGGTACAGCTTCACGTGCCGCTTCACGGTAATCATCGGCACGCCAAACGCCTTCACGATCTCTTTGGGCTTCACCGTCCGATTCACGATCATCTGGCTCGTAATCATGCGGAAACTACGCACGTCCCGCTCCCCGTGGTGAAACAACGGCAAGTAGCCGTGGAGGTACCACACCACACCCGCCTCTTTTTGGACTCCGATCACGCCGTTGATCTCCACCGCCCCGGCGGGAAACACCGGATATTGCATTTGCGGCATCCCTCCCTTTTACCCCGGACACGGCCGCTCCGCAGCTATATTCCCGGTTCATTCCCGGTTCATTCCGTTTTCATTGACCCGCCAGATCTGCTTGGATTTGCTTCGCGACATCAGGAGGTCTGATCGTGCCTCCGCGGGCCGCGCCCGGCTGAACGTGGAGGTGGAAGACGTGAATCTGGCCGCCAGCAGCCAGTTTGGCGTGTTCGTGGACGGGGCGCAGGTGGGATCGATCACGATCAGCGATGCCCCGATTCGCGGAGGCGAACTGGAACTGAACACGACGGACGGCGAGGCCGTACCGGCCGTAAAGCCGGGTTCGCTGATGGTTGTGAAGAACGGCGAAACGGCGATTCTCAGCGGTGCCATGAACAGCCGCTAACGGCGCGTTATCGAGAAAAGCAGAACGGCGCTGGTTCCTGGATGGGAGCCGGCGCCGTTGGCGTTTTTGCTGCCCGCCGCGGGTTGATTGTGGCGAGCTGGAACGGAATACGATTTGGGCGTGGGGCCCGGTAAGCGCCACGCGCCGGAAAAAGCGAACGGCGCCAGACTCTGGTAAGGGAGCCGGCGCCGTTGGCGTTTTTGTTGCCCGCCGCGGGTTGATTGTGGCGATCTGGAACGGAATACGATTTGGGCGTGGGGCCCGTCAAGCGCCACGCGCCGGAAAAAGCGAACGGCGCCAGACCCTGATAGGGGAGCCGGTGCCGTTCGCGTCTTGCGGGTTGGGTTTAAAAGAAGAAGCGGAAGGCGAACTGGACCTGACGGGGACTGCCAACCTGAGCGTTGTTGGTATCGTATCTTCCGTCGGCCAGGCGCAGACGCTGGAAGCGGGCATCAATGGGAGCGAGTTGACCGGTGGTGGCCAGGACGCCGGCTCCGTAGATGTTGGCGCCGCCGGCGAAGATGACGTTGTCGGCGTTTAAAAGGTTGAAGAACTCAACGGAGAACTGGGCGCGCATGCCTTCCTTGACGAGTTTGAAGTTCTTCATCAAGCGCATGTCCATGTTGGCGATGCCGCGGTTGCGGAAGGCATTGCGTTCCATGGGGACGCCGGCGGTGAGGTACGGCCGGTCAGTGAAGGCGTTGCCGTCACGATTGAGGTCCGTGCCGGCAATCGCGTTCATCGGAAGACCGGAGCGGGCGCGGAAGATGCCGCTGACTTCAAAGCCGAGAGGCAGGCTGACGGTGCCATTGGAGGTGAACTGGTGGCGGATGTCGAGATTGGAGTAGTTGTATTCGGGGATGAGGTTGAAGGAGTTCTCGTACACGAAACCACCGGCATCGCGCTCGTTGTCGTCGTCGGAGTAGGTGGAGGCGATGGTGTAGAAGGCCTGGAACTGGAAGCGCTTCAGGCGGTACTGGGTGTTGAACGTGGCAGCGCGGTAGAGGCTGCGGGAGGAACTTTCGCGAACCGTGAACTGATTCAACGTGGGTACGGGACGGGCGCCGAAGGTGGGACGCCTGGAGAGGTCCGTGGCGGCGACGGTGGGGATACCGAGATTGAAGTTGCGGTTGCGGATTAAATTGGCCGTGTTGACGTAATGGAGCTGCGTGCCGACGGTGAAGCCGCGGGCGACTTCCGATTCGAAGCCAATTCCGCCCTGGAAGGCGCGGGGGTTCTTGAAGTCGGCGCCCATAGTGAGGACATTGGCGTTCGCAAACGGGTTGCGAGCGGTGCCGCCGGCGGCAAAGGTGGCTGCGGTCTGCAACTGGGCCACGGTGAGAATCGGCAGTTTATCGAGGGAAGCGGTATTGAGGTCGATACCGGCGGCCCGGAAGGACTGATAGATAGTGGGTTGGCCGGTGAGGTTACCGATGCCGAGGGAAACGTCACCAGGCGGGTTGCGGAAATTGTTGACCGCGCCGGCGAAGCTCAGCATTGGCGTAGCGCCGAAGAAGAGGCCGCTGAAGCCGCGGACGACGAGGCGGCTGGGGTTGGAGAACGGCGAGTAGGCGAAGCCGAACCGCGGCATCCATTGATTGGTGGCATTCGGGATGGACCTCACGTTGGCGACCGAACCGAGAGGGAAAGTGATGCCCTGAACGAGCGAGATCACCGCATCGTTATTGGCTTCGACGGTGGGATTGTACTGCCCTTCCCAACGGAGACCGAAGTCGAACTTCAACTTGCGGTTGATGTTCCAGGCGTCCTGCAGGAAGAAGGCGATCTGCTTCACATCGAAGGCGGCCAAGCCGTTGCCGATGGCGCGCGCGTAGGTGGCGGCCGGAATGTCGAAGCGGTTGACGCCGCCGGTTCCGTTGGCGCTCATGGTGCGCAGGAGGGTGGGGATGTCGCTGGTGGCGAACCCGAAGGAGCCGAATTGGTTGAAGGCGAAGGTCTGGCCGGCAGTGAGGAAGTTCAGATCGGCGCCAAACTTGAAGTTGTGCTTGCCGCGGCTAACGGACATGGAGTCGGTAATCTGCCAGCGCTTGTCATCCTGGGTGGTGGGCAGGAAGCTGCGGGTACCGTAGGTGCCGATGGTATTGCCCAGTGTGGGGGATTCGGTATTGGCGAGGCGGGGCCGCTCCTCGGCCGAGCCGGTGAAACGGAAATCGTTCAAAATAGAGGCCGAGAAGAGCTTGGTATACTGCATTGCGCCGTTGTGGATGCCGTCTTTTTCGATTCCCTCATTCGATTCGGCGCTGTTGGTGAAGGGATTCACGGCGCCGCCAACGCTGACAGCGTTGACTTCATTGGAACGGGAGTGGTTGTAGCGGAAGGTGAGACGGTCGCCGTTGACCATCTGGTAGTCGCTCTTCACGGTCAGGCCGGTGGCGCGGTTGGTCTGGGTGAATGGCTTTTCGAGCGACTTGTAGTAGTCATACGCTGCGCGCGTGTCGGCGGTGGGGGTGAAATTGGCTAACTGCGCGAAGACCGTCTGGCGCGGAACGTCCGAATTCTGGCTTTCAATGGCGCCGAAATAGAAGAGCTTGTTCTTGACGATCGGGCCGCCGATGCCGCCGCCGTACTGCTGCAGGGTTTCGGAGGGCTTCACCAGGAAAATGGGGTGCTTCGAGCTGATGTCGCGATGGCGGATTTGGTAGAACGCCTCCCCGTGAACATTGTTACTTCCGGACTTGGTGATGGTGTTCATGACACCACCGGTGGAGCGGCCGTATTCAGCCGTGTAGCCGGAGGGGATGACCTGGAACTCCTGAATGGCCGACTGGGGGACGGTAATGATGGAGCCGGAGCGTTCGCCGCCGCGGATACCACCGAAGAAGGGCTGATTGTAGTCAGCGCCGTCGAGCATGATATTTGAGTAGATGGCGCGCTGGCCGGCGAACGAGATCTGGCCGCGAGTGCCGTTTTCGACTTGAACGGTGGGGGTGAGGAGGGCGAAGTCCTGGAATCGGCGGCCGTTGATGGGCAGGTTGGTGATGGCGAGGTTGTTGACAGTCGCCGTCTGGGACGTGGTCTGGACGTCGACCAGCGTCGCGCCAACTTCGACGACCGTGGCCGTGGCTTGAATGGAGAGGCGAATATCGACGCGGGAAGCGGAACCAACGGTGAGTGTGAGGCCTTCGATCCTGGATTCGGCGAAAGACGGGCTGGTGACCGAAATCTGATAGACACCGGGGTCAAGGAGCGGCGCGCGGTACTCGCCCTCGTCATTCGAAGTCACTTCGCGCAGCAGGCCGGTGCCGCTGTTCTGAATCTTTACGGTAGCGCCGGCAATGGATGCGCCCTTGGGATCGGTAATGACGCCGTTAATCTGTGCCTTGTTGGCATCGGTTTGGGCAAAAAGCGAGCTAAGAGTGAGAAACGAGAGCGCCAGTAAGCGCAATTGTTTTGACATCTGTGTAGTACCCCTGAGTGAATTTGGACTCATCCCAGGATATCTATGGTGCGTTTCAGTTGAATGAATCCGCGGGTGCGCCAAATGGGGCAGGCACCGCCCTCCGTGCCAACATAGGTGAGACAGATCCGGCTCATCTAATTAAAGAGCAGGGCGGGAAAGAGAACCGGAATGATCGCGCAAATAATGAACGAATTGAGAAATGGGATGGGCGCCGCGGAACGGAGCGGCGGCGAGCGTAGCGAGCCAGCGCGCAGTGCAGCGGCGCCCATCCCCGGCGCGGAAAAACGGCCGAACCCGGAAGTCCGGCCCCGCGGCAAACGGCGCCGCTTCACCGCCGCCTACAAGCAGCAGATTCTCGCCCAAGCCGACGCGGCCACCGAAAGCGGCGCCATCGGCGCGCTGCTCCGCCGGGAAGGGCTCTACTCGTCCCGCCTCACCCATTGGCGCCAGGAAAGAGCCGATGGAATCATGAAAGGTCTCACTCCCCGAACCCGTGGCCCCAAGCCGGATGCCACCGCCTCGACGCCATCGGCGGTGCCGGAACCCGAGACATGGGCGCTGCTGGGACTTGGATTGATGGGCATAGCCGCGGTTAGGCGGTGGAAGAAGATCTGAGCGTCACGGAATGGGGGGACAGCGGCCCCCCCCGGACTTGGGCTACTCGTCGTCATCCACGGCGTGAACGCCGGCGGCCTTGGCGGCGGCGACGATCTTGTCAGTCTGCAGCGGCGGAACGTAGTCGTAGTGGTCGAACTCCATGGAGAACGACCCGCGAGCTTGCGTTTTCGCCGTGAGGTCATTTTGATAAGTCAGCATTTCGGCCATCGGAATCATGGCGCGTATCACCTGGGTGGCGCCTTTGGTCTCCATGCCGTTCATGCGGCCGCGGCGGCCGGTGACGTCGCTCATCAGATCGCCGGCGAACTCGATGGGAGCCTGGATTTCGACGCGCATGACAGGTTCGAGGAGCGAGGGTTTCGCGGTAAGCATGGCGGCTTTGAACGCCTTGCGGGCCGCGAGCTTGAACGCCATTTCCGAGCTGTCGACGTCGTGATAAGAGCCATCGTAGACCGTGACTTTGAAATCGACCATGGGGTAACCGGCGAGGAAGCCGTTAGCGGCGGTTTCGACAATTCCCTTTTCGATGGCGGGAATGAAGTTGCGCGGAACGGAGCCACCGAAGGTTTCATTGGCGAACTGGAAGCCCGTACCGCGGTCGAGCGGTTCCATGCGAATCCAGCAGTCTCCGAACTGGCCGTGGCCGCCGGTCTGCTTTTTGTGCCGGCCCTGCGCGCTGGCCGCGCCGCGGATGGTTTCGCGGTAAGGAATCTTCGGCGCGTGGAGCGCGACATCCAGATGATAGCGGCGCTTGATCTTGCTGACGACGGTCTCAATATGCGCTTGGCCGGTGCCGTGGAGGAGGAAGTCCTTGGTCTGCGGATCACGGATAAACCGTAGGCAGAGGTCCTCTTCCATGATTCGATGAATGGTCTGGCCCAGCTTGTCTTCGTCGTTGCGGCTCTTGGCCGAAATGGCGTAGGCGATGGAAGGCTCCGGGAGTTGCACGGGCGGGAATTGGACGGGGGCGGCTTTGTCGTGCAGCGTGTGGCCGGTAAGCGTGTCTTTCAGTTTGGCCACTGCGCCGATGTCGCCGGCGTGCAGTTCGTTCACGGGCAGCAGCGTTTTGCCGAGAGGGCAGGCGATGTGGGCGAAGCGTTCGTCGGTACCGGTGGAGGCGTTGATGAGATGAGCGTCGTTCCTCAACACACCGCTGATCACCCGGAAATAGGACAGCCGGCCGGCAAAGGGATCGGCAATTGTTTTGAAGACGTAGATAGAAAGCGGGTCGCTATCGTTCATTTTGCGGACCACTTCCTGGCCGTTCCAACTGCCGTAGGCGTTGTCGCGTTCGACGGGGTTGGGAAAGAGCTCAACGAATTGATCGAGCAGTTGACCGGTGCCGATATTGCGCAGCGCCGAGCAACAGAAGACGGGGAAGAGGCGGCGGTCGCGGATGGCTTGACGCAGACCGTCGACAATGTGGTCGGCGGGCAGCGTGCCTTCGGCGAAAAACTCTTCCAGGAGCGCGTCGTTGCCTTCGGCGACAATTTCTACAAGGGCTTCATGGGCGAGGGTGGCAAGGTCGCTCAAGTCAGCCGGAATGTCCTGCTCTTTGCCCTTGCCGTCGCCATCGCTTGAGTAGATCCAGGCGCGCATGCGGATAAGATCGACGACGCCTTTGAACTCGCGCTCAGAACCGATGGGGAGTTGGACGGGAATGGCGCCGCGGCCGAAGGCGGCGTGAATGCTTTCGAGAGCGCGGTCGAAGCTGGAACGTTCGCGGTCGAGTTTATTGATGAGAAACGCGCGTGGAATATTCAGCTCCGCGCAGAGGTTGTAGACGTGTTCGGCGCCGACTTCGACACCGGCCACGCCATCGACGATAACGACGCCCGCGTCGGCGCCCACAAGCGCGGCTTTAGTTTCGTAGAGAAACGAGTTGAAGCCGGGCGTGTCCACCAGGTTCACCTTGTTTTTCTTCCATTCCACGGGGGCGATCGCCGCGGAAATGCTGAACTTGCGGGCCACTTCTTCTTCGTCGAAGTCAGTGGGTGCGTTGCCTTCGTCCACTCGGGTGAGCCGGGATGTGGCCCCGGCGGTAAAAAGCATAGCGGCGGTCAAAGATGTCTTGCCGCTATGAAGATGGCCGACCAGCGCCACGTTGCGCAGGTCCGTGCCGTCATAAACCTTCATGATGACTGCTCCTTTCCCTGCGGGAGCTTTCGTGAGGCCCCGGCAGGCGCCTGGATTTTCTCCACATCGCGGATTCGCGGGAGGGAGAAGGGCGATAGTAACAGAGTTGAAAGGCGAATGGAACCGGGGTGATCGATGGACGAGACCCTTCGCGTCAAAACGAAATCGCTAACTCCGCAGTTGGGCTTCGGCATCAAACTGGGCGACCTTGCCGCCGGTAGAACCCATCGGGCATCCGGCTAACCAACTACTTCTTCACTGGCTCGTCCCGTTCCACTTTGCCATCGCGAAGAAAAACAATCCGGTGCGCATGCATGGCGATGTCGTGTTCGTGCGTCACCAGAATGATAGTGTTGCCGGCCTGATG
>ENA-ORBV01002665-ORBV01002665.1-microbial-mat-metagenome-genome-assembly--contig:-NODE-2665-length-37241-cov-8.698256_pt1 | contig 37241 bp, 31 predicted proteins | sample MGYA00237777_ERZ505514 | MGnify/ENA primary metagenome ERZ505514 (study PRJEB26160, sample SAMN06269048) | microbial mat metagenome | isolation source: Oligotrophic lake microbial mat | place... | reverse complement strand
GCATTGCCGCTCAAAATGACTAAACTAAAAGATATGAGCGGGTCTGCCCATGTCTGACTATTGGTTTAGTAACTATGGAGCGTCTCTATTCTGCTTCCTCAAAGGTGACATTTTCGTAGAGAAGCGCGATCGGAAAGCTAAAATCGACGCTTTCTAACGTGATCATATCTCCGGCTGTGTAGGGATAGTACAGCCATAACCTGCCTTCTCCCCGGCGATAACAGTCCACGCCGATTTTCTCCGATTCAATCAAGACATACTCTTGAAGAGTTGGGCTGGAGCGGTAATGGGCAAATTTTTCGCCTCGGTCTTTGGCTTCTGTGCCGGGAGACAGGACTTCGACAATCAGCTTGGGATGACGCAGCAATTTGCGGGCAGTGAGGTCGCGTGGGTCGCAGGTGACAACGATATCGGGATAGTAGTAGGGGCTACTGCCGCTGACTTCGACCTTGACATCGGCGACGTTAATCCGGCAGCCATTGGGCTGAACCTGTGGGTAGAGGGCACGATAGAGGTTGAGGGCGATATCGTTGTGGGGGATGCTGCCTCCGGTCATGGCAATGACGGTGCCATGAATGTATTCGTGGCGGAGTTCTTGGAGCGGTTCCCATTCTAGATATTCGGCAATAGTCATCGCTGGGGGTTGGGGAGTGGCAATCATGACAAGGTTACGATGGGTGTTTCGTGCTTATCTTTATTGTGGCGAAGTATGGGGCGATCGCGTCTTTGCACCACCCCTAAAACTAACCGCGATCGCACAATAGGCTCGACCTACGACATTTTGGCAAGTCAACTGTTATCCTTTTTTGGGCGGCTGAATTGTCACATCGATCGCCGTCACTTTGGTATCTGCGCTCAAGCTAGATAGGGGCGGCTGAATCTGGGCGGAACTTCCAACCACTAAAGTCACCAGCTTTTCGGGTTTGAGGTAAGTCTGAGCAACTCGCTGCACATCTGCCACAGTCGTAGCTTCGACTCCCTGGCGATATTGAAAAATAAAATCTTTGGGGTAGCCAAAATATTCATTGCGCAGCAGGCGAGACAGGGTTTGCCCCGGATCTTGAAAGTTAAAGATAAACGAGTTGAGGACGGTATCTTTCGCGTAGGTAAGCTCTGCTGATGTAATCGGCTGGGTTCGGATTTTGTCGATTTCTGCAAGGATGCTCTGAATAAACGGCACCGTGGCATCGGAGCGGGTTTGCCCCCCGGCGATGAAGGTTCCAGGATAATCGTAGTTGGGTCGCCAAGCAGCGTAAACCGTATATGCCAGACCTTGACGCGATCGCACTTGGTTAAACAAGCGTCCGCCAAACCCATTCAACACGCCGTTCATCACAGAGAGCGCTGCATAATCAGGACTGTTCAACTGTCCGCCCAAGTGCCCAATTTGCACACTGCTTTGAGTCAATTGGGGTTGATCCACCAAAAATACGCCGCTCTGATTTGCCTGAGATGCTGAGGGAATGGTGGATTTCTCTACAGCAATCGGTTTCCAGTCGCCAAATTTTGCCTCGATTAGCGATCGCATTTTGGCGGGGTTAAAATCGCCCACGATCCCTAGCATTGTATTTTTGGGCGAAAAATATTGTTGATGAAAGCGGACTAAATCGTCACGGGCGATGCTGTCTAGCGTGGTGTATTCCACGGTGCGCGCATAGGGACTGGTGCTGCCATAGAGCAGTTTACCAAACTCGCGCCCTGCAATGCTGCCGGGAGTATCATTTCGCCGAGCGATCGCGCCCCGCTGTTGAGTTTTCGCCAGATTCAGCTTGCTTTCGGGAAACGCAGGATTGCGAACCACTTCAGCAAACAGTCCAAACACGGTTTCCAAATCTTCAGTCAAGCCGCTGAAGCCTGCACTGCCCGATGAATCGCCCATGCCCGTCTCTACAGAAGCCGCCCGACGTTCCAAAAATCGGTTGAGGTCGTCTCCTGATTGCGTCGCCGTGCCCCCCGTTCGCATCACGGTTGCCGTCAGATCCGCCAAGCCCACTTGAGCAGTAGGTTCCAGGCGATCGCCCGTGCGAATAATCGCCGTTCCACCCACCAGCGGTAGCTCATGATCTTCCATCAAATACACAACCATGCCGTTTGCAAGCTGAAATCGCGTATAGGGCGGCACCTTCAGCTCTGGCAGGGGTGGAAAGGTTAGCTCGGTGTAATGTTTTGGTGTAGCGGCTTGTACTGGTAATACCGTCGTTAACAGCAGCAAAATCAGCGGCACCAGAAGCAGCGAAAATCCTACCGTCAACACCTTCACAAGTTTTCGTCGCTGTTGGAGTAGTTGTTCTAGCGATCGCATATCGATGGTTCCCTTGTCTACTTATTTAGAGCTTAGCGCGATGACTAGCGAAAAGAGCCACTTTTATTAATCCCGACTAAATAAGTCGGGTATGTTTGACCTGTTCAACTGCGAGTGTTACTATCCAAACCAGTTAAGAAATAATTTTTGCAAAAAAACGTTAAAGCTCACCAACAACCCCACAGTAGGCATTTCACCCATGACGCAAGCAGCCACCCGTCCAACCTCAGTTCAACCTCAATCTTCTGCAACATTCCGCGCTTTGAAATGTAAGGAATGCAGCACTGAGTATGAACTCAAAGCCATGCACGTTTGCGAATACTGCTTTGGTCCTTTGGAAGTTGCCTATGATTATGATCAACTTCGCCGGACGGTCACTCGTGAAACGATCGCGGCAGGTCCCCATTCCATCTGGCGCTATCGTCCCTTTTTGCCTGTAGAAACCAACACCCCGATTGATGTCGGCACGGGCATGACTCCCTTGGTGCAGGCAAAACGGTTGGCGCGGCGCTTGGGCTTGAAAAATCTGTACATCAAAAATGATGCGGTCAATATGCCCACCTTGAGCTTTAAGGATCGGGTGGTATCTGTTGCTTTAACTCGCGCCCAAGAACTGGGATTTACGACGGTATCTTGCGCCAGCACAGGCAATTTGGCAAACTCCACCGCCGCGATCGCCGCTCATGCTGGGTTAGAGTGCTGCGTCTTCATTCCGGCGGATTTGGAAGCCGCCAAGATTATGGGCACCTTGATCTACAATCCAACCGTGATGGCAGTCAAAGGCAACTACGATCAGGTGAATCGTCTTTGTTCGGAAGTGGCAAACACTCACGGCTGGGGTTTCGTCAACATCAACCTGCGTCCTTACTATTCGGAAGGTTCCAAAACCTTAGGCTTTGAAGTAGCGGAACAACTCGGCTGGCAACTGCCCGACCACATTGTTGCGCCCCTAGCATCCGGTTCCCTATTTACCAAAATCTACAAGGGTTTTCGCGAATTTGTCGAAGTGGGTTTAGTAGAAGATAAGCACGTTCGCTTTAGTGGTGCCCAAGCAGAAGGGTGTTCTCCGATCGCTCAAGCATTCCGAGAAGAACGCGACTTTATTAACCCAGTGAAGCCCAGCACGATCGCTAAATCTTTGGCGATTGGGAATCCTGCGGATGGTGTATATGCGATCGACATTGCCCGCAAAACTAACGGCAACATCGAATCGGTCACCGATGCTGAAATTATTGACGGCATCAAGCTATTGGCAGAAACCGAAGGCATTTTCACCGAAACCGCAGGCGGCACGACGATCGCCGTTTTGCAAAAGCTAGTAGCAGCAGGCAAAATCAATCCCGACGAAACCACCGTGGTCTACATTACCGGAAACGGGCTGAAGACCCAAGAAGCGATTCAGGGCTACATCGGTGAACCGTTTACGATCGAACCGAAACTCGACAGCTTTGAACGGGCGTTTGAGCGTGCCCAAACCCTCGATCGCCTAGAGTGGCAGCAGGTTTCGATTTAGTTTCGTCCTTTTTCCACATCCACTACTTGATTAATTTCTTATGTCTATCAAAGTTCTCATTCCCACTCCGCTACAAAAACTGACTCACGACAAAGCTACGGTTGATTGTAGTGGCACCACCGTTGCCGAACTGTTGGAGTCACTGGAAAGCAATTGTCCGGGCATTAAAGGGCGCTTGTGTGACGATCAAGGTGAACTGCGTCGCTTCGTCAATTTCTATGTCAACAGCGAAGATATTCGCTTTTTAGATGGAATTAACACTGCGCTAACCGATGGCGATGAAGTCAGTATTATTCCCGCGATCGCGGGGGGCTAATCTTCCCAAAAGGGCATGGTGGTAGGACGTAGGGGCGTAGCATTCCGGCAAAATTCTTTGCAACCTATCAAAGATTCTCTACCGAATGCTACGCCCTTACAAATTTTTGATTACTTTTCTGTAGCGATGATGTGCAAATCAATGTGCTGTTGATGAATTAGCTTCATCAGTCGTTGGGTGAACGAACCTTTGATCAACCGCTTCCAGCCAGACTGTTGACTTTCACCAATCACAATTTGAGTGGCGTGGCGATCGCTGGCAACCTGAGCGATCGCCTCTGCCACGTCAGGACTATTCACCCGCAAAAACTCACCGCTAAACTCTCGACAAAGTTTCTCGCAGGTTTCAACATGCAGGCTCTCCTCTTTGGTGAGAAAGCGATCGGGACTTGCCACAAATACCGCAACGAGGGGAGCATTCATGTAACCCGCAATTCGTCCGCCCCGTCGCAAAAGCTGCATAGAATTGGGATAAGTAGAGATCCAGACCAGTACGCGCTCATGGATGTTGCAAACCTGTCCTGTAATGATGGTATTGTTTGCTTCCCCTTCTACAGTATCCGCAACCTCGCGTAGCGCTAGTTCCCGCAGGGAAATCAGATTGCGCCGCTGAAAGAAATTTTCTAGAGACTGCTGGATTTTTTCGGGCGCGTAGATTTTGCCTTCTTGCAACCGTTCTTGCAGAGTTTCGGGAGTTATGTCAATCACCACTACGGCATCAGCTTCTTCTAGCAGGCGATCGGGAATTCGCTCCCGCACGACTACGCCAGTAATCCTTGCTACCGTGTCATTCAAACTTTCGATATGCTGAATGTTAACCGTGGAATAGATATCGATTCCTGCTGCTAAAATAATTTCCACATCTTGATATCGCTTTTCACGAGCCGAACCCGGCACGTTGGTATGCGCCAGTTCATCGACTAAAATTAATTGGGGCGATCGCGCCAAAATCGCCTCCGTATCCATTTCCTCCAGGATAACGTTGTCCTGAACGCTCGTTAGCCGTGGCACTAACTCCAACCCATCCACTTTTTCGGCAGTTCCCCGACGACCATGAGTTTCAATAATGCCAATCACTACATCCATGCCGTCTTGCTTTAGCAGATGGGCTTCTTCTAGCATCTTGTGGGTTTTGCCAACCCCCGGAGCCATGCCAATAAAAATTTTATGCTCACCCCGATGCCTGGTGGATGAATACAGCGCGTCGGGTGAGTGAATAGGATTGTGCATAAAGTCAGGTGACAAGTGAAAAAACAGGAGTCCTTAGTAGCTGTGGCTATGACTGCTTAACTTGCAGGCTTCACCCCATCAAGTGCGAGATTTAGCTTGAGAACATTCACGCCTGGTTCTCCAAAAATTCCCAAAAATCGACCGTCGGTGTTTTGTGTAATCAACATTCCAAGCTGGTTGGGGTTAAGCTTTCGCGCTGTGGCAACTCGCTGGACTTGAGCCTGTGCAGCTTCTGGGGTGATGTGAGGATTAAGGCTAGAGCCGGAGGTATAAACTAAATCTGCGGTGGGTTTTATTCCTGCTGTTTGCAGTTTGGGCAGATCGCCCGCGATCGCTTTTTCTGGGTCAGGATCAGATTTACCCTTAATTCGATTCATCAGGGCAGGATTGCTGGGAGCTAAATTACTCGCATCAGATACGCCTGTTTTCAGCACTCCAGCTTGATCATCTTTGGGGTCAGCCGTGCTGTAGCTGGTGGTGCTGGGGCGACTATTGAAGTAGCGATCGGATGAAAAGGGTTGCCCAATCAACGCAGAAACCACTGCCACACCCTGAGCATTTTTGAGGAGACTACCATTTGCCTGAAACGGAAACACAACTTGACCAAATAGTATAAGTTGCGTTTAGAGTGCATTTAGATTCTTGTATCAAACCGCCTAAACACAATCGCAAAATTAAGTCTAAACACGCTCACTGGGGAATTTTTGGCTATATAGGAGAGTAGCTATTATCAGCGATCGCGCCCGCTAGAACCGAAACAAGACGCATAACAGCGTCGGATAAAAAATATTTTATCAATATAGAAAATACAGAATTATTTTATAGAGTGATTGTTAAATAATTGTGTTTGCATAATTTATGAACTAAATGGCGATAGCTATTACAAGCGTTTTAACGTGAGCCGTCTGCTGAAGGCGACATATTATTCTCTTTCAAGAGATATGAATCGCTGTTATGTAAATCAATTAGTGAATTTGGAGTGGGGCACTATCAAATGATACATAGAACATTAAAATCCGCGATCGCCCTAGGAGCAACATCGCTCAGCCTATTAGTCAGCCTTTTTCTGCCCGAAACCACTAAGGCAGCCCCAAAGCCGGCGATCGATAGCTTTCGGGCATCCGATTTATCGCTGCCTTCAGACGATCCGTTATTAGAAGAAAACTCAGATTTAGAGCAGGTCACCTCCGTCTCCCAGTTGACCGATGTGAAGCCTACCGATTGGGCATTTCAGGCGTTACAATCCTTGGTTGAGCGCTATGGTTGCATAGTAGGGTATCCTGACAAAACGTTCCGGGGCAATCGTGCCCTCAGCCGCTACGAGTTTGCCGCTGGCTTAAATGCCTGTTTAGACAAGATCCAAGAGCTAATTGCGGCGGCTACGGCAGATTTTGTTAAGAAAGAAGATCTCGAAGTTGTCAAAAAATTACAAGAAGAGTTTGCGGCAGAACTGGCAGCCCTACGGGGACAGGTGGAGAGTTTAGAAGTTCGGACAGCAACCTTAGAGAAGCAACAGTTCTCGACGACAACTAAGCTATTCGGTCAGGTGGTGGCTGGCGTTCAAGGACGCTCTAAAAATTCATTCCAAACCTTCGGCAATCGTTTTGATGACCCCAACACTGAAATAAACTTAACAGCCAATACCCAACTGAGTTTGCTAACTCAATTCAGCCCCAAAAGCTTACTGTTGATAGGGCTACAAGCAGGCAATGGCGGTGGCAGTATTCCCAGTTTGGAGAACTTTGCGCGCTTGGGTTATCAGGGCGATACGGGCAACACCCTTCAACTTAGCGATGTCACTTACCGTCAACTAATTGGCAGCAAACTGGCAGTCATTGTTGGGGCTGTTGGAGTTAATCCGGTGAACGTTTTTCGCGGCGTGAACCGAGTTCAAGGAGCCGGATTTGGACCGCTTTCATTGTTGGCTCAGCGCAACCCCATTATCAATATTGGTGGTGGACGGACTGGTTTGGGGCTGGATTGGCAATTTGCCCCGATCGCGAGTTTGCAGGCAGTGTATACCGCTGGGGATGCCAACAACCCAGAGAACGGTCTATTCGGTGGACAAAATGGCGAAACCACCGTTGGCGCTCAGTTGGTGGTTTCACCCGTGCGTTCTTTGGACATTTCCCTGCAATATCTCAATGCCTATTCCCCTGTTGGCAGGTTGAGTACCGGGGTGGGCGATGATCAGTTAGCTCTGCTAGGACCTAACTTTAGAGCGCCTATCACCACCAATGCCTTTGGCGGCACGCTGGAATGGCGAGCTACACGCAACGTGACCTTGGGGGGATGGGTCGGCTACACCACCTCCACGTTGAATGGGCGATCTGGCAATGTGGAAACTCTGAACTGGATGGCATTCCTAAATTTTCCTGATCTGTTGGGGCGTGGCAATTTAGCGGGTATTTATGTGGGGCAACCGCCTCGGATTACCAGCAGCACTTTACCAGTCGGCACTCCGAACGATCCATTCTCAGGGCGCAATTTCCCTAGTTTCTTCAACCAGGGAGATTTCTTTGCAAACAAGGGTGGTCAACCAAGTTCCACGACCCATGTTGAACTTTTTTACCGAGTCCGTGTCACTGACAATATTTCCATTACTCCGGGTGTGATTTTTGTGTTTAATCCAGGTAATAACGCTGCCAACGACACCATCACGATTGGAGCCATTCGCACCACCTTTACGTTTTAGTTGCATAACTTTTGGATGATTGGCTGATAAGTGTGCGATCGCCCCCTGCATCTATACATCCAAACAAACTCAATGTTCCACTATCCACTCATTCACATGGTTAGGAGCCTTCTTTCATGGTGAACAAACTATCGAGCTATGCAGCAATCGTCAGTATCACTAGCAGCCTGCTTTTGGCACTTACGCCCAGCGCCCAATCCCAGATCACCGTCCAAGGTGGCAACTTCAATGGTGATGCGGCATTCTTTAACCCTGTCACCGGAAAAACTACCTTATTTGATGCCACTATCCGTTCCCTCAATCTGACAACCAGTAACGGCACAACTAACACCTCAGTATTCTTGCCCTTATCAGGCAGTTATAACGCTCAAGGCAACCGCCCCACCCCCGGCGATACCGGAGTTTTGCAGGGGGTTCTAGCTGGAGTCGCTTTTACCAGCGGCGGCTTCCCCGTAGGGTTTGCTGGGGTGCCCACCACTCTCAATTTCTCCCTTACTGGCTTCAATCCTTCTGCTGCTAGTTTAGGGGGGATTTTGATCACTCCAAGATCGGGAGTTGATGCCTCCCAACTGTATTTTCCAGTGAGTAATCTCAAGCTCACTTCATCCAGTGCAACGTTTTACAACGATCCAATTTCTGGGTCTTTATCGGTTGGCACATTTGCGGGTGATGTGACTGGAGGGGGAATTGATCTGCCGTCGTCATTGCAATTCCGTCCCTTATTTGGAGTAACGGTGCCGCAGATCTTCTTAGGTAGCCCCACCTCGTTCTTTTTCAGTGGACGTGGAGCGCTCACCAACAATACGAGACCGCCAACCCCAGCAAATGGGTTCGAGGAAATTGTTAGCGCTAACTTTCAAAATAACTTTGATGTTGATCCATTAGACGAATCGCTCTTTTTTCGAGTGGATGGCGATCCTACCAGTTCTATTTTGCCCGTTGCTTTTGGTGTTCAGGTTGGTAATGCGCCTCCCATTGTTGGTTCTGCCGATGGAGTTCGATTTGGCGTTGATGGAGTAGATAGCTTTTTTAAGCTTGGCACCGTATCTACCAGAGATGGAACCATTACCAATTTTGCTGTGACTGGTAAAGGTATTGGAGTTTCAGCCTTCGTAAATGGCACAACCTATGGGTATGTCGGTCCTCGCACGGATACAAACTTTGTCTTCAACCAAACCACCGGAACGGTTGCGGGTTCAAGCAGTGGGTCTGCATTCCTCCGCTTGGGGACATTGCAACCGACTGGAGGATTCACTCTGGGTCTGAGAGATTGTGGGTGTGGCGCTCTGAACTATGGCGGCGCAACAAGACCGCCGCAAAATATCCCAAATATTCCGCCTGCCAATACGCCGAATACGCCAGGTGGAAGTCCAAATCCATCGGGTGGAGGAAGCCCGATCGCAGTCGGCACAATTCCTAATGCTCCTGCTCGAACGATTACAGTCGTGGGTGTTCAAACCAATACCATCGAGTTAATTAACTCATGGATTAGGGTCTTCACCATCGAATCGCTTGATGAAGATTTCAGTTACATCGTCCTGTTGGATCAGGTGATTGAGTTCACCCTTGTGTCCGGTCAAGGTCAAGGAAATGTATATGTTGGGACTAATCCAAAAGGCGTGGTTGTCATTGCTTATGAAGAGACGGGACCCGGCAGCAGCATTTTTCCTGGTTTAGTTGGATTGCGCCCGATTCCCATATCCCAAGTTCCCACGCCTAGCCCAAGCCCATCTCCTAGCCCAAGCCCATCTCCTAGTCCAAGCCCATCTCCTAGCCCAAGTCCATCTCCTAGCCCAAGTCCATCTCCTAGTCCTAGCCCATCTCCTAGTCCTAGCCCATCTCCTAGTCCTAGCCCATCTCCTAGTCCTAGCCCATCTCCTAGTCCAAGCCCATCTCCTAGTCCTAGCCCATCTCCTAGTCCTAGCCCATCTCCTAGTCCTAGCCCATCTCCTAGCCCAAGCCCATCTCCTAGTCCAAGCCCATCTCCTAGTCCAAGTCCATCTCCTAGTCCAAGCCCATCTCCTAGTCCAAGCCCATCTCCTAGTCCAAGTCCATCTCCTAGCCCAAGCCCATCTCCTAGTCCAAGTCCATCTCCTAGTCCAAGCCCATCTCCTAGCCCAAGCCCATCTCCTAGTCCAAGTCCATCTCCAAGTCCATCTCCTAACCCTGTTTTTTAATTAAGGAGATTCACTTTCTACAACACGCGATCGCTCTCAAATGATTAAGGGCGATCGCGTTTATTATGCAGATACATTCTCTTTCCCCCTAGAATCGCGCTTTTTCTCTAGTTTGAATTAACCCAAAAAACCATGCGTTTAGATTTCTATATCAAACTATCTAAACGGGGTGAGAAGTTTCGAGTGCGGGATTTGTTCGCGTAGCATTCCCTACAGGAATATTTTGACTTATGACGGCATCCAAATCGCGTTCAACTTACGGCTTCATCGGCGGATTGTTTGCGATCGCGCTAATTTTGGAATACAGTACGCCGCCCGAATACGTGATTGGTTATTTATATATCGGCGCAATCTTGCTAACAAATAGTCGATTGAGCCGATCTGAAACTTTTTGGGTGACCGCAATCGCGGTAATTTTAACCCTGTCTAACATCTGGATTCCCCATCAACAATTTGTCGGGATTCCAATTCTGGCAAATCGGCTGATTGCTGTGATTGCGCTAATCGTCACCGGACTATTGGGCGATCGCCTGCGCCGCAGTGAAGACGCGATCGCTCAGCAAAAAGCGAAACTGCAAGCCCAAGAGCAGTTAGCTCAAGTGCGTGAAGATTTTGCTTCCACCCTAACCCACGACCTAAAAACACCGCTATTGGGCGCGATTGAGACTCTGAGCGCTTTTCAGCAAGAGCGCTTTGGAAAAGTACTGCCCACTCAACAAAAAGTACTGGCAACCATGAAGCGTAGCCAGCAAACAAGCCTGCAACTGGTGGAAACGCTGCTCGATGTCTACCGCTACGATACCGAAGGCTTAACGCTTCAGCTTGAAGCCGTAGATGTGGCAACGTTAATCGAAGACGTGGCAAGTACTTTAACCGATCTGGCTTCGGCTCGTAGAGTGCATCTTTCCGTGACCTACGGCGAATCAGATTTTCGGCGATCGCTGTGGGTTAAGGGTGATTCACTTCAACTTCAGCGAGTTCTATCCAACCTGTTGATTAATGCCATCAACCACTCGCGCCGGGGCGATCGCATAGAAGTGATCCTAGAATCGCAAGCTTCTTATTAAGTTGTGAAAGTGTTGGATACGGGGGCAGGATTAAAGCCCGAAGAGTTTTCTCATCTATTCGAGCGATTTTTCCAAGAGCAGCGCGATCTGCAAAGATCGACCAGAGATTATCGCTGGTGCCCTTTTCGCCTTCAAACTGCCCGTCTACCCCCATCCGCTGGTTTAACATGCCACCTGTCCGAATTTTGCTGGTAGAAGACGATGAACTCTTTCGCTTGGGGCTACGAGTGCGCCTCCACCAAGAGCCAGATCTTGGAAATTGTGGCAGAAGCAGAAGACGGCGAAACGGCGGTGGAACTTGCCAGTCAGCAACCTCTTGATATAGTCCTATTGGATGTTGGTTTGCCCGGAATAGGTGGGCTGGAAGCCTGTCGGCAGATCAAGCAACAATCAAATTTGCCGATTTTGGTACTCACCTCCCATTCGCAAACCGCGCTAATCACGCGCCTGATAGAAGCAGGGGCACAGGGCTATTGGCTGAAAGGCATTGCAGCCGAAACTTTAGTATTGGCGCTGCGATCGATTGCAGCAGGTGCGTCGTGGTGGGATCAAACGGCAACGAAAGAAATTCGGTCTGCCTTAGAGAATCCAGTGCCAAAAGTAGGGCTTGATCCCCCTTCAGTGTTTATCAACCCGTTGACCCACCGCGAACAAGAGATCCTGGAACTGCTGGCAACGGGCAAAACCAATCAAGAGATTGCCGAGATGCTTTACATTGCTGCGGGCACGGTGCGAGTCCATGTTCACGCAATCTTACACAAGCTAGAAGTGCGCGATCGCACCCAGGCAGTAATTGTGGCGATGCAACAGCACCTCATCCCACTCAATCAGGGTTGATATATTTAGGTTTTAGGTGTCGGGTGTCGGATCGTACCTCACACATCAGTGAGAAAGTCTATAAACGCCATCGGGCTGACAATTTCAGTTGGATAGTTGATTTCCTCCTACTCGCACTCCGCACCCCGTACTCCCTACTCCTAAGAGCGATTACGGCGAAAAAGCCAGCCAAATCGCCTTTTAACATGGGCTGCTTGAGGTTGCCTTGCTAGTTTTACGCCCATGCCATATCGCCTTGGACGGGTTTGAGCCACCGTCATTGCAGCGCTTTCCTCTGCCTGGACAGCCTCGTCGGTCACGTAATCTTCTTTAGCATTCCACCAGGAGGCAATAAAGCCGCCGCAGACCCCAGCGATCGCCCCTAGGCAAATGCTCAAAAACTGCGAGTATCCTAAAAAATAAAAGCTCAACAGCGCAATGATGAACAGTCGCGCGCCTGTCGTTATTCTTGCAGAAGAGTCTGGTTGAGATGCCATGAAAACAGGGATTAGGGGTCAGAAGAAACTCGAAACTTTGTATTTCTTCAATTGTGCCTCTAACTTTCGCTAACGAAAGGAGTATTCCAATATTTCCAATTTTCTTTGTTGAAGGGCGATCGCCATTTATGGATGAGTGCCAATTCTAACTTTTGGCGATCGCGAGTATTCGTCGGCGCATCTGACCAAAAGCTAATATTCACAGCCACAGGTAAACCGTGCGGACGATGAGCCGAAACGTAGTTGAGAATGTAGCGCTTGCAGTCGTGTTCTCCTTTCCATCGCAGTCCCGACTTTACGGTTTCTCCCACATAAAGCACAATCGGCAACTCACAGTCCATCACAAAGTAGAGGGCTGAAACTCCTTCATCATCAGCTTTCCACCGCCAAAACTCAGTATTTTGTTGGGGCAATTTGAATAAATCAATGCTGTCTGCCAAATCTTCTATTGTTGGCGGCAGGGCAAACAAACTGCCTTGGGGAGACGGCGCATTCACCGTTACTTGCTGTTGATGTTGCAAAATCCGCTGCTTCCACGACTGCAACGCGCCAACACCGATCGCAAGCGGTTCAACGGGTGGCACCCGATAGCCTCCTGGCACATCTGCCACCGAAAACAAAGAGGTTTGATGCCCGGTTGGATATTTTGTCAAATTTCAAACTCCATCCGCTTTGAACTGAGCCAAGATAGCATGATCTGATTGGCTGGATGCAAGGAATTTTGTAGATGGGATGGTGTTAGGGGTCAGAGGGCGGTTTATCTAAGAAAGCCCCCTCAATTAAGTTTCTAGTCGCTACACTGGCAACGAGGTCTGTAAAACTGAGATCGGCATGATAAAACACGTTGCACAGTCTGTCCTAGCTAGATTTTTCGCTCGGTTTTTCTGGATGCTGACTCAGATAAGTCCTGGGCGATCGCTGCGATTATGTACTTGGTTTGGCGCGATCGCGATTCTCTCCAGCGCGATTGTTAGTTTCCCTCATCTAGCCTGGGCGCAACCGTCTCAGCCTGAAAATGCCCAAGCTCAACTGATCAGCGAAGTCAAAACAATCCAGGCAGGCAAACCGTTTTGGGTGGCATTGCAGCTTAAATTACGTCCAGAGTGGCATGTTTATTGGAAAAATCCGGGTGACTCTGGCAGTGCCGCCTCGATTCAGTGGAATTTGCCCCCAGGATTCCAAGCCGGAGAACTGGTGTTTCCTTACCCCAAAAGGATTCCGGTTGAGCCGCTGATGAACTTTGGCTACGAAGATGAAGTGTATTTATTAACGCAGATTACTCCGGCGGCTCAAGTGGCAAGCAGCCCCATCACTCTACGTGCTCAGGCAGAAGTGCTGGTTTGTAAGCTGGAGTGCATTCCTGAGCAAAAAACGTTGACGCTGACGATCCCTGTTGCCAACACGGTTCCCACCAAAGACCCAGCTTGGACAGATGCCTTAACGCGCACTCGCCAAGCTCACCCGCAGCCTTCACCGTGGGAAAGTTCGTTTGCAATGGATGACAAAGACTTGACGCTATTTGTGAATGCGCCCGGTCTAGCCGCAGGGCAATTGAAACAGGTAGAGTTCTTTCCTAACAAAGATGGCATTATTCAAAATGCCGCCCCTCAACGATTGACGGTCGGTCAGGAGCGGATCACTTTACAAATTGAGCGAGGCTATCAAGAAAAGCAGGATCTTGTCGAAGGGTTGGTGGTGATCCAGGAAGTCAGTGATGGCAAGACAAATTCTCAGGCATTTGCAATTCAGGCGAAACCTCAGTCTGCGACTGCCGCCCCATCCTCAGCTAATAATACTGAAGTTGCCAACTTTCCGATTTGGCAGGCGCTTTTGCTGGCGTTAGTCGGCGGTGTGGTGCTAAATCTGATGCCCTGCGTGTTTCCGGTGCTGTCGCTTAAGGTGCTGACGATCGCCCAACAATCGCAGCACAACCCCCGACAGGCGCGACTCAGCGGGTTTGCATTCACGGCTGGAGTCCTTGCCAGTTTCGCCCTGGTGGCTGGAGTCTTACTGGTCTTGCGATCGCTAGGGCAGCAGATTGGCTGGGGCTTTCAGCTTCAGTCGCCTGTGTTTGTGCTGGTGATGGCGTATGTGTTGTTTGCGGTGGGGCTAAGTTTGTCGGGCGTGTTTACCGTGGGAGCCTCGATCATGGGTTTAGGGCACAGTCTCACGGCAAAACCGGGCTATGGCGGCGAGTTTTTTACAGGTGTGTTGGCGACGGTGATGGCAACACCCTGCACGGCTCCATTTATGGCAACGGCGGTGAGTGTGGCGCTGGTGCAACCGGCTCCTGTGGCGATCGCCATTCTGCTGACTTTAGGCTTGGGCTTAGCATTGCCCTACTTGATCATTAGCCTCACCCCTGCTTTGCGACGCTTTTTGCCAAAACCCGGAGCCTGGATGGAAACATTGCAGCAGGTGTTGGCGTTTCCGATGTATGGAGCAGCGGCTTGGTTAGTGTGGGTGCTGACCTTGCAGGCAGGCACAAATGGACTGGCGATCGCGCTAGTTGGCATCATTTTGATTGGGTTCGCGGCTTGGCTGCATCAAAAGACTCAACTATCCAAAACCCTATGGCGGCGAGTAGGATTGGTCGGCTCACTGGCAGCGATCGCGATCGTCCTGACTCTCACACCGCTAGTCAACACTACTACTCCATCCTCGTCCTCTACTCAAGCCAATACTCAAGCCAGTAGTGCCAATAACTTAGTTTGGACAGCTTACACGCCCAGCCAGCTAGACAAGTTGCGTCAATCTAAGCAGCCTGTGTTTATTAACTACACCGCTGCCTGGTGCATCACTTGCCTGGTAAATGAACGGATTGCTCTCAGTCAACCAGAAGTGCTTGCTGCCTTTCAGCAAAAAGGAGTGGCGTTAGTCAAAGCAGATTGGACAAACCGAAATGCAGACATCACTCAATCTCTCAGCAATTTTGGGCGCAGTGGTGTACCGCTTTATGTCCTCTATCCCGCTGGATTAGATCAGACTAAACCCGTCATCTTGCCGCAGGTGCTCACACCAGATTTAGTTCGAGATGCCCTTGCAAGTGTTTCTGTGTCATCATGACCTTTGTGAAATTCATCTGTGCTACGCGCGATTCCAATTGTTATCTTCGATTTCACTCCACATCACTGAGTTAACCAGGAAATAACCATGAAATTAAGTCGTTCACAAATTCAAACCCAGTTCTTAAGAGTTGCATTAGTGGGGGCTGTTGTTGGCGTATTGGCAGGAGTCAACGCGGCAGCAAACCCTTCCAAAGCTCAGCTAACCTCGCAGTCTCAAACTGCTGACTCTACTCGTCTGCCGATGCAAATTGCCGCAGCGCCTATGCGGGTTGGGCAATCTGCACCCAACTTTACCGCAACGGATAGTAATGGCAAGTCGCATCAGTTAAGCGACTTTAAGGGCAAAACGGTGGTGATGGAATGGACGAATCATCAATGTCCGTTTGTGCGGAAACACTACGAGTCGAGCAACATGCAAAAGCTGCAAAAGCAGGCAACTGGAAAAGGGGTTGTTTGGCTGTCAGTGGTATCTTCGGCTCCAGGAAACCAGGGATTTGTGGACGGCAAAAAAGCCAACGATTTGAGCAAGAGCCGAAGCGCCTCCCCAACTGCGGTGTTGATTGATGCGGATGGCAAACTGGGGCGGCTTTACAGTGCCCGGACAACGCCTCACATGTTCGTGATTGCACCGAATGGAACGCTGGCATACATGGGGGCGATCGATAGCAACCCTTCCAGCAACCCTGGTGATATCAGCGGTGCGAAAAACTATGTCACCTCTGCGGTGGATGCGGTGCTGAAGGGGCAAAAGGTTGATCCAGCCGTGACTCAACCCTATGGTTGCTCAGTCAAATACAAAGGCTAGAAATGAATAGAGTGAGGGCGATCGCGCTTGCTTGTAATGTTACACTCATGGCGCTAACAGCCTTAGCCATAAGTGCGATCGCCCAATCCAGCAACAGTGAGGCGACTTGGAAACTACTGCAACAGAAGAAACCGGGCTACGTTGTGTTGATGCGCCATGCCGCAGCGCCGGGAACGGGCGATCCTGCTAACTTCCAGTTAAGCGATTGCTCAACCCAACGCAATCTATCAGCCGTAGGGCGATCTCAAGCCACAAGAATGGGTCGGGCATTCCGCGATCGCGCCATCCCAATTGCGAAAATTCTTTCAAGTCAATGGTGTCGCTGTCTCGATACGGCTCGGCTGCTAAACTTAGGCACAGTGCAACCCTTCCCCACCCTCAATTCATTTTTTCAAAACTCCAATCGAGAGCCAAAACAAACTGCAATGGTTCGCCAATGGATTAAAACAAACTCTAGCCACAAGGGAGTGAGCATCTTAGTGACTCACCAAGTGAATATTACAGCACTGATAAACATCTTTCCCCAACAGGGAGAATTGATTGTGCTGAATACAACTGCGGATGGAACGATTAAGCTAGTTGGACGAATTTAGGGATCTTAAGGGCACTGTTCGTCCTAATAATTTGCTTAATTAAGCAGTCGCCCTCAGCCGATCCCTTGCTTGGAATTGATTTATTTTTTCTTGGCTGTGGATTTAGCCGCTTTCTTTTCTTCTTTGGGAGGTGCAACCCTTTCCTTAAAAGATTTACCTGCGGAAAACGCTGGAACGGTCGTTGCTGGAATTTTAATCGGTTTACCCGTGCTGGGGTTGCGTCCTTCTCTGGCTTGTCGTTGACGTGCTTCAAAAGTGCCAAAGCCAACCAGGGTAACCTTTTCCCCTTCAGCAACCGATTCCATAATGGCATCAATTACCGCACTCAAAACCGCATCAGCATCTTTCTTGGTCATTTCTGCTTTTTCCGCGATCGCGTCAACTAACTCACTTTTGTTCATAAAAAACCTCGTAGGGTATCGAATAGCTTGCAGCGATTATACTTCAGCCGTTTCAAAATGAACCCAATCGCAGTAGATAGATCGGATAATTAAGATTATTAGATATTAGTCTATTTGTGTGTATATCCAGTTGTTACACAGGTTTAAGCGGCTAACTTTCACGTTTTGGTAGTTAGTTTTAGCCTTAAAAACAGCGATCGCCAAAAATACACGACATAATTGAGCAGCTACCCAGAGTGCGATCGAAGGAAAAGAGATGGACGTTAAAGCTGCCGTTGCCTACGAACCGGGAAAGCCGCTTGTTGTAGAAACCATTCACTTAGAAGGACCTAAAGCCGGGGAAGTGTTAGTTGAGATCAAAGCAACCGGAGTTTGCCACACCGACGCTTACACCCTGTCTGGTAAAGACCCAGAAGGCTTATTTCCCGCCATTTTAGGGCATGAAGGAGCCGGAATCGTCGTAGAAGTCGGATCTGGCGTAACCAGCCTCAAACCCGGTGATCACGTCATCCCACTCTACACGCCTGAATGCCGCAACTGTGCCTATTGCCTGAGCTGGAAGACCAACTTATGTCAGGCAATTCGGGTCACCCAGGGAAAAGGAGTCATGCCCGATGGTTCTAGCCGCTTTTCTAAAAACGGTCGCCCAATTCACCACTACATGGGCACCTCTACCTTTGCCAACTACACCGTGCTACCCGAAATTGCCCTTGCCAAAATTCGAGAAGACGCGCCGTTTGACAAAGTTTGCTACATCGGCTGTGGGGTGACAACGGGCATTGGAGCCGTGATTAACACTGCCAAAGTAGAAGCAGGCGCAAATGTAGTGGTGTTTGGCTTAGGCGGCATTGGCTTAAACGTGATTCAAGGATGCCGTATGGTCGGGGCAAATAAGATTATTGGGGTCGATATCAATCCGAGTAAGAAAGCGCTGGCAGAAAAGCTAGGACTGACTCACTTCGTCAATCCTAAAGAGGTAGAAGGCGATTTGGTTGCCCATTTAGTAGAACTCACCGATGGCGGCGCAGACTATAGCTTTGAGTGCATTGGCAATGTCAACCTGATGCGCCAAGCGTTGGAATGCTGCCATAAAGGATGGGGCGTGAGTGTGATTGTGGGCGTGGCTGAAGCGGGAGCCGAAATTAGCACACGACCATTTCAACTGGTGACCGGGCGGGTATGGAAAGGAACCGCCTTTGGCGGTGCTAGAGGGCGCACGGATGTTCCAAAAATTGTGGATTGGTATATGGATGGCAAAATCAATATTGATGATCTGATTACCAATGTGATGCCGATCGAGCAAATCAACGAAGCCTTTGATCTGATGTACAGTGGCAAAGGTATTCGCACCGTTTTAACATTTTAGTGTCACTGACCTCTTACGCGAATCTTTGCCCTCACCCTAAATCCCTCTGCCAAAGCGGGCTGCGGTATATATACAAGTCTGTCTGGCTTCGTTTTGCCCTGTCTAGCCCCCTAAATCCCCCAATTCTGGGGGACTTTTAAAACTCTTGTCCCCCCAGAATTGGGGGCTAAGGGGGCGGTTTGGTCAGGGCTTAGCTAGATTCAATCACTTATGTATACACGGTAGCCCAAAGCGGGAGAGGGACTTTGAAATCGGCTCCCCTTCCTCCCAAATTTGGGAGAAAGGGTTGGGGGATGTAGCTCACTTCCCGCAGGGTGTGCTGCTTTTGTATTTATGCAAGAGATCTATTCAAGTTTTCAGCGTTGGGTGCGCCTATTCTCCCAATGAAACGCCGAGGCTCGAAAGGATTATGGGCGTGGCATCAACTGGCTACAAATGCCCTTTGCCTGCTGTTGAGGGGTAACTGGGTTGTTTGGCTGACGTAAAAGTTGGCACCACTGAGCGATCGCGGCATTCGCTTCAGGACGCATTTTATCTTCTACAGGCATGAGATCGGCTGCCATCACCGCAATATCAAATTGCTCACGAGATGCCCGCTCTTGAGCAATGGCATAAATCGTTTTGCTCCAGTCGGCAATATCTTTTTGTGCTTGCTGATAAACCTGATCACCCGGCTGAATTTGTCTAGATTGCCGAATCGCATCCTTGTAAGGCGTTGCCTGATCCCCTCTCACCCTGATCCGCGCAGACTGCAAAATGACTGCTCCACGAGAAGCGGGTTGCGGAGGCACGGATGGGTTGAAGTTCAACACTGACTGATTTTGTAGATTTTCTGGTGGAGTTGGAGCGATCGGAGGCATAGAAACTGCACCTGCAACGCCTCCACTCATCGAAACGGATTGCATCGCCTCTGGGGAAGGAGGCGGGGCTGATGCCACGGGAGGTTGACTGGCTACAGGCATTGTTGCACCTATCGCAGAAGCTTGTGGAGAGGCAGGTGCCGCCAGCACAACAGACCAGTTCCGCCATAAAACGGCACTGAATAAACCCACAGAAATTAAGCTGCCCCAGAGTAAAAAGGGTCGCCACAGGGTGACTTCTTCCTCAATCGGTTGAGACTCGACAGAACTCAATGCCGGAGTAGGAATACTTGCTGTTGAAGCCGGATTCCCACGATAGGAATTTTCTAACGATTCGACCTGAATAGAAGAATTTGAAGACGAATTTGAGACTGGGGCAACTTCAGCGGTGTATCCACTGCGACTTTGCCCGTTCGCGACTGGAGTATGGTCATTGGGAAGTAGGTTAGGGTCAGCAGGAGATGGGTTACTAGCAAGCCCGCTTTCACTAGTGGAGTAGGCTTGGGGCACGTTGGCTGGAGACAGAGCATTGGCAGCGGGTAGAGAGAATGCCGCTGTTGGCTGGAGCGTTTTTACGGCTGAATGGATCTGAGCCTCACGTTGAGGGATATGTCCATTGGTCGAACCATTGCCCAAAGAAGCCGTCACCGATAACAGCGGTTTGTGAACGAGATGAGGAGGGCAGATAGTGACAGGCTGCTGGCTCGGTTGCCAATAATGTTCGCTCAGTTCGGGTAGGCGATCGCTCAGATAGTGGCTCAGTGTCTCCAGGGTTGCCCCTTGTTGATAGCGCAAGCCTTCTAACAGCGCGGCTGTGAACAGTCCGTGTCCTAGGCTAGAAACTTCGCGAGAAAATTGCCCCGGCTGACAGGACAGAATCGTGGGAATACCGAGTTGATGGGCAACCTGCGCGGTTTGAATGCCAACGGTTTCATGAGAAATCGTTGCTTGGCTGCGGTTGATATCAAGCAATAGGAGCGGTTGTCCATTGGGTAAGGCAGCCTTGAGCCGACTGAGCAATGGCGCGATCGCAATACACGTTGCGGCGATCGCGGCTAGATTTCCATCGATCGGTACAAAATAATCTTGCCCACGATGACAAACCCCATAGCCATTCAAGAATATCCAAACTTGATCATCCGGTTGAAAATAGTTTTGGGCAAGAAACTCTATCCAATTACAAAGATTTTCTTGATTGGGATAAGTCGAGCGTCCTGCTAAAAAAGGGGACTGTTCAGTAAACAAAAGACATTGATTGAGGGGAAAACCCGCCTCAGATACCAGAAATCGATGCAATGCTTGAACATCTTGCTGAGCGCAGTTCAAGGGTTGAAAAGATTGATAGCCATCAAGCCCAATTAAAATTGCCCACTGTTTCATCACAAATGCCCCCTGTCTTTCGTTATTAACATGCCCAAACTGAGTTTTTACGCGACAAAAACCTCGAATTTCTTGATGTAACTTGTTGAAACAAAATAACGTAACAGGCAGAAAGTTTAAGCTTTTTTAACTCAATCAGAATGTACTTTATCAGCCTAAGGATGGCGGTGTTCTGATGCGAAGTCATTCCTAAGATAGGTTCAAACTAAGCGTTGTATGAAGGATTGTTGAGTTATGGCTTAATCAACTTGTAGCTTGTTATCTCTCTTTTGAAGCAGCCTTTCACTACTATAAGGGCTAACTTCAATCGATCGAACTTTCCTTGCTTTAACTGCTAAGTCATTGGTTATTTATGAGATTAGGATTTAACATCATGCCATTAGTTCATCGATCGCACTTCAAAGCGCAAACTAGCTTTTATCAATGGCAACGTAATGCTTGGATTAGCATTACAAGCACTGTTTGCCTTACAGCGGGATGGATCGTCAAAGACGCGATCGCGCCTGTAGATGCTCAAGCAGTGCCCATTCGCGCCAATGTGGTGCTAGATGTGCAGTCTGGAGAATCCTATGCTGCCTTCATGCAACGAGCAACCGCCGCCGCCAGAGCAGCAGCCCAAGGCGCATTTAATCGCAATAGTTCAACCTCAGATCTTTCTGTTGTAGTGACCGGGCAGAACCAAGGATCAACGGTTCAAGTGTTAACCCTCCGTGCCAATCGCAATCAGTGGCGTAGCAACCCCAATGCGGGTCGTTGGGCAAGGTACTATCCCACCGCACAATCTTTACTAGGACTCAATCCACCTCCTCCATCGGTTGCAACGACTACGGTTATTGTTCAACCTGGACAAGTTCTGCAACCTGGGCAAGTCCTGCAACCTGGGCAAGTTCTGCAACCTGGGCAAGTTCTGCAACCTGGGCAATCTGTACAGATTAGCCCCATTCCTAGTGGATCTAACGGAGCTAACCTTTCACCAACACCCACTGTGATCATCCCCGGTGCGATCGCGCCCAATACGCCTGGTACTACTACACAACCAGCGAATGGAGCGACCCAACTTCCTTCTCCAACAGCAGCAACATCTCCAACGACAATCGCTCCAACAACAATAGCTCCAACGACAATATCTCCAGCAGCAACCTTTCCAGCAATCACCTATCCGGCGACGCTACCTCCAGCGACCCTAGCGCCAGCAAACCCAACTTTACAGCAGTAACTTTATCCAAATTTACTGCCTTTGCAAACTATTCAATCCCCATCCCCAACTATAAATACCCCGCTATTCCAATGAAGGGAGACTGGTTTTTCTTGGCTTAACACTGTTCTCGCCAACTCATGGGCAACCGAAGATGGCGCTTAATATTAGTTTCAGGTAGTAGACGAGTTTCCTCATCCATTGCTTGAGTGAGTTTTTTATAAACTTCTTCTGCTTGTTGAGGCGAGTTGCCAATGCTGGTCAGCCCTAATTTACCAAATTCAGAGAGACAGCCCATTAGGTGAAACACGGTGCCTGTTTCGGTAGCTGTGTCGAAGTGAAGCTGGTGGTGAGCAATGATATCCATCAGATCATTTGGCAGTAAGCCACGATATTGATCTTTTTGCAGGTTGTCTGTGGCGATGTAGTATTTGGGTCGCCCTTGTTGGCTATAAAACAAGCCACTAGAAAGGTCATACCGTCCATTGGTCAAAAACTTGAGCGTCATAAATGGGTGTGTAGTGCCGCCTTTTCGCAGGTTGATTTCGATCGCTTGCACATCCCATTCTGGCTTTTGGGGTTGATTGGGTTGATGCACTACCACAAAATCCACAGCAAAGCGCTCGATCGCCCCCTTTTCCGCCAGATTGCGCCCAATTCGCATTCCCAACTCTTGCAGCGTGAGCCGATAAGCTTCGTCCGCTGGAAACCGACAGCCTAAATAGATTTGCCCATTCGGTCCGCCCAAAATCTGATCGTGCGTTGATAGAATTTCCACCTCGCCAAGGGGAGTAATGCGCCCTTGCACACTGGGCGATCGCTTTTCTCCTTCCAAAAACGCTTCGACGATCGCGCCCATTTCAGGAATCCGCCGACTAAAGTTATCCCAGGTTTCGCCTTTCCCTTCAAAGCTGAGAGAGTCAAACTGTTCTGTTAATGCTTCTACCTGGGCTAAATGGTTGGTGCGATCGGGCGCAGCATTTTGAATCGGACGCAGATCGAGCAGCGCATTGCCTTCACCCGAAAAACCTTCATTCAGCTTGATTACCATGCGCTTGAGGCTGGGCTGGCGTTGCCATAATTCGGCGGCGGCGATCGCCAGTTCGTTCACGCTCCACACCGACTCGCTGCCATCGGGATGGGGAACGTTCGTTTCGGCAAAGATTTGACGACTCCCGCCTTTGGTGCCCCATTTTAATAAGCCGGGATCGAGCGCATAAAGAGGGATTCCAAGCTGAACCGCTAAATTTTTCTCTGCCATTGTGGAGTTGTAGCAGATCATAAAACACTGATTGGGACGCACCGCTTGCCGAATTCGAGCGATCAATCGAGGGCGATCGAGAATTTTTTGGCTTAATGGACTGATGGAAGAATCGTAGGTGGAGAGCAGCAGTAAGCGATCGCGGGCGTGGGAGAAGGGAATGCCAGGTAGCAATTGCAGGTAGTAATCAATCACGCTAGGATGCAATGGCTGTGAAGTAACATAGACCAATCGAGTCCGAGGATTTCGCAGCCGGATTAGCGAAAACAACAGCCGCTCTTCATAGTGATGAAAGCCCTCAATCTTTTGCAGTTCTCGTTGATCCAAGCTGAGGGATGGCACCACAATAATATCGGCATCGCCAAGTTCAAGCGCTTCCACCGATCGCCACAAATCGCGCAATCGCTGTTGCAAATCGGGAAAAGCTTCTTGCATCCCAGACGGGGAAAACTCGGTCTGCATAATCAGCCTCTTCAAACGACAAATGAAACCCGTCAAGCACCGAATTACTGAATTAGGTTTGGCTACTTTTACGAAAGTCTTCAAATCCACAATACGGTTAAACCGACTCTAACAACCTGCAAGACTGGTCAGTCTTGAGACAGATTTATAGTGCATCAGTGCAGAGAGTAAGGGACATTAAAACACAATCTCTAGATCTAGATGGCGCAAGTCAACGATCGCAAGGGTGCCTTCAGTGCCATTCCAGGTGGCGATCGCGATTTGGTAGGCATTGAGTGACACTACTGCCATTGGGTTTATCGGTCCGTCAATCTGCCCAATTTCTTGTCCCATGCGGCTGATCAACGCAATCTGTCCAGCTTCATCCATCACCAGGTATCCCCAGCTTGTGGAAGCCAGAAATTTGGGAGCTATGCTTAAACCGATGCGTTCAATTCGCAATGGCTTCAAATCTAGCAGCACCAGCGAGTTTGGATAGCCCGGTTCCAACGCTAATAGACGATAAGGAGTTTGAGTAAGGGAAAGATGCCGTAGCGGAATTGGCAAACTGACGCAGCCAGCTAGGGTGCCGCGACGGGTAAATAGTTCGATTTGGGTGCCGACAATACAGGCGTTGGCGCTGGCATCGGTAATGGACGAAACAGCCGCTCCATGACGAGTATCGAGTGCTAAGAGTTGGAAGCACGGAGCGATCGCCCTAGCGATCGCGGGTTTGAAGGGTTGCGAATTCTGAAGATTCCATATACTTAATTGACTCTGGGTTTTATCCAATGATGGCGTTGCCGTTGCCATCCAGCGTCCGCCCGGTTCAATTGTTAACACGGCATCTTGTTTCAGTCTGGCAATCCATTGAGGAACAGATTGCTGAAGAAGTGAAACAGCTTGATTTGGTTGCTGAACACCATCCGTTTGAACTGCTAACGCCAACCGATAGACTGCCTGCTGAGTCGCTACAAAACAGGCTTGAGCACAGATTTGCAACTGCAAGGCAGGCTCCGGTAGCTGGATCGTGGTGATGGGGCTTGAGGATAAATCAGGACAACTTTTAAGCTTAGAACCCTCACCAACAGCCGTTTTCCTCAAAAGTTCAGCCTCACTAAACCATTGACAGCCAATCTGATTGCTAAATACTCGATAAAGTGGTTGCACGTTGATATTTGAACGCTCTTGCAAGCCTGCTAACTGCCGCACGGGAGCCTGCAAGCTTTCTTGATAGACATACTGAACGGGGACGATCGCCCCTGTTGCTAATGAACGTTGCAATAGATTGGGTTGCCATCCCTGCATCAGGTTTTGCTCAGAATGGGCGATCGCGTCCTCTAAAGCGCCCAGCATCTCAGCCGCCGACCGAAATCGCCGCGCCGGTAATTTTTGCAATGCCGTGCAAATAATCGGGCGAATCGCCTCCGGAATGGTATCTGGCAGCACTAACGCTTGATTTAAGTGCGCCACCATTAACTCTCCTGGAAGCCCAGAAAAAGGACGATATCCAGTCAACACCTCAAACAGCAAAATCCCGACTGCATAGAGATCAGAGGCGGGAGAATGCTGCCCATAAAAGCGTTCGGGAGCCATGTAGGCAGGCGATCCAGTATTGCCAAATCCATCCGTTGAAAGCTCTTGGCTTAATCGAGCAATCCCAAAATCGGTAATTCTCGCCGTCCACCCTGTGGCAGTTGCCGTTAGCAAAATGTTTTCTGGCTTAATATCGCAATGCACAATCTCTCGTTGATGGGCATGATCCAGCCCTGCCAAAATTTGGGCGATCAAACTTAGCCCTTGTAAAGGTTGAAGCTGGATCTCTTCACTTAACAAACTGCGTAGGGTGCCGCTTTCGCAGTAATCCATGACTAGATATCGCCCCGTGGCGGTATGCTCTAACGCCTGACAGGTGACGATATTGGAATGCTGTAAACTCAGCAAAAAACGTAGTTCGCGGAGAAAATTACGGGTAGAAAAGCGATCGCGGTTCAGTTCTTTTAGCGCCACTAATCGCCCCGTCGTGCGATGGCTGGCACAATAGACGCGCCCAAATTGCCCTTGTCCAATCAGCCCCAGCAGGCGATAGTTGGAGTGATAAAGCAGCTTGGTCAGCAGGTTAGACACAGCAGATTAGATACGGCGAATTAGACACATTCCTAAGCACACAGCGTTTCCATAATTGTAGTGTGAGGCATTTGCTGCTCTATTAGGGCTTCGGCAGGCTGAAGCCGTTTTGCTAGCCCCAGCACAAAGTGATTGCACTCAGCCCCTAACGACTCGCAAGCGGTTTGGATGCAGTGAAGCTCTCTACCAGTGAGTTGGCTAAAAAAGGAACTGAGAATCCCGGCTTCAAAAAAGCAAACAGGGCGATCGCCTTTGGGGGCTTGGCTAGCAAAGGGGGAATTGACGGTTTCAATCACCAAAAACCCGCGATTGTGATACGTCTGATCCATTTTGAACCTCCCCCAACCATGAGTGATCCAGCACTGTTCAAAACACTGCAAAAATTCCGCCATCGTCATATCTGCCAGAGCTTGCCCGTAATAATCCGTTAGCTCTTCGCGAAAGCGAGTGTAGAAATTTTTGCCCCACCAGCGACCGCAGTTAAACATTACCAATCGGGTCGCCTGCCCAGTTTCTCGATCAAGCCCAGAATAAATTGCTTGAATCAATGTTTCGGGTAGTGCCAGTAGGCGATCGCCCCGACGATTCTCTAACAAGCCCAACTCCAAATCACTCCGCACATAAGCATCCGTCGTGAAGTAGTTGCCAGGAATCCGATTATTGGTCAGTAGATCAGCAACGGAAATCATAAATTTTTAGGGAGTGGGGAATGAGGGTTAGAGAATTAGGTTACGCGATGTGCAATTAATTTGCCCTCATCCCAACCCTTCTCCCCAAGGAGAAGGATTTTTAGACATTTCCGGTTCCCTCTCCCATCGGGAGAGGGCTAGGGTGAGGGCAGTTCAAGTCACTGCGTACGAGTCGCTTCAAGCGATTGCTCGCGCATTAAGGTTTCTGCCAAGGTCAGGTACGGAGTCAGCAAATTCAGTTCTTGCGGACTCAAAACCTGCGAAAGATGTTGATGCACTAAACGATAAAGCATAGTGTTAATGGATTGAATGTTATACAAGCGCATGGTGCCACCGAGCCAACTCGCTAATCGATCCTGAACGAAGGATTGATCGTTGAGCAACAGTCCCATAGCGCAATAGCGCAAGGTCAGCATGGCGGTTTTGATGGCACGCTCCAAATTCTCGATTTTTTCGTTCGGCAACTGAGCCTGAAGCTGGTCAGCAACGGGCTGCATGACTTCTAGTTCGCGATCGCGTAACGTGCGGTAAGCATTCAGTCGAATCGGCAGCGAATCCACATATTGACCCAGCACCTGGAGTTCGTCTTGCTTGAGATAGCGACTTTCCGCATCGTCAAAAATTGCTTCAAGTTGGGGATGCATGGGAATAAGGGGGAATGGCGAATGCAGAATGGCGAACTCAATTCGGACTTCTATTTAGCTAAACAAGGCTGAAAAATCATCTAGGGTGAAACTCTCGGCTGAAGTGGGTTGAGGTTGGGCTGAAACGGCAGCGGCGATCGCGGCTCCTTCCCAGTTAATGGCGGCAAAAAAATTGCTGACGCTTAGGTCTAGGCTGAGGGGCGCATCAGAATACTGGAGCGTAACCTCTCCGATCGGCTGAGGATCGGGTGGCAAATCCTCCCAGTTGAGGGTGCTAAAAAACTCCTGAACTGAAGAGTATAGCCAATTGCTTGTATTGGTAGAGCCAGAACCATTTGCGATCGCCATCAGGGTATTCATCGCAATATTGCCCCTTCTTTCAAGCGTTTTTCAATATCTTTTGCCGTGGCTCCTTCATGCATCCAAAAGGAGGCGGCATCAATTCGGTCTTGGCTGCCCAACAAAAATTTACAGTAGGTTTCGCCCATTGAGTAGCACTGGATCTCGATGCAGCTTAGTTGCTTTCGCACCATTTCAGTAAAAAAGCCTGCAAACAATCCGGCATAGAGGTAACAAACGGGCTTGCCAACATCGCCTAAAGTTCGGGCAACGGCAGAATCAAACACGTTGATGAACATGAAGCCCTGCTTGCGATCGCCCATATCCACTTCCCATTTGCCCCACCCTTGCGAGGTAAATGGCCACCACCAGGTTTCTAGCAAAAACAGCAGATTGGTTTGACGGATATTGCGATCGAATTCTTTTTCAAACCACTTTTCAAAAAAGAACGCATCTTTCTGTCCCCATTCGCAGCCAATGGTATACATAATCGCTGCTGAAGCATCTCCTACTTCTTCTTCCAAACCTTGCACCAAACCAATAATGAAATCTTCCGTCGTCAGAACATTCAAACTGCCGTTCCAATCGGTAATGCTGCCCTTGTCTGGATCAAATTGGAAAAAGTCGCGGAAGTTGTAATGGTTATGCTTTTTGGGATTCTTGGAATGAGCAGAATGTGGGTGGGAAGTTGCAGTCACCATGGTGTTCTTAAGCTTAGGGAAATGGCTAGTTGCGGGTTAGTTGGGATGCGATCGAAGCGGCGACAGAACCGCTGCATTCCCTAGCCCTTCCTCCCAAGGTAGGAGAAGGGGAGTAAGAAGTGGTCAAAGTCCCTCTCCCGCATTAGAAGAGGGATTTAGGGTATAGCTTGCTTCCCGCAGGGTGGGACGGGAAAGTTGCACATCGCGTATTTTATTAAAGCTTGACCCAATCTTTCCTCTGTTCCATAGATCTAACTCAGAAAAACACCGTTAGAGTGCAGAGTTTTGTTAAGGCACAATATAGTGAAGAAACTAGATGAGCGAAAGTTAACCCTTTCACTCGTCGCTCATCGACGCTCCGCAGACGAGGATACTCATGCTTGCCACTTCCTTACTTCGCTCCAGGGAAATTCCCACTCTCAAATATGCCTCTGCCCTCGATCGCTTTGACGAAAGCTGGGCATCTCCCCTATCCACACTCTTGGGTCTAGGGAGAGCTTCCGGTGCAGACTTCATCGAATTTTTTCTAGAACGGGTCAACTACATTAGCTGCACCGCTGAAAACGATGCCATCACTAACATTGCCCCCGCACTCACCACCGGAGCCGGGGTGCGTGTCTTTCGTGGGTTGACCGATTGCTACGTCAGCACCAACGATGTCACCTTTATCGGCTTAAAATCTGCCCTGGAAAAAGCGCTCGACATTTTGGGCTTACAGCTACCCGCCCCTGGTGCCTTCATTCCCGAAACGAATCTGGAACCCCTGCGCGACTACGGCACCCTGCGCGAGAAAGATAAATGGATGGGCGAATCTAGCTCCATGCGGGAAATGGGGGATATTTTATTAGCCGCCAACTCTCGCTTGCAGCAAAAAGCCACCCATGTGCAATCTCGCCGCGCCGATTATTTTCGCAACTGGCAAGAAGTGCTGGTGGTTGCCAGTGACGGCACCTTTGCGCGAGATGTGCGCCTAACTCAATCCGTGGGCTTCAGCCTCCTCTGTGCCGATGGCGAAAACCGTTCTTCCATTGCGGAACGGGTCGGCGATACCAGCAACCCCAGTTTTCTCCGCACCTGGGATTATGAAACCACGGCGGAAAACGTGGCAGAATCGGCTGGCAAAATGCTTTATGCCGACTATGTGGAATCGGGTTCCTATCCGATTGTGATGGCGAATAAGTTTGGCGGCGTGATTTTCCATGAAGCCTGCGGACACTTGCTAGAAACCACCCAAATCGAAAAACGCACCACGCCGTTTCTCGACAAAAAAGGCGAGAAGATTGCTCACGAAAGCGTCACGGCTTGGGATGAAGGGCTGACTTCAAATGCCTTTGGCACGATCGCCATGGACGATGAAGGAATGCCAACTCAGCGCACTCTGCTGATTGAAAACGGCATTCTGAAAAACTTCATCAGCGATCGCGCGGGTTTCATGCGAACTGGGCAGCCCCGCACTGGCAGCGGTCGTCGCCAAAACTACGCCTTCTCTGCCGCTTCTCGGATGCGGAATACCTACATTGCCCCTGGTGAATACTCTGTGGATGACCTGCTAGCTTCTGTAGATCGCGGTATTTACTGCAAAAAAATGGGTGGCGGCAGCGTCGGTGCCGTGGGTCAATTTAACTTTGCCGTAGATGAAGCCTACCTGATCGAAAACGGCAAACTGACTAAGCCCCTGAAAGGCGCAACCCTGATTGGCGATGCTACTGAAATCATGCCTAAAATTTCCATGTGCGCCAATGATATTGACCTAGCAGCCGGGTTCTGCGGTTCCGTCAGCGGCACTGTTTACACCACCGTTGGACAACCACACATCAAGGTTGATTCCATCACGGTGGGTGGACGCTAAAGCAGGTTTCAGGTGTCAGGGAAGAGGGAAGAGGGAAGAGGGAAGAGGGAAGAGGGAAGAGGGAAGAGGGAAGAGGGAAGAGGGAAGAGGGAAGAGAAAGAACCCCTATCAAGCTTCTAGAACTCAAAACTTTTATCTCTTCCTGCTCAAAATTTTTATTCTATTCAACAAAAAACTATGCCAACGATTCAAGAACTTGCAACGGAAGCAAAGGCGGCGGCTAGCCGTTTAGGAATTCACAAATTTGACATGGCAGGCTCGATTATCGACGAGTCGAGTGTCAAGGTGGATCAAGGCAAACCAGATCAGGTCAAAGCCTCAAACCGCTGCACTGTGGCGGTGCGGGTGTGGAATGACCAGGGTTCAGTGGGCATTACGTCTACCACGAATGTCGATCCGGTGGGGCTGGAACTGGCGTTGAAAACGGCTTCTGAAGCTAGCTTTTTTGGCGCAACGGAAAATGTGCCGGATTTTAGTCCAGAATTTGCGGCTCCTTTGGCAAAAGAATCTCACGAGAAACTGCCACCTGCTGGAGTTTCAAATTTACTCGAAAAGCTATTAGGGGCGGAAAAGGAATTGAAATCAGCCCATCCCGCGATCGCGTCGGTGCCCTATAACAGCATTGCTCAACGAGAAAGCGATCGCTTCTACCTCAACAGCGAAGGGGCAATGAGAACAGAATCTGCCTCTACTGCCTCGATGTATCTGTATACCAAAACGGAAGTAGAAGGGAAGAAAAATCGCAGCGCCGGAGCCTTTCGGCTTAGCCGGGGCGTGGAGCAGCTAGATGTGGCAGGCTGTGTCAAGGAAGCGGCAGAAAAAACGATTAGCCATTTAGACTACGAAAAAATTACTACGGGTAAATACACCGTCGTCTTTTCGCCAGAAGCGTTTTTGGATTTGCTGAGAGCTTTTTCTAACCTGTTCAACGCCCAAAATATTTTAGATAAGCAAAGTTTGTCTACGCCAGAATCGTTGGGAAACGCGATCGCGTCTCCGCTGCTGTCATTGGCTGACGATGCTCTCCATCCCGCCAACATTGGAGTCACCACCTTTGACGGAGAAGGCACTCCGACCCGCCGCACGTCTTTGATCACCGATGGCGTGTTAACGGGATTTCTCCACAGTTCTGGCACCGCTAAACGGCTGAACGCCAATCCTACCGGAAACGCCAATATGGGCGCAAAAGTCACTATTAGTCCCCACTTTTATCACGTGTTTTCCAATGCTACAGGGAAACCAGATTTGGATCTTAACACCGCCGAAAACGTGGTGCTAGTAGACGATTTGCAAGCACTCCACGCTGGCGTGAAAGCCCTCCAGGGTTCTTTCTCCTTGCCGTTTGATGGTTGGCTGCTTAAAGACGGCAAGCGCATCAGCGTAGAATCTGCCACGGTTGCTGGAAACTTCCTCTCACTCCTGAAATCCATTACTCACATCGGCAAGGAAGCCCATCTCACCCCTTCTGGTGTGTGCCCCTACGTCTGGGTTGAGGAGCTATCCATTACAGGAGAATAAAAAGGTATTTCATCTTTAGCCTCTAGGATGCGCCCGATCGCATGAATTGAGTGGGCGTTGATTGCCACAACTGCTCCAAGCAATTAGCTGGCATGGTCAGATAAAGCACATCGCCCGCGCTTAGGCAAACTTCCAGCAAATCCCAGCCGTGTACCATTTGAGAATGGGTTTCCAGGTAGAGCGGCACAAAGTCTGCGGTCACTGCCATCTCCTGAACGGACTTGCCACAAAAGGGATGAGCCGGGGTAATTAGGGTTGCCAATGCCACCCACAGGCTATCTGCGGTCATGCCATTGCCCAAGACGCGCCCTCCTAAAGCGGCAGCGGCAAACGCGGGAGCCACCAGTTCCGCTGGACTCAGCACTGCGTCAAACTCAAACACAAGCTGCGCCATCCAAGCAAACTCTGGATCGTGATAGCGGACAATAACGGGCACTTTTGGGGAGAGACTTTTGGCGTTGAGGGCAGTTTCTAGATTGACGGTATCGTTACTGGTGACGGTGATCAGCGCCTGAGCCTGGGCGAAATTAGCGGCTTTGAGCGTGGTGGGTAAAGTAGTATCGCCTTGGATGACGGGAATTTTGAGCGATCGCACGGTGCTGAGAAAGCGACAATTGGGGTCTTTTTCTACTACCACTACTTCATGTCCACACTTATGCAAGTGGGTCACAATTTGTACGCCCACACTGCCCAAGCCACAGACAATAAAATGCTGTTTTTGCGGAATCCGCGCCGCTTCCCAAAAGCGACTAAATCGAGTGCCCAAAACGAAATCGTTCAGCAGTGCGTAGGATAACCCAATGATCGCAGCCCCAATCAACATCGTGAAAATAGTAAACAGCTTTAAACTGTCGGGAGGATTGCCCACCGTGACTAAGCTGTCTCCTGCGCCTGTAATCATGCTGACGGAGAAATAAAGCGCATCCACGGGCGATGTTTTGAGAATGGACGAGACATAGACCAGCGTGGAGATGAAAATCATCACCAACAGCAGCAAAAGGCTAGCTAAAAGCCCCTGGCTATGTTGTCGCAGGTATTTTAAGGCGGTTAATAGTTTGTTTAGCCGTTGAGACAACGATCGCTGTTGAGCCGTATGAACTGTTGGTTTTGTGCCGACGATCAGGCGATCGCCCACTTGCAGCGCGTGTCCTTCCATTACTGCCGACACGAGATCCAGCCGTGTCTTTGCTGGGATGTAATAAATTAACATGCGATCGCGATCGTCCCAAAGCTCACTCAGCTTGCGCCCCCGCCAAGGATGAGACTCATCAACATACACTTGATGAATGGGCCACGTTTGGTTAAACAGCCTCAATTGACCAATTGCCGCACTGCCCAACGCCGAAAATGCAAAAATTGGCGCACAAAGCGAAGCAACGCTCATTGTAATGTGGTCGGGCAAAGTGCTATCCAACCGCTCCCCCAAACTGGTGTTAAATAAGCGATTTACAATCCGAATCCGGGGATTGAGGACTCGCGCTTGCATCAAAACGCCCAAATTGGTGCCGTCTTCATCATCCGTCAACACCAAGGTTTGTGCCTCACGAATCCCTGCCTCTAAAAGGGTTTGTGCCGCTTGCAGATCGCCGATGATCACATCCTCGCCTTCACCGGGCAATGGGCGATCGTGAATTCCGACAACGGCAATCCCTTGGTGCTTTAGCAATCGGAAGATTTTATATCCGGTTGCATCTAAACCACACACAATAATTCTGGGTTTTGTATCTGCAAAAATCATTGCTTTACCGTCCGTTACGCCTCTAAAGCCGCTATCCGCGTCCGATTGAAACAGACTTAGCCTTCAGTGAATTAGATGGCTAATCCATTATTGTTGAACAGAGGGAGTTTACAGACTGTAGCAAGAGGCACCTGACGAATAGCGAATGGCGAATGGCGAATGACGAATGGCGAATGACGAATGAGTTTAAAGCTACCGATGCTTTCACTTGCATTCGCCATACTCCCATCGCCCTATTCACCTATTCAAGCTTGCAAGTGATCCCGAACAACGTTTGCTACAGTGAAAGCAACTGCCACCTGTATCATTTTGGAACTTGCCACTTTACAGGGCATTGCGGAGGCAAGCTCCCACCATTGGTTTCATAACCAAACCCGCTTTTGTAGCGCTTAAACTCCTGGAAGAACTGTGCTTTGCACAACTGAGTAGTGATTTGCAGTATTGAGGCTACCGTCAGAGTAATTTCATTTTGACTGAATCAACGCTCCTCACTGCTCAGTGTTCTTCCTCTAAATTGCATTCAAGTCTGGTTAAAATGTTATTTACAGGACTTACGCAAATCAACCGAAATTTGCCCCCCAACCCCCAATTCTGGGGGAGCCAGAGATCAAAGTCTCCCAGAATTGGGGGATTTAGGGGGCGAGTGCGTAAGTCCTAATTTAAACGAATTTCAGTTAAGCCAAATCACCAGGGATATTTATATCGAAGAAACCGATTTGATAAAGTGCTTGAACCCGGCATTTATCGTTTTTTTGACCTGAATTCAGAAGTAGATGTGGTGATGCTGCCGACTACTACTAAACTGCTTAGTATTTTGAACCAAGAAGTGTTGACAAGTGACAATATCGCCCTCTGATTTTCTTACATTGTTGAATACAGAATCAACGATGGGCAGGGGTTTTTATCGACTTTTGATGTGTTTCAAGGCAATTTTGTTTTGTATGAAGCAGAACAATTGCTTCATAACTTAACGCAGGTTCATATTAGGCAGGCGATCGCCACCATCAACAGTGAGAACCTCAACAATCAGCGGCATGAAATTCTCTCTACTGTGCCGGTTGAACTGTGCGATCGCCTTAGCAATTCTGGCATTGAAATTCAGCAGCTTATCCTGCGAGATATTACCTTTCCTAAGATCATTCAAGACCAGCTTGCCAAACAGCTTGAAGCCAAAATTAGAGCAAAATCCGACTTGGAAAATGCCCGAACCGCCGTTGCCACCGCACGGACTTTAAAAAATGCGGCAGACTTAGTAAAAGACAACGACAGCATCAAATTTTTTCAATACTTGGAAACTCTGGCAAAAATCGCCTCGACTGGAAAGCACACCTTTGTAATTGGGGATCTCAACACTCATGGATCAGCTCAATCAAATGGGTTGAAGAATAGCCCATAAAAAAGGGTGAGCAATTTACCCACCCCTGATCATTCTTGCTAGCACAGATTTTTAAACAGCGACGGCTGATTGCTGTTTAGCAAACAGTTTCAAGATCCGCTCTGCCATTTGAGGCGGCGTTAAACCCAACGATGCCTTCGATTGATCGGGTGAAGCATGATCCACCAGTTGATCGGGAACGCCAATCCGGGTCAGCGGCACGGCAATCTCGGCATCTAGCAGCGCTTCAGCGATCGCCGAGCCAAAACCGCCGGGAAGGCAACCTTCTTCCAGCGTCACCACCCGCCCAATTTGTTGTGCTAACGGTAAGATGAGTTCGGTATCCAAGGGCTTGGCAAACCGGGCATTAATTACCGTTGCTTCGATGCTGTGTTCACTCAAAATTTCTGCCACCTGCATTGATGGATAGACCATGGAGCCATAGGCAACCAGCAACACGTCATCCCCTTGCCGCAAAATTTCGCCTTTACCAATCGGCAAGGGTTCCCAACCTTCTTCCATCAGCGGCACCCCGTAGCCATTGCCTCTGGGATAGCGCATGGCGATCGGGCTATCCAAGTGGTCAATGCCCGTCACAATCATTCGTTGCAGTTCAGCCTCATCTTTAGGAGCCATCATCACCATGTTAGGAATGCAGCGCATATAGGCAATGTCATACATCCCTTGGTGGGTCGGTCCATCTGCGCCCACGATTCCGGCTCTATCTAAACAGAAAAAGACTGGCAGATTTTGAATGCAGACATCATGCACAATTTGGTCAAAAGCGCGTTGCAAAAACGTGGAGTAAATCACCGCAACCGGGCGCATTCCTTCGCAGGCAAGCCCCGCCGCTAGGGTGATTGCGTGCTGCTCGGCAATTCCCACATCGATAAATTGCTCAGGCAGATGCTTTTGCAAAATATCCAGCCTAGTTCCAGTAGACATCGCAGCCGTAATACCGACCACTCTAGGATTGCTCTCAGCAATTTTGGTCAGCGTTTCGCCAAACACTTTAGAGTAGCTAGGAGGCTTGGGTTTGCTAGAGGGAATAGCTTTGCCGGTCGCCAAGTTGAATGGGCTTTGAGCGTGGTAACCGACTTGATCTTTTTCGGCAACTTCGTAACCTTTACCCTTCGTCGTGGCAACGTGTACCAAAACGGGACCCGTGTGCTTGTGTGCCTGCTGGAAGGTGGCGATTAGTTCTTCCAAGTTGTGCCCGTCGATTGGACCCATGTAGGTAAAGCCCAACTCTTCAAATACGGCTCCGACCTTCGGCACCGCTAGCCGCTTCATGCCTTCTTTGATCCGCGCTAGGTCGGGTGAAATGGTGTCTCCCACAAATGGCAAATGCTTGATTTGTTCTTCCAGATTTTCGGCAAGGAACTGAACGGGTGGACTCAGCCTCATTTTGTTGAGATAGCGGGGGATCGCTCCCACGTTGGGCGAAATCGACATCTCGTTATCGTTAAGCACCACCAGCAAGTTGGTTTTGGGCAAATGTCCGGCGTGGTTGATGGCTTCGAGCGCCATGCCGCCAGTCAAAGCGCCGTCGCCAATCACCGCTACCACTTTACAGTTATCGCCTTGAAGATCGCGGGCGATCGCCATCCCAAGGGCGGCGGAAATACTGGTGGACGCATGACCCGCGCCAAAATGGTCAAATTTGCTTTCGCAGCGCTTCAAATATCCAGCAATGCCACCTTTTTGGCGGAGGGTGTTGAAGCGGGCGTAGCGTCCGGTCAACATTTTATGGGGATAGGCTTGATGTCCCACATCCCAAATCACCTTGTCGCGATCGAGGTCTAAAGTTTGATACAGAGCAACCGTCAGTTCTACCACCCCTAAACCAGGACCCAGGTGCCCACCAATTGCAGCAACAGTTTCCAGATGCTTTTCGCGAATCTGGCGGGCAATTTGCTGAAGTTGATACACAGGCAAACCGTGTAACTGGTTAGGGTGGCTAAGCTCACTCAAATGCATACGGGCTATCCTCTCGGCAGATCAGTGAATTTATCATCCACCTTTATCACTGTAGTAGATCAACAGGCATGAAATTAGGGTGCGGGAGGGCTTTTTGGTATCAGTTATGCAGCAAAAATTAGAATTTCTTCATGTACTCAGAGAAAACAATGGCGATCGTTTATGCTCTTTTTGCAGGTTGTTTCTGTAACAGGACTTACGCAAATCAACCGAAATTTGCCACCCAACCCCCAATTCTGGGGGAGCTAGAGATCAAAGTCCCCCAGAATTGGGGGATTTAGGGGGCGAGTGCGTAAGTC
>ENA-ORBV01002664-ORBV01002664.1-microbial-mat-metagenome-genome-assembly--contig:-NODE-2664-length-37244-cov-11.883822_pt1 | contig 37244 bp, 44 predicted proteins | sample MGYA00237777_ERZ505514 | MGnify/ENA primary metagenome ERZ505514 (study PRJEB26160, sample SAMN06269048) | microbial mat metagenome | isolation source: Oligotrophic lake microbial mat | place... | reverse complement strand
TCTTTGCACATTTTCAGCGCTCAAACGAGCCAAAGTCTTTTGATGTAAGGGTTTTAGGCTTTTTCAGCAAGCCCTAATTACCGAGTCAGCCAACAATCGTGTTTGCTGGCCTTCCCTTGTGGCTAGGGAAACAAAAACCCGGCTTGGGTGTCCTGCACGAGCTAAATTGCTAGTAATCATTGCTGTAATGGTTTGTCCTAAACCAGTGCCCAAATTATCAGCTTGAACTATCAAAACTGGGCGGCGCTTCGCAGTACGCAAATCACCATTGGGAAACAGAACCAGCGCTACATCACCGCGTTTATAAATCATCGTAAGCATCCATTTCCGGTCGTTCCCAATCCTCGGCAAATCTGCTCAACCTGATGCGTAAATCTCCTGCTTGCTCGCGATCGATACCGCGAGATTGTAGTTCTACTAATCCTGATTCGGCGAGAAAAGTAACAATAACTTTCCCTTCTGTTAAGTCGCCAGGAGTTTCTAATAACACAACTTTGCCGTCTCGATATATACCCTTTACTGATTTTAACATTTTACTTTTATGCCCAACGACTTATTGACATTTTAGCTTTGTTTAGGATATTTAGCAGCTCAGGAAAATTTTTTTGGGGACGGGCACTTTTCAAAAGTGGCTCCCACCAAAGATAAAGCCACCATCGGCGCTGTTACCGCCCTCAAGATTCTACTACCCAAAGAAACAGGCTCAAAACCAAATTCGATCGCCCTTTCCACTTCACCATCAGTCCACCCACCCTCCGGGCCAACCGCAATCGCGATCGATAATTCCCCCCTTTCTGCCTCCGGTTCTTGCTCCCCCCTTAGCAAGGGGGGCTGGGGGGGTTCCTCCGGTTCTTGCTCCCCCCTTAGCAAAGGTGGCTGGGGGGGTTCTAAACCGCTCACACAGTCCCACAAATGCCGATTTTTCCCGCGAGCAACACAAATATATCGATATTTTTGACCGCAATCTTTCACAGCAAATTCAAACGAAACAGGCTCCAAAATTTCTGGGACAATTTGACGTTCCGACTGTTCCGCCGCCTCCGCAGCAATCCTTCTCCAGCGATCGACCTTTTGAGCACTTGGTTTGAGCAAAGTTCGATCGCTCGTTACCGGAACAATACTTGCCACACCCAACTCCGTCGCCTGTCTCACAACCTCGTCAAAGCCGTTTCCTTTGGGCAATGCCGCCATCAAAGTTACTTCCACTGGTAGCTCCATGTTTACAGCAATCTCCTCTGCTATCGAGGCAAATAACCCGGTTTCCCGTGCTTCTAGGACTGCTAACCACCAATGTCCCCGTCCGTCCATTGCAATAAATCGATCGCCCGCTTGCAACCGCAACACTCGATTTAAATAATGCTGTTGTTCCCTAGTTAAGTCGATTTGGCGATCGCAAATTTGAGGGGCAGTAATTGCTAATCTTTGTAATTGAGGCATTGAATTTGGGATTGTTCGTTTTCTATTAGAGATTTTTTTTATTTAACCGCAGAGAACGCAGAGAACGCAGAGGAAGAGAGAAAGAGAGGAGATAGATAGGCAGGCGGGGTTTCAACCGCTCATAAATAATAAAGGCAAAGCATTTACAACCAGATTTATGTTAAAAATCCAAGTTTTTTTTCTGCAAATGCTCTGCCTTTATATTATTTTTGCGTGAGTTTTATTTGATGCTAGCAAAAATCGAAAATTGCAAATCGGCTTATGCTTCCTCCTTAATCTTTTTTAAATAAGTGGAAATCGCTTCTGTAGCTAGCTGTGTAATTGGCTTGCCCTGACGGGCAGCTTCTTCCTTGAGCTCGTTGTAGATTTCATCGCGGACGCTAATTCGACGGCGGACTTTACCACCGCTAGCAGTGGCAGTCTCGTTTCCGTCATCGTTACTAGACGTAACTTCTAATTCATTAATCTCAGTTGTCATCGAGTCAGCAGATTGGTAGTTGGTTACAAATTGACGGATAGATTCTAACCCGACGCGATCGCAAAAATTGCCAAAACTCTCGCTCAGTTGCCGTTTTTGCTTGAAATAAACAAAAATCGGCTCCAGAAAAGCTTCAAAATCCTTGACGTGCAGCTTTTCCTCAATTGGTTTTGCTAGCCGCGTTTGGTCGGGAGAACCGCCCAGCCAAATCTGGTAGGATTCCGGGGAACTCCCGACAAACCCCAATTCTGCCATATAAGGGCGGGCGCATCCATTTGGGCAACCAGTCATCCGCACCACAAAATGCTCGTCTGCCAAGCCAACTTTGGTCAAAAGCGCCCGAATTCGCTCTAAAATGCTCGGCATCACGCGTTCGGACTCGGTAATCGCCAGCCCGCAAGTCGGCATGGCCGGACACGCCATCCCATAGCGTACTAAGGGGTCGATCGCAGTTTCTCGCTGAATGCCGCATCGATCGAGTATTCCCTGAATTTCCTGTTTGAGATCCGGCGAAATATCGTAAATCAGCACGTTTTGGTGTGGCGTCGCCAGTATCGGCAAGTTGTACTTCTGCACAATTTCCCGCAAAGCTGTTTTTAGCTGAAATGAACCTTCATCCTTAATCCGGCCATTATCCACAGAAATGCCGACAAACAGTTTACCGTCTCCCTGTTCGTGCCAGCCCAAGAAATCCAAATACTGCCACTCAGGCAGCGGTTTAAAGGCTTCTAGCGGCTTGCCAAAATATTCTGCTACTTTTTCGCGGAACCACTGTACGCCTTTGTCGTTAATCAGGTACTTCAGCCGCGCGTGCCGTCTGTCTGTGCGATCGCCGTAATCTCTTTGGGTTGCTACAATTGCCTTGACCAAATTGTAAACATCATCCTTGGCAACATAGCAAATCTCATCCGCAACCCGCGCAAAAGTCTCTTCTTTGTTGTGAGTACGGCCCAAACCGCCGCCAGCAAACACGTCAAAACCTTGCAACTCGCCAGCTTGATTGGTAATTACCACCAAGCTCAAATCCTGAGAGTACAAGTCAATTGAATTGTCTCCGGGCACGGTAACGGAACACTTGAACTTGCGCGGCATATAATGGCTGCCGTAAATCGGTTCTTCTTGGTCATCGCTAAAGATTGTGCCGTTGCCGTTTTGCTGTCTGGCGGCCTTCACTGCGGGGTCTTCCTCGGCCGAAACAGCTTTTTCGCCGTCCAACCAAATTTCGTAATAAGCACCGGTTTGCGGCGTTAGCAAATCGGCAACATTCTTGGCGTATTGCAGCGCATACTCATATTCTGGGCGATTTTTGTACGGTGCTGGCGGTGCCATGACGTTGCGGTTCAAGTCGCCGCAAGCTCCCAAGGTTGACCCCATATTTTTAATAATTGAGGAAAACACTGCTTTAAGATTTTTTTTCAACACCCCGTGCAGTTGGAAACCTTGGCGCGTTGTAACGCGGATCGTGTGGTTGCCGTATTCTTCAGATAGCTTGTCTAAGGCTAGGTATAATTGCGGCGGAGTGAACCCGCCGGGATTGCGGGTGCGGAGCATGAACTGATAGTCTTTTTCTTGTCCTTTAACTCGATTGTCGCGGTTGTCTTGCTGGTAGGAGCCGTGAAATTTGAGAATCTGAATCCCGTCTTCGGTGAAGTGGGTAGTTTCTTGTAACAGTTCAGTCGCAACGGGTTCTCGTAAATAGTTGCTGCGTTCTTTGAGACCTTCTGATTTAGAGGGCTTGCGGGCAACAGGGGTTGAAGTGGAAGATGTGATCATGGGAATGTATAGTGCCAGTTATAATTAGATACAGCCGATCGAATATTTCTTGACAATTTGACACTTGACAAATTTGCACTTGACAAATCTCCTCAGAAATGCTGTGTCGGATATGTTGACAACTCGGTTAACAAGTAAGTTAACAAGTAAGTTAATAACGGTAATCCGGTAGGAATTCTGATGTTGTTCAATTGTAACACGATCGAGCCGGGGCTGAAAAATTGTAATTAAGAGTTTATACTTTCGATCGCTTAAGTGTACGAAACTTTAGAAATAATTAACCTCAACCTTTGAAACTATGTCACTGTATGACGAAGACACATTTGTGGTTTTAGAAACAAACCAGCCAGAGCAGTTTTTGACTGCGGCGGAACTGTTAGAAAAGCTGAAAGCCGTGTTAGCCGAGGAACACGAAGATTTGCCGCAGGACTTGCATAAAATATCTGGCGTGGAAGCTCAAGCCAAGTATTTAATTGATACTTATTGTGAATTAGATGTCGGGCCTGGAAAATTTTTGCAGTGGTATGCAGTCCGTCTAGAAAAGTAATTTTGTCTCAGCAATTTTCACAGGCGAATATTTCACTTCTCGGACGCACTGCGACTCTGAGAAACCGGGTTTTTGGCGGTTTCTGCGCGCTAAAACGAAGTAGATTCGTAAAAAACCCGGTTTCTGCCAACCCTTGCGTAAACCCTAGACTACTGACTAATGACTACTGATTAATCTTCTAACTGTTGAACCGATGATACTTCAACTGCGGTAACATCGATCGTACCGGGCGGAGTCAAACGGCTAAAATGACCTTCCTCTATTTTCAGAGGTTCGCCGCAGTTGGCACACTGAAACTGAGTTTGATTTAAAGCTGTAAATTCGTATTGACAAACTGGACAATTGTCCTCAATTAAATTGCGTTTCAGCCACCACTGAAGCGCGAAAAATGCGACCACAGGCGTCAGCAGCAAAAAAGCTACTACAATCAACACTGATTTAACTATCCAACCCAAACCAATTGACACCAACAAACACGCGATGCCCAGCAGTATCAACCAATTGCTAATACGGGGTAACTTTAAAGAAATTTTGGGGGTGCCTTGGTTCACGGTGGTCTCCTTGGGTGTCTTTGCAGGTAGGCCTAACTCTATCCTACTCAGAAATTCAGGCGGTCGATCGAGTTAATTTTCCCATTGTACACCCAGAAACCGCTCTCTACGGCATAAGTTTATCTGAGTCAGAGGGTTGAAAAATTCCTTCTAAGGATTGACAAAGGGATTCAAAACTAAATCTTGCGAGGGTTTGTTCCCTCAACCAGTGGCGATCGCACCTTTTATCCTCTCCTCGCAGCATTTCCACACAAGCAAGCGCTACTGCTGCTGAATCTCGGTGAGGAACTCGCCACCCCAGTTTACCATCTTGCAGCGGATCGGCCGATCCGTCCGCGTCCCCCGCGAGCACGGGTATTCCGCAAGCTAGAGCTTCCAAATACACTATACCGAAGCCTTCCTGGGAGGGCATTACATAAGCATCCGCTAACTGGTAATGTGCTGCTAAATTTTCTGTCGGTACAAAACCCGCAAATATTACTTTTTCGGCAACTCCCAAATTGAGGGCGATTTTTGCTAATCTAGGGCGATCGTCTCCGCGTCCAATAACTAAGTATTTGACATTGGGAAAACTTTTGGCGATTTGCGGCAAAGCTTGAATTGTGACATCGACACCTTTGTAACTATCGTGCGATCGCAATCTTGCCACAGTTATCAATATTTTAGCACCAAGCAGATCGTATTTTTGTAATAAATGCAGCGGTTTGGGCCCAGTAGTAAATATATTTTCATCTACAGTACAAGGCACTATTTGGAATTTGTCGGGATTTAAATTGTTAATTTCGCAAGTGCGATCACGCGTGTACCTGCTAATCGTCCAAATGCTGTCAGCGTCTCTCATTGCTATTTGATATTTGGGCGGAAGCAGTTCCCACACTTCCTTGCCATAAGTTAAAATTGTGTAAGGAATTCGCAGCGGCTGGCATAAACTTTGAATTAGCGGTGCGAGTTTGATGTGACCGCAAAAAACCCGTTCCGGTCGTTTTTGCAGCAAACAAGTTAGCAATTTTGCGGCAAACTTAAGACGACCAAGCCAAGCGGGATAAGTTTTTAGGTAAGAGAATTTGAGATTTTTTGACTCGAAGGGATTGTGACAATCTGGAGAATCTCGTAATAGCAAAACTTCTGCTGGTGGCGGAAAGTTGTTTGCTGCGGTTAGTGACAGGTAAGCTTTCAGGATGTCTTGGGCGTAGGATTGAATGCCGCCTTCGCTGGAAAATATCTCTAGGAAACAGAATAGGTGATTTGTCGATCGCATTTTTATTTAGATTAGATAAGAAGACTGGGCGGTTGAAACCGCGTCTATACAAACGAAACCCGAGCTCAGAGGGGTTGAAGATAAGAAGACTGGGCGGTTGAAATTACGTTATTCTCTTTAGTCCGCGGAGGCGGACATCGTTTGTCTAGGCGCGGTTTCAACCGCCGTCTTATTTTAACTTTCCTGTGGGCCCCAAAACAAAAAGCCCCTGACCCATCGCTGGGTTAGGGGAAAAAATTATCAGGGTGCATCTACTAATGTGCTTACTATAGCATCTTCTTGTGGGGTGTCACCCATCATGGGTGATACCAAGCATTTTTTTCAATGAGAATAAGTTATAGTTGGGGTACTAAATGATTGCCAAAGCTTGTATGTCCGATCGCATTGTCGCTGTTAACCTAAGATAGGACAGACGCAAAAATCCTCAGAAACCCTGTGAATTGGTAGATTTATGCTCGCGAAAGCCGATATTTTTCCAGAAATCGGGTTTACGATCGCAAGTCCTATATTATTTAGAATAAATCCGTGCTAGACCTCAAATTAATCCGAGAAAACCCGCAAGCCGTACAAGAAAGCCTCAACCTGCGCGGAGGTAACTATGAAATCGAGCCGATTTTGCAATTAGACAAACAGCAGCGCGAGTTGGAAGGCAAGCGATCGCAACTGCAAGCCCGCAGCAACGAAATAGCCAAACTCATCGGTCAAAAAAGAAAATCGGGTTTACCCCTCGAATCTCCCGAAATTCAGACTTTGCAAGCAGAAGGCAACGCAGTCGGCACGCAGTCGAACGAATTGCAAGCAGAGGAAAAAGACTTAAAAGCTCAAATAGAAGGGTTATTGTTGCCCTTGCCGAACTTGCCCGGTAAATCAACTCCGCTGGGCAAAAATGAAGATGAGAACGTCGAAATCCGGCGCTGGGGAGACGAATACATTCCCCAAAATCCCGATATTTTGCCGCACTGGGAAATCGGCGAAAAATTAGGAATTCTCAACTTTGAACGGGCAGTAAAAATCGCTGCCCCCCGATTTGTCACCTTAATTGGGGCCGGTGCAGCCCTGGAAAGAGCGATTATTCAATTCATGCTTGACCGCCATACCAAAGCTGGTTATATAGAAGTAATTCCCCCACTTTTAGTTAACACCGAATCCCTCACAGCAACGGGTCAATTACCTAAATTTGCTGAAGAAAGTTTTAAGTGCGATCAAGACGATTTGTGGTTAATTCCTACTTCGGAAGTTCCGGTTGTCAATTTGTACCGAGGTGAAATACTGACAGCGGAACAGTTGCCGATTTATCACTGTTCTTTTACTCCTTGTTTTCGCCGGGAAGCGGGAAGTTACGGTAAAGATACGCGGGGATTAATTCGGTTGCACCAATTTAATAAGGTGGAATTGGTGAAACTCGTGCATCCGAGTACCTCTGAGGCTGAGCACGAAAAGCTTGTGCAGGATGCTGAGGGAGTTTTGCAGGCGCTGAAATTGCCTTATCGGACGATCGAGCTTTGTACCGGTGACTTAGGTTTCGCCGCGGCAAAAACCTACGATTTAGAAGTCTGGCTGCCTTCTGCGGGCAAATACCGGGAGATTTCGAGTTGTTCCAACGTCGCAGATTTTCAAGCGCGGCGGGCTAACATTCGCTTTAAAGAAGCGGGGAAAAAAGGCACTCAATTTGTGCACGCGCTTAACGGTTCTGGTTTGGCTGTGGGCCGGACAATGGCTGCAATTTTGGAGAATTACCAGCAGCCAGATGGGACGGTAAAAGTGCCGGAAGTGCTGCAACCTTATCTCAATCGCGAGGTTTTGTAAACTACGAAGACGGGGCGGTTGAAACCGCGTCTATACAGACAAAACCCGCCTCCGCGGGTTGAAGACACGGCGGTTGAAGACACGGCGGTTGAAACCGCGTCTATACAGACAAAACCCGCCTCCGCGGGTTGAAGACACGGCGGTTGAAATTACTTGATATTCTTGAGTCCGCGGAGGCGGACATTGTTTGTGTAGTAGCGGTTTCAACCGCCGACTTATTCTTATTCACAAATTTTTTAATGCTTCCTTAATATCCAGCGCCAAAAATCTATCCAACGCTAAATACATCCAATAAAGAGATAGTTGAGCATCACTATTAGTCTTTTGAAACCCCAAAGCCAAGCTCATTTTTTCGTACATCGGGTGAATCATTAGCGTGTGCAAATCGCAAAGATTGGGAAAATCTTGTTTCATTTCGACCAAAACTTGCTGGATGTGTTCGAGAAAAATAACGCGGTATTCTTCTAAATATTGCGGGTCGATAGTCCAACTGCGGACAAATACTGACTGGCAATTTTCATCTCCCGGAAGTGCCATCGTAAAAGGATCGATCTCAGCAGAAACAGAACTGAAATGCAGGCTTTTACTGGGTGCGTTAAAAAAATTAACTTCCGATTCGGCTGCGGTGGGATAAAGTAAGAAAAAGCCGACAGGATTCAGGTTGTCGCAGCGGCGCAAAACTCCCATTCCTTTTGAATATTTGCCTGCCAAAAGCCGGAGGATTTTAGCGATTTGATAGGGAACTGCGTTAGTGCTACGGTTCATCCAGTTGTAATAAGTTGCTAATAAATTTGCAACGGGGATTGCGTCGCATCGAGGGTTAAAATCATCTAATTTGAGTTTTACCGGATTTTCCGGCGGCGCGGTATCTAAAATTTCTGAAACTGGTTGAATTTGAATTGCTGTAGCGTTACCATCAAAGTGTTTTGCGATTAATCCAAGTGCTGCTAATTTATCTAACATCATTCCGGCGGCGCGATCGCTCCCGCGATCGGAATCGGAGTAAAATAGTTCTGCTGCTTCCCGGTGAGTGCACTGCACTTCTGTTGCTAGCAATTCCAGTTTAACCAGCGGCGGTTTGAGGCGGGGCTGGCTTTCCTGAAGCTGTTTGACTGATAAGTAAATCCAAAGCCGTATAAAGCATTCAGCCCTAGTGCGAGTTACGCCTACTCGTTTCATCAACAGCGAAACAGCCGCACGGCGCTGTGACTGAGAATACCAAGCATCTAGTGAAGCAATATCCATGTCAGTCGGGAAGCAGCGAAGGAACTCTAGTTATATATTTTGGCTTAATTTTACCAAAAACTTCACCCCGCTTCAGGTTACTTGTTGCTGCTATTGCTCAACTTGCCTGATTTCCGGCGACTCTACAATATAACTGGTTGCTCCTTGCAAGTTCACTGCTGGGCAAAGCACAATCAATTTAAGGTGTTTTTAGGCTTGATTTAACAAAATAACAAATCTGACTAAATTAGCGATTTTAGAGGTTGACGGTATGTACAGTGCTTATATCAATCGGATTGGGAAATTTTTGCCGGGATCGCCGATTAATAATGATGAGATGGAGGAGTATTTGGGCAAAATTGCCGATCGCCCTTCGAGAGTCAGACAGCGAATTCTCAACAGCAACGGGATTAAACAGCGCTATTACGCGATCGACAAACAGCAGCAAACACTATATTCTAACAGCCAAATGGCAGCCTTTGCCGTCCGCGACGCGATCGCCCAGGCAAATTTGGAACCAGGGGCGATCGACTTACTAGCCTGCGCCACCACCTTACCAGACTTATTAGTACCAGGATTTGCCAGCACAGTACACGGCGAACTTTCCGAATTATCTCCCCTAGAAACAGTTTCAACTCAAGGAGTTTGCTGTGCCGGAATTAGTGCCTTAAATTATGCCGCATCTCAACTCGAACTCGGCAAAAAACAAACAGCAATCGCCGTAGCCTCCGAATTTCCCTCGCGCCTGTTTAAAAACACCAAATTTGAAGCAGAAACATCAGTCCAAGCCGGAAAACCCCTACCTTTCGATACAGAATTTCTGCGCTGGATGCTCTCCGACGGCGCGGGAGCATTTTTGCTCCAAAACCATCCCAACGCGACAGGAATTAGCTTAAAAATAGAATGGATCGAGCTAATTTCCCACGCCAACGCTTATCCAGTTTGTATGTATTCAGGATTAGCAAACGAAACAGCAACCAAAAGCTGGTTAGATTATTCTTCCTACCTCGATGCAGCCACAGCCGGAGCTTTTGACTTGCGGCAAAATATTCGATTACTAGAGAATGTAATGAAATTAGGCGTTGAAGGTTGGCTGCGCTTGATTAAAACCGGGAGAGTTTGTCCGCAGGAAATCGACTGGCTGCTGTGTCACTATTCCTCTCACTTTTTCCGGGGACAAATTGTCGAACTTCTCGAACAAGCAGGCTGCATGATTCCTGAAAAAAAATGGTTTACCAACTTGTACTCGCGGGGAAATACAGGCTGCGCTGCGATTTATTTAATGTTAGAGGAATTGTTCAATTCAGGCAAGTTGCAGCCTGGACAAAAAATCTTTTGTTTTGTCCCGGAAAGCGGGCGTTTTACAACGGCGTACATGATGTTAACTGTCGTGGAAAATACCAATAAATCTATGATTTCTCAAATGTCTAAATCCGTTGATGTTCCCGAAGCTTCGCCTCTCGAAAGTGTTAAACCGCAACATCCCAACTCTCCGCAAGCTTATTTGTTGCGGGAGTTAGCCTGGATTTGGCTGAAGTTCGATCGCGAAATTCGTTCCGTTCCCATTGTCCGCAAATTGTACCGGGGAGAGTTTACAATAGAAGACTATCAAGCTTTGCTGTGCAATCTCCGCCCGCAAGTTGTGGAGGGAGCACGCTGGATTGCGCGCGCTGCTTCTAACATGACTGACTTCCGTTTGCGATCGACTTTTATCGGCCACGCCCAAGACGAACACCGCGACTATCAAATGCTAGAACGGAATTATGTTTCTGTCGGCGGCGAGTTGTCAAAAATCGTAGAATATGATAAGAATATTGGTAGCGAAGCACTATCAGCTTTTATCTTCCAGCAAGCATCGCGAGAAAATCCGGTTGATTTAATTGGTAGTATGTTTATTATCGAGGGATTGGGAAATCGGTTGGCGGGAAAGTGGGCAAAAGAAATTAAGGAAACTCTCGGTTTGCAAGACGAACAAGTATCATTTTTAGCGTACCACGGAGCTAATGACGAGTCGCATTTAGCCAAACTGGAAAATTTGATTAATGCCGAATGGATGACAGATGAGATTGCCCGCCGCATTGTCAAAACCGCTCGCGTCACTGCTCGTTTATATTTGCTGCAATTGGAGGAAATTCGCTAATGCAAAAGCTGCAAAAACAAGATACCGAAAATCTCCCAGATGAGCGAAAAATCCCTTACGCTACCAAACCCTATAACCGCCGAGATCCGAATGTTTGGGATGTGCTGTTTTGCGATCGCTCTATTCCCGTCGATTTAGTAGCAAAAGCCTACATGATCCGGGATTTGCAAAACTGGACTCGCAGTTATTTGCTCATCCCAATCAAAGTAATTGCTAACGTATTGCTGGCGGTAATTATGACAACAAAGCGCCTGTTGCCCTTTCAATTTCGCGCTTACACTTTAATGCACAAATCGGCTGCATTTTTCCTAAATAACTTTGTCTCGCCCGAAGCTTGTTATTTAATTGTGCGGCACATAAACGCGGGCTCGAACATTATCAACTTCTTAATTGATAACGGCCCGGACACCCAGATTGAAAAGTCAAAACTTTATCCACGCACAGTGAGCGATTTAGCTGACAATGCGTTTCTGGAACACGATTTAATTCTCTATAACTTTGTCTGGGACTACAACCAGGCAATGCTGACAAATCCCAACTGGTTACAGGCTGTCAAAAAACGGGGGATTAATTATGATAGCATTCAGCCTGTAGAAGTTGCAATAGATTTTGAAAGACGCAGGTGGCTGAAGATTCTGGACTTAGAATCTGCGATCGAATTGTTTAAAGTATTTTATTCTCTGTGTTTGACTAGCGACGAATTTGCTCGAGCAGTGATGTCGCTTCAGTTAGATGAAAACTTCGGACTGTATGTCAGCGAGATTACGGGAAATTGCGACTGGAATCATGTAATTGTTAACCGCCATCCGCTAGCGCCAAACAGTCCGTTTACTGCCGCACGCGACTTGTTTTTGCACGGGATAATTTCGGAATATCTCTATCGGTATTTGGAACTGCAAAAAGAGATGAGAAATGTTTCAAAGTAAGGTGCTTAGGTAGGTGCAACGTAAGCACATTACGAATATAAGTAGCGCGTCCAATAACTTTTTGCGTAAGTACTGAAGTTTGAAAGAATGGTTAATTTTTAGGTCAAAAATTAATAGGAAAACTCAAGCTGCTGCTAGCTGTGCTTGTTCTGCTGCTTTGGGCAAAGTCTGATTTACCACAATCCACTTGCCTGTAATCGGGTCGCGGTAAGTAATAAACGGATTAGATTTTAAAGGTTGACTGCAAGGTTTAGTGGCCATTTCTACACACTCCCAAGAACTGGTATTGAATAACTACTACAACACCATACCTTTAATAATCGGCTATTTTGCCTAAAATTTGCGTGATTTATTCCTCAACAATAAGTGATATTTTAGGTTATTTTTAGTGACATATAGCACTGCTTAATGTGATTGAAAACTGCATTGGATGTGAGCCGTATCACCAAAAGCACTGGGAAAAACAACTCTGCCTCGTGCTCTTTAGCCTTTACCTTCAAAAGTGCCACTATTTTCAGTGAATATCTGATATTATTAAGTAAGGTAAAGACGTTTATCAGAGATCGCCCTCACAAATTTATGGTGCTATTTGGATTTGGCAAAAAGTCGAGTCTGCCGTCTCCCCAAGACGCATTGCCGGGACGGGCAGAGTCGATGCCGGTACCGGCAACTCACTTTGTTAACCGCAATCCGCTCAAAGCTCCGTTTCCAAGCGGCATGGAGACTGCCGTGTTTGGCCTGGGCTGTTTTTGGGGCGCGGAACGCAAATTTTGGCAGGAAAAAGGTGTTTTTTCGACTGCGGTTGGCTACGCTGCGGGGATTACTCCGAATCCTACTTACAATGAAGTTTGCAGCGGGATGACTGGACACAATGAAGTAGTTCTGGTTGTGTTTGATCCGAAAGTAATTAGTTACGAAACGCTGCTAAAGGTTTTTTGGGAAAGCCATAATCCTACTCAAGGAATGAAGCAGGGTAATGATTCGGGTACTCAATATCGATCGGGCATTTACACGTATTCAGCTACCCAAATGCAGTTAGCTGAAGCTTCGCGAGATGCTTACCAGCAGGCTTTGACTGCGGCCGGTTACGGCAAGATTACTACTGAAATTATTGATGCTCCTGAGTTTTATTACGCAGAAAGCTATCATCAGCAGTATCTTGCTAAAAACCCGAATGGTTATTGCGGTTTGGGCGGTACTAAGGTTTGTTTGCCGGACACTAAGACGGCGGTTGAAACCGCGTCTACACAAACGATGTCCGCCTCCGCGGACTGAAGATCGGACGTACGGTTGAAACCGCGTCTACACGAACGATGTCCGTCTCCGCGGACTGAATAAAATAACGTAATTTTAACCGCCCGTTCTTCAACCCGCGGAGGCGGGTTTTGTTTGTGTAGACGCGGTTTCAACCGCCCGGTCTTCTGCCACAAAACGCGGAATATATTAGTAGTTGAAAACAGGTGAGAAATGCTGACGGCTGTTGTAGTTATCAATTTAATGATATCTCTGGTGTGTTTTTATATCGCTGCTAGAGTGTGGAAAATCAGACGGACGATCGCACGTTTGGAAATTCGGATCGCAGCAATCGAACGCTGTAGCAGCAATGTCCTCAGTATGTCGCCGGATTTCCTTGGTAAAAGGCAGCAAGGTACCCACCAACTGCGACGGCGCTATCAACAACTAGAATTGCAACTGCAACAGGTTCAGCAACTTTTGGGATTGCTGGGTTTGGGACGGATGCTTTGGCCCAGGCGCGATCGACGTTTGAGGTAAGCTATCCTAAAACTGCCGCCCGTGCTGACTCCGTAGGATTTTCAACAATATTTCTACCTTTGTAAAGGGCTGCGATCGGGCAAACGCCCCTAAAATTGGTGTATGGAGAGAAGTTATAAAAATGTCAACTAAACGTTCAGGATTATTTATTGGTGGTTTGCTTGTGGGTTCTGCGATCGGGGCCGTGACTGGCTTGCTGATGGCACCGCGACCGGGCAAGGAGACGCGGCAGATATTGAAAAAATCGGCCGATGCTTTGCCGGAGTTGGCGGAGGATTTATCAACTAGCGTGCAGTTGCAGGCCGATCGACTTTCTGAAACTGCCATCCGAAATTGGGACGAAACTTTGATTAGACTCAAAGAGGCGATCTCAGCCGGTTTGGAAGCGACTCAGCGGGAACGCCAAACCCTGTCTGAATCTGAAGCTGATGTCAGTCCCCCGTCGCGCCCTCCCATCCGCTAAATGGCATGAAATTCTCAACCCCCAATCCCAGATTCAAGTGAGCGATCCCATATTTTGGCTAGGACTTTCGATTTTGCTAGTGGCAGTTAGCCTGACTGCTGTTTTAGTGACTTTAATACCTGCGGTGCAAGCGCTGGCACGGGCGGCCCGCAGCGTGGAAAAGCTCGCTGACACGCTTTCTCGCGAATTTCCGCCCACTTTGGAGGCGATTCGGTTGACGGGGCTGGAAATAAGCGAGTTGACGGATGATGTCAGCGAGGGAGTACAAAGTGCGGGCGAGGTTGTCAAACAGGTCGATCGAAGTATTGGTAGCGCGAAGAAGCAGGCGCAAAATGTGCAGGTGACAACTCGCAGCGTGGTGACGGGCGTTATGGCTGCTTGGAAAAGTTTAACTCGGAAGCCGCCGCATTCTGGGACAAATCGCCGATCGACAGATAGATTGTCGCCGAGTCAAAGAAGTGCGATTTCGCTAAGGGATTCGGGTTTGGAGGATAGGTATTCTGGGGTTTACGGTGCGGGTGCGAGTAATGGCGAATCGCCGCGGTTAAGGAATAGCCAGGGTTCAGGTTTGGCGGGAGATGCTGAAGAATTTGAGGAAGTGCGATCGAACGATTCTTGATTGCACCCAATTCCTCATCATCCCTCCACAGCACAGTCATCCCACCAGCAAGGATTCTTATCAATAAAATCCATCAAAGCATCATACTTAGGCGAACCCTTTTGTTCCACATACTCCAAAGCCCCCCAACTTCCCCACTTAGTAAATTTACCCACGTCCACAAAGTGCATGAAAAGACTGCCTCCAGCTTGCTTCCAACTATTCAGTAATTGGGTGTACATATCATACATTTCTGGACGCCTATTTAATTCCATAAAAAACTTGGTCAGTTTTTCGTTATCCTGAACTCCTTCAATACCTACAATATGTTGACCCCCCTCGTAAACAAATAACTTGAGACCTTTTTTTTGAGCCACATCTAAGAAATACTTAAAGTCATTATCCACATCGGACAAACTATCTTTGAACCCCGGCAGTAACCCGCCCTCTTTTAATTGCTTAAAAGCTTTACCAAACCCGCCATCTGCGTCATTCAACCAAGACTCTACAGTGCTAACACTTTCTTTCCCGCCCAAGTAGCCACTAAAATATCCCGCTATAGCATAGGCATCTATGCCGTGTTGATAACAAGGTTTATTGCCCTCAGCTACCCAATAGGGACAATCTAAAGCATAATCTCCTAACTCTCTCCAAGCTCTTTGAGTTCCTAACACGCAGACAACTCGATTCTTTTGATCCCCAAAAACGCCTTTCCAGATATCGCACATTTGAGCACTACGCATTCCGTGCCATTGCATAAAAGCATCGCCTTTATCTCCCCACCTCGCTTTACCTTGTTTCAACGCATAATGCGATTGGGGAAATGACCAATTCCAAACCTCATTAGAATACTCTACATAAACTTTCAGCTTTGGATCTAAACTATCTTTTACCATTTTAGCAAAGTTAGTCATATATTCATCCGTAGCCTGATGCGGCATATTAAACCAGGGTTCTTCTTGGACTTTATTAGATAAATTCACCATAACTTCTATGGGAACATTTCCTCTGTAAGAATAGGATACACTCTCGGGTTTAGGTCGGTTTGACCAGTCTTTTTGTTCAGAACCATTTGTCGCCATCCAGTCCATAAAACGCAAGACTCTAAATTTTTTAATCTTGTCTATAAACAGCGGATTAAATATTTCACCGCTTTGATAAAGCTGTTCATCTTGGGAGTGAACAACTTTAATATTGCGGATATAGTTCCCTGTTTTCTTGGGATCGGTAGCGGTAATTATAATCATTATGCCTCCGCCTTGTGTGGCATCTACATTAATGATATCCCTTCCGGGTTTCGACGCAGCCTCATCTTTTTTGGCATCAAAGCTATATTCGATCGCACCTTCACCCTCATAAGTAACAATATATTGCCCTGAAGGATAGCGATTGGGGATTTCCCTAAGTAATAGGGTACTTACCCTAGTATATTTAGGAGCATCTTCGGGGGATGGAAGAGACTTCACCCACCCATTTTCATCAAGATTTAAAAGATTATACTCCTCTGTATCCCATTCACCCTTACAGTTTGGTTGTCCGCTGACGCATTGAGTTATCCATTGTCTAGAAGATTTGAAAGCATCTAAAAAGGGTAATTGTGTGGAGTAGTCAGCAATACCATTAAGCCCAACTCCTAAAGAAGAGCGAGAATTTGATGTATTTTGTACATCTGCACGCACAGCTACTTTGTTATCTACTTGCCGTACTGCTGTGGGAGCAATATTAGTTGTTAAAGCCCAACATCCGGGAATGAAAATGACAAAAATTAATAAACCCAGCACAAAGCCGAGAGCTTTGTTGTTCGATCTGATACTGAATCGAGACATAAATTTGACTAATTTGATTGTTTTAGGTAAAATCGAAGCGGGTGAGGGAGTTTTAATTTTGATATTTTATCAAAAAGTTCCTTCTCAAACTATCAGCTATAAGATTATTAACATTTTTGTCTCTCAGTGGAGGGGCGATCGCCCTTTCTGTCCCCCGGTGCGATCGCACATCTAATCGTTTTTATCTAAGTCTTCTTTTTTTGGAGTTTCTGAAGTTGAGGGGAATGTTAACTGAATGTTAATATCCATCGATATTGTACTTTGTTCAAGCCAGCCTATATTAACTATTTTTACTAATGCTTCTGTAGGCAAAGAATTATTAACTTTAAATTGTGCTGACGACTGAACTTTAAATCCTGCTTCCTGTAACCGATCGCACACATTTCTCCAATTTCCCACTGGTTCGTTCGGTAAATCCGCGAGTTTTTTAACATATTGGTATAAAGTCTTACACAGATAAACCTCTGCACTTTTGGGAGTCTGAAACATTTTTTTAGCTATTTCGGCGGGACTGCAACCGGAAAGTAGTCCTCGGAGATAAAGCTTTTCAGTGTCTGTGAGTCCTCTGCGCGATCGGGGAGAGATTTGCCGTTTAGCTTCTGCGAAAGCTTGGTACAGTCTTTCTAAGTCCCAGTGTTTGGCGGCTTCGGGAAATAAGTCTTCTTTTTCTTCCATTGTCGGTGTTGTGAGATTTGACTAACGATAGCATAACCGAAATTGCTAGCGTTTGTTAGTTGTGTGTTAGCTCTAGGTAGTGTATTGTTACATACATTAGGCATAGTTGAGTTTATTAAAGCGGTGTAGCGCGGAGTAGGAATACTCAGAGTCAGCAATCGGCGCGATCGCTTGTGACATGAAATCGTTTATTTAATACCAGCAAACACGCGGTAAGTCTCTGTACTTGTCCCGATTCAACACGAGGAAAATAACGTGTCTAATTTTTTTACGCCGGATTTTAATAACGAATTTCCGCTTGTTTGTCGCTGTTGCTTGTAGTTATAATCTTCATCGTAGTCAATAGTACCGAGCAATTCCAATATTTTTAGTTGCTTGCGACGTTGAATGTACTCGCGTAAAGCCGCTTCAATTAATGTATTAGGTGTTGGATGATTACTCAAATCAAGGGCTTCTTGAAGAAGAGTTTTGTCAATTTCGAGCGTAGTTACCATGTATTTTCCTCATGCAAGTAGGGTATGACGCAATTGTCACCGAACAATGCTGTATTTTTAGTGTAACACTGAAAATATATCAATGGGCGATCGCATCTGAACTCAGAACTTCCGGCGTGACTCGTCGCCAAGTTTCTCCCCAAAGAAAGAAATCCTGATTCGGCGTAATGCAGCAACTTCCATGTATAATTGCCATATTGATTAGATTGTGATGGAAAAAAATATTGGGTTTTCTTGCGTTAACCCAACGGACGAGAAAAGACTGAAAAAATGGCCTTAGTGGTAAACCACTAACATCAAGCCTTAAATAACTTTACTTGAAATATACCTCAAAAAATATGAAAGCATCAGAAACTAAACTACAAAAAATCCTAGAAGGAACCCAACAATATCTTGTTCCGTTATTTCAACGTCCTTATAGCTGGGAAAAACAACAATGGGAAAACTTATGGAATGATCTGATAGACTTGACAGAACAGGAAACTATGACACCTCATTTTATGGGTTCTATTGTCACCTTACAAACTATTTCTGTACCTGAAGGAGTATCTAAATATTTATTGATTGATGGTCAACAAAGACTAACAACTATTTTAATTTTATTGGCTGTTGTCCGCGATCGCGCCAAACAACAAAAAGAAACAAATAAACTAGCAGAACAAATTAATAACACTATTCTAATTAATCCTTATGAAACAGGTTTAGAACTATATAAACTACAACCTACTCAAGCAGATCGCTGGAGTTTTCATCATATTATCGAGCATGGTTCTCCTAATTCTGAAACATCTTTAATTAATGAGTGTTATCGCTTCTTTGACAAAAAATTGAGTCAGAAAAACATTGAATTGAGCTTGATTAAAACAGCCATTATTAGCGGTTTTTCCTTGGTTAGTATTCTTTTAGACAAAGACGAAAATCCGCACTTAGTTTTTGAAAGTTTAAATGCTAAAGGAAAACCATTAAGTCAAGCTGACTTAATTAGAAACTACTTTTTTATGAAGATTAATGAAGAAGAACAGCAGAAAAATTATGCCAAATATTGGGAGCCGATGCAAGCTGCTTTAGGTGATAATTTGACTGAGTTTATTCGTCATTACTTAATGAAATATGGTCGGGAAGTTAAAAACGACCAAGTTTATTTGACATTAAAGGATAGGGTTAATGTCAAAAATGCTTTAGAATCTTTAGAAGATTTAGCTAAATTTGCTGATTACTACAATAAATTAATTAATCCTAGTCAGGAAACCAATAAATTTATTAATAGTTTGCTGATGCGGATCAAACGACTAGAATTAACTACAGTCTATCCATTTCTACTCAATTGTTATGATGATTACAGCGAAGGTAAATTTTCAATTGATGAATTTGTGGAAGTCTTAAAGATTCTTGAAAATTTTATTATTCGGCGTTTTGTTTGTAACCTTCCCACTAACTCCCTAAACAAAATGTTTCCTTCTCTATACAGTCAAATTAAACAAAAAATAGATCAAAATTTTATGGTGGGATTAAAGGAAATTCTTAGTAGCAAAAACTATCCCAAGGACGAGAAGTTTAAATCAATGTTAAAAGAAGTAGAACTTTATGGTGTTAAGAAGTCAGAAAAGGCTAGACTAATTTTAGAATCAATCGAACAATCATTCGGTCATAAAGAAGGGGTATCTTTCAATAATCTTTCAATTGAACATATTATGCCCCAAAAGCTAAATAAAGATTGGGAAAAATCTTTAGGGGAAGATTGGGAAATAACTCACGAACTTTTATTACATACGCTGGGAAATTTAACTTTAACAGGATATAATCCCGAACTTTCTAATCATCCTTTTCCCAAAAAGCGGGAGATTTTACTAGAAAGTCATCTGGAATTAAATCAGTATTTTCAAGAAAAAACAACCTGGAATAGAGAAGATATTGAACAGCGATCGGAAGATTTAGCCGAAATTTGCCTGAAAATATGGCCCTACTTTGGGGAAGGATCGGGACAAGAAAAAGTTGAGGGTATAGTTAGGGGAACAAAACCGAAAGTTTTGTTTGTAAATAGCAAAAAATATACTGTTAAAACGTGGCGTGATGTGTTGGAAACTACCCTAAATATTGTTGCTGATTTAGATGAAGATAAGTTTCAGGAACTTGTTCAAGATTATCCTCGTTTAGTGAATTGGAATGATCAAAATTTCAGATATTCCAGACAACTAGAAAACGGGGCATTTATTGAACTTGATTTAAGTGCTAAAGCTATTAATTCATTTTGTTTAAAAGTTATTGAAAGAGTCGGATTAAGTTCTGAAGATTGGCAAGTTGAAACGATTTAGATTGATTTAAAAAATTGCCAGAAACCGGGTTTTTCTAAAAAAATCACTGTAGAAAACTCAAATTCTCTAAAAATCAGGTTTCTGACCTATAGATTCAGAGGAGAGGGCGGGTTTAATTAGATTATAGATTGGAATTGAAGATTTTTTGAGAACCCGCCCCTACGGAAGTAATACCCAAACGCGACAATTCTACGATCGCACGAACAGAAGTTATCGTTTCTGCGATAATTGGTTCGCCTTGCAAGATTTCAGGGTGACGTGCGACATAACGCGAAACAGATTGTGTAGTCATCGGAGATTAACAGGACAGATCCATCTTTATTATAGCTTACGTTAAAACTCGGTAAAAGATTCAGAAATATTCAGGGCGGTGGTCATCCCAAATACCAAAGCGCGCCCCTATCCCATCCTAAATCTCACGCGGGCGATCGCCCTTTCATTCCAAAAGTGCGATCGGCCCTATCCCATCCTAAATCTCAAAGGCGCATCCAATCAAGCTCTTACCCGTTATAAACTCATAGCAATACGACAGGAATGTGCGATCGAAAATTATCAAAATCTTTATCCGTAGTCAAAATACTGTAGCCCCGACGATGAGCAACAGCACATAGCAGAAAATCAGTATTTGAACCCTGAACACCATTACTGCGACAGGTATTGAAAAACTCTGCCGCTAACTCATAATCTTCAGTTGTTAGCTGTAAATCAGGAAAAGCACGAAGATACTCTTGCAATCGAGCGAACTGTTCCTTGTAGCGCACCCCAGAAAGCACCTCCTGACGAATCGCCCCCAGTAAAACAACTCGTCCGTCTGCAATCAAATCGCGCAGCACATTAACGATCGCGATCGCATCATGTGTCGTGTTGCGCCGCAATGCCAGCGACCAAACTGAACTATCAACAAGGACATTCATATTGTTTGTCGCTGTTGCTTGTAGTTATAATCTTCATCGTAGTCAATAGTACCGAACAATTCCAATATTTTTAGTTGCTTGCGACGTTGAATGTACTCGCGTAAAGCCGCTTCGATTAATGTAGTAGGTGTTGGATGATTACTCAAATCAAGGGCTTCTTGAAGAAGAGTTTTGTCAATTTCGAGCGTAGTTACCATGTATTTTCCTCCTGCAAGTAGGGTATGACGCAATTGTCACCGAACAATGCTGTATTTTTAGTGTAACACTCAAACTCTATCAATGAGCGATCGCCCTTTCATTCCAAAAGTGCGCCCGTCTCCCATCCCAAATCTCACGCGGGCGATCGCCCTTTCATTCCAAAAGTGCGATCGGCCTGATTTTTCCCAAGTACGATCGCCCCTCTCCCCCAAATCACAACAAGGACGATCGCCATCCCTAAGTTAAAATATAAGTTGTCAGATGAGAAGGTACAACTTATGCCTGTAAACTGGAGAGAACATATCGTTAGTACCCCCGACGTACTGCGAGGTAAACCAAGAATCAAAGGAACTAGAATTCCCGTGAGTCTCATTTTAGGTTATTTAGCATCAAATAATACCGTCGAACAAATTATGGATGAGTTTCCCGATCTCGTCAAAGAACAGATAGATGCTTGTCTTGATTATGCTCGCGATTTGTCGGATTTTGAAACAGTTGCCTAATGAGTTTAAGATTGTTCATCGACCAATGCGTTCCTAAGTCTATTATTCAAATCCTTCGCGATACCGAGCATGAAGTTTTTGTATTGGGAGATTACATCCCAATCGAATCTCCAGATATTATTGTCATTGCTAAAGCTCAGGAATTAAATGCCATACTTGTTTCTCTCAATGGAGATTTCGCTGATATTGTGACTTATCCACCAAGCTCATATCGGGGAATCATTTCTATTCAACTGAGAAATCACCCGGAAATTATTCCTCAGTTGATGGCAAGGCTAACAGAATACTTATCATTGCACGATAGTGAGGAGCATTATCGAGGGAAATTACTACTGGTAGAAGTTTACAGAATTCGCATTCGAGAGTAAAAATTGATCGCGATCGATCCTCTCCCCCAAATAACAAAAAGTGATCTCGCCCTTATTTTCCAAAAGTGCGATCGGCCCTCTCCCATCCTAAATCTCACGCGGGCGATCGCCCTTTCATTCCAAAAGCGCGATCGCCATCCAAAGAATTTCTGCTGTAGAATATTTGTCAAACGCCACCCAGCAATTAGTATAATTGAATAATCAACATCAAAACATATTAAATACAGTCAATTAATGCCATGATTGCTAATTTGCCCCTCAAGCTGCCTCACTTACCCAACAGCTTGCCAAGCGAAGGTTCTGTCCGCATTGAGTTAGTCAACGGACTTTTAATATTTAGCGCTTCTCTCAAAACCCAGGAGAGAATCAAAACTTTAACTGCTCAACAACAAGCATCAAGTATAACTTCCGAAGAACAAGCAGAATTGGATGGATATCGAGAATTCATTAGCTATCTTAGTTTAGTTAATGAAACCATGAACAATGCTTTTCTATATCCTTTACGAGGCACAGTCATTTGCTATGATGACCCCTGTGAACCTGCGGTTTGGTTGGAAGATTGGGAAGTGTTACAATGATTGTACTAGATACTCATATATGGGTTTGGTGGGTTGATGATAACGCACGACTGACTCAGAAACATCGGGACTGGATACAACAATATCAATCTCAAGGTTTAGGAGTCAGCATCATTTCTTGCTGGGAAGTTTCTAAATTAGTAGAAATGGGAAGACTTACTTTGTCCGTTACAGTTGATGAGTGGTTAACACAAGCTTTGGCTTATCCCGGAGTGCAGCTACTCGATCTCACTATTCCCATCATTGTCGAGTCAACTAAACTAACAGGTTTTCACCGCGATCCCGCAGATCAAATCATCGTCGCAACGGCGAGAATTTGCGCGTGTCCGTTACTAACTGCCGATGCTAAAATTCTAGCATATTCTGATGTAAAGACTCTTCATTGAAACGTAAAAAATGCCTTCGCTCTGAAGGAAAAGCCTGGTTTCGCTGCTACTTTGAGTGAGGGAAACTCATGAAAATTCGAGAATCGGTTGGTAAGAGTCTATGGAACTCTTCTCTTGGTTGGTGTTGCGAACCTCTTGACCCCCTACCGCCCGGTCATATAGCCCTAGCTGTTGAACCGACGGATATGGATATTGTGGATTGGGATATTGAAGAAATCGGGGAAAAAGCAGGTTTTGATATTGAGTATAGATACACGGGCGTGAATGACCCCAAGGATTCATCTTTAGCTTGTGTAACTCAGTTTGTCGGTATTTATGGGGACTGGTTAAAGCTCGATCGCGATTTAGAAGCTTTGATGGCGGCCGGCATCCCGCGCCATCTATTTAAAACCCTAGCTTCCAATGACGATATCGATTTGAAACCTGTAACCGAATACGTGAAAACCATTCTTGTTTAGGGTGCAAATCAAACAGCAGTAAACTTGGCGAGATCCCTTTGCTTTCAAAATCGATCTCGCCCCTATCCTATCCTAAATCTCACGCGGGCGATCGCCCTTTCATTCCAAAAGTGCGATCGCTCTTTCCCATCCCTATCAATATCAAACTCAAATATTTCCAGCTACAACACTCAACTCATCCGGCATTTCGTAATTTATTGTTGCATCATCTTTTGGCAACTTTTCACAACTCACAAATTCTTCAAACAAATCAAAGAAACGTTTCAGTGCATCCGATTCATCCTCAGAATAAAAAAGAATAATCCGACTCCAAGATTGAGTATCTGCTTGGTTAAATCGAATCTCTATCCATTCTTGAAAATCCTCAAACTTTTTTTCTTCTTCTGTGAGAGGGATGCCCAGTTGACGGCGAGCAAAAGTATAGCCATCTAAGAAAACATGGAGATGGCTAAGCGATTGCTTCCCTAAGTACAAAGACGATCTTTTCTTAATTTTTCCTAGCAAATCATACAAATCTAACATCCTTTTATTTCCTTTTAGCTAAAATTCCATTTCCGCAATCTCAAATTCACCGCCCAAATCGAGCGCTAAACAATAAAACTTTCCCAGCCACTCTTGTTTAGGAATTCCTTCATTATGGATATTATCAAAAATTAATTCCTCCCCATCTATTTGAACTGCAATCCCTTCATGCTTTCCATTTGTAGCAATATTCTGTCCAAGGTCATCATGGTAAATATTACCATATTTTCCCTTAGCACTGCCAGTGTAAATTTTTACTTTTTTTCCAGAAATGCCCCTTTGAATTAAAAACTCTTGGATACTTAAAGCGCAAGTATTACATTCAAACAGCTTAAATTTACTAGCTATTTCATAAATTTGTTGTCGTAATTCGTCATCGATCATGTTTAATTATTTGACCATCTCTTAGTACCATCCTAACTCCGCTTTACCATAAATAGTTATCCGTAGGGTCATAACTACCTTGGTAAGTGCTGTAGATGCGGTAGCCAGGAAATACTAAAGCAATGCCAATTGGACTGTGAATTGTCCCCGGATAGCTTTCTTCGGGTTCGCTACCCCCAATCCGAATTTTGAGCGCACCCAGCCAAATGTAGAGCCCTGGAATTAAAGTATCTAAACTGTAGGCGATCGCTCGCATTTGAATATCGGCGGGATTAATCGGTTTTAAAGACTCTTGCTTTTCAGGTTTGGAAATAGACATGGCACTGATTCCCGTGCAGTATGGTTCAAAAGCGGTCTTGTTGATTACACTTTAACATAACCTAACTTTCACTTTTCTATTGTTAAGCTTATTTTACTATTTGGTCGCGATCGCCCTTTCTTCCAAAAGTGCGATCGCCTTCAATATTTCATCACTCAAACTCAGTCCAATTCACTGTTAAGAACAAATAACAATGGCATTAAGATTTACCAATGATAATGGTCTATTTCGCTTGATTGGCGATAATACCTCAGAATCTATTACCCTATCACCTGAAGCACTAACAAATATTCCTGGCGGTGTTTGGGTTCGCGGTGGTAACGATACAGTCATAGGTTCTGCTGATAGTGAACTGATTCTAGGAAACGAGGGTCTAGATAGCATTTCAGGCGGTGCTGGTAACGACACTCTCAGCGGTGGCAAAGATAGCGATTTTGTAGATGGAGAGATTGGCAACGATTTAGTCAAAGGCGATCAAGATTCCGATACCATCAGAGGCGGAGACGGAAACGATAGTTTATTCGGTGGTAAAGGCAAAGATCAACTTTTTGGTGATGCTGGAGATGATTTCCTGTCAGGTGATAGGGATAACGATACACTCACTGGCGGACTGGGAAGAGATACATTTGCACTGTCAACAGGTGGGGGTGTAGATATCATCACCGACTTTGAGAATGGCATTGATTTAATCCAGCTACCAACAGGCTTAAATTTTGATGCTATCTCCATTCAAAGTACAGATGGTAATGCAGTGATTACTGTTAAAAGTACAGGTGAATCATTGGCTCAATTGAATAATGTTGAAGGTTCCAGCATCACAAGAGCTAACTTTGCCAGTAGTGGGGTGCAGTCTGTACCCTCATCCTTAGAGCCTACTATGCCTCCAGTCCCATCCATACCTATGATTCCTCTGCCGCCCATCAACTTTTAATCGCGACTTTAAGAGGAATAATGCTAAGCGATCGCCCCCAACTAGAGAAAGGCGATCGCAATCGTCATCACTTCGCTCAACCACATCCGCGACTGACACAAACGACAAATGCGGAAGTTCAAATCACCAGGGTAAGCCCAACGATATCGGCAACCGATGCGCCAATGAATAGAAGATTAGCAAGATTACAACTTTTCACCAAATTTTCACTTCTCCTTGCAATGATGAATATCGAGCAAAGCAGATTTCATTCTTGAGGAGAGAATTTTTGATGACAGCTAATCAGTCTCGGATTTACGGTTCTCGCGCGGTTGGCTATGGAGCAGCGGTACTACTTGGTTTGATGTTGTCGGCATCTACTACGATCGCCCACGTTGGACATGACAATGAATTTAAGGGCGACGGTAGCAAAGTAACGCAACCGCTGACTGTGAATGCGGAAACAGCAACAGCATTAGGCATTAAAACAGAAGCGCTCACTGCAAGTGCCGATGCAACCAAGTTGTCAGTTCCGAACAGCAGCGTTGTTGATGCAGATGGACAAAAGCTGGTTTATGTACAAGAGGGAACCAGCTACAAACCTGTTGTGATTCAGACGGGGACAAGTCAGGGAGACAAAATAGAAGTCACAGAAGGCAACCTAACACCGGGTGCGATGCTGGTGACGCAAGGTGCAACATTGTTGTATTCACAGGCATTGCGGGGTGGCACAACGACTAGCCCCACACCAGCATCCGCAGAAGCTTCTAGCACAACGACTAGCCCCACACCAGCATCCGCAGAAGCTTCTAGCACAGTAGCCAACGCCACATCAGAATCCACAGCAGCTTCTGGAATCTCTCCTCTACTGTGGGTGGGAATTCCCGCTGGATTCGGCGTTGTGGGTGTGATTGCATTCTTGAGCTTGAATAAGTCGAGAGACTCTAATAAGTGAAGTCTGAGCTATTCGATCGCGGTATCTCTGAGCCTTCGGAGATACCTAGAGCTTGCTATTCATTCTTAACCCAAATTTTTTTATGCTGAACCTGATTCCAAAATGGGCGATCGCACAGCGATGGTTTGTGATTGCCGGTGCGATCGCGCTGACAATTTGGAGCATCCATAGCGTCAGTCAGATGCCCCTGGATGTATTGCCAAATTTTGCACCCCCCCAAGTAGAAGTTCAAACCGAAGCCCCAGGACTTGCGCCGGAAGCCGTCGAATCGCTGGTGACGCTGCCTTTAGAAAGTGCTGTGAATGGTGCGCCTGGAGTGCAAGTAGTGCGATCGTCCTCTGCTGTCGGGATTTCTGTGCTGCGGATTGTATTCAAGTGGGGCACAGATCCACAAACGGCACGAGAACTTGTATCAGAACGACTTCAGGAAGCTCAAAATAAGCTGCCAGAAGGAGTCGGAACTCCTCAAATATCGCCGTTATCACCACCGATCGGCACGGTAATTCAGTATGCGTTCACATCAGAAAAAACCTCGCTGATGGATGTTCGCAGTTTGGTTGATGGTGTGATTCATAATCGCTTGATGGCTGTTCCCGGCGTGTCGCAGGTGTTGGTTTATGGTGGCGATGTCCGTCAGTTTCAAGTGATCGCCAATCCCGAAAAGCTCAAAGCATTGAAAATCTCACTTCAGGATGTGGTAGTGGCAGCAACTGAAGCAAATGCAAAGACTTCGGGCGGATTGCTGATTTCACCGGATCTGGAATTGGTGGTGCGCGGAGAGGGACAAATTCAGAATATTGAAGATCTGCAAAAGGCTGTGGTGGCAATTCGCGACGGGAAACCGATTCAACTGCAAAATGTGGCAGAGGTGAAAATCGGGGCCGCTCTTCAGCGCGGCGATGCGAGTTGGAATGGAAAACGCGCGATCGTGGTGATGGTGAACAAACAGCCGTTGGTGGATAGTCCCACTGTAACCCGCGCCATCATGCGAACAATGGATGAATTGAAAGCTAGTTTCCCCAAAGATGTCAAAGCAACGGTGACGTTCCGTCAAGATTCCTATATCAATGCGTCTGTGGATAATGTACGATCGGCATTGATTGAAGGCAGTGTGATTGTCGCTATTATTCTGATTCCATTTCTGATGAATTGGCGAACATTAACTGTCTGTCTTTTAGACTTCTTTTTAACGTTGCTATTCTCGCTGCTAATCTGTAATTGGATTGGCTTAGAACTCAATACGATGGTGTTAGGTGGTCTTGCCGTTGCCATTGGTACTGCGGTTGACGATGCCATTGTTTACTGTGAGAATACTTATCGCCGTTTGCAAGAAAATCATCTGTCTGAAAATCCCAAACCTGTGATGCAGGTGATTTTTGAAGGCGGTCAGGAAGTTCGAGAGTCCCTGATTGGCGCAATGTTAATCGGTATTATTGTGTTCTCGCCAATTTTTACATTGTCAGGGGTGGAAGGGCGAATTTTCACGCCGATGGGAATTGCGTATTTGGTTGTGGTAGTTGTTTCTAGTTTGGAATCGATGCTGATTTCGCCTGCGTTGTGTGCGGTGTTGTTGCCCCACAATCGAATGAATACTAGCGAATCTTTTGTCGCGGAGTTATCAAAGCGAATCTACCGACCCGTGCTTGAGTTTGCGATGCGACAATCTACGATAATTATGGGAGTTGCGATCGCAGCTAGCGTCGCGGCGATGGTTGTTGTACCTACCCTCGGACGGGATTTTTTACCGACATTTCAGGAAAAATCTTTGATGAATGCGATCGCGCTTTATCCCGGTTCTTCCTTGGAATCCACGAACCGCATTGGAATGGCGATTCAAAATGCGCTCAAGGCAGATCCGCGATTTGAATCAGTGCAACTTCGCGCTGGACGAGCTCCGGGCGATCCCGATGCTGCTTCAGTGAACTTGGCGCACTTAGATGTCGAATTGAGTGAGGCGGCGATGAAAAATCGTCCTGCTACAATTCAGGCATTGCGACAAATCATGGGACAGTTTCCAGGCGTTGTTACCAATATTGGGGGATTTATTTCTCACCGCATGGATGAAGTTTTATCTGGGGTGCGAAGTGCGATCGCGATTAAAGTCTTCGGGCCCGATCTTCAGGAATTACGGCGCATTGGAGAACAGGTTGAAACCTCAATCAAAGATGTCAAGGGACTGGTGGATTTGCAACTAGAGCCTCAAATTCCAATTCGTCAGGTGCAGATTCAATTCGATCGCGATGCAGCAGCACGGTACGGGCTGACACTAACGCAGGTGTCAAATTTCGCTGAAACGGCATTGAATGGTCGAATTGTCTCTCAAGTGTCGGACGGACAACAGTTAGTGGATCTGATGGTTTGGGTAACTAAATCGGCACGGAACAATTTAGATGCCATTCGCGCCCTGCCCGTTACTACTCCGACTGGACAACAAGTGCCGTTCTCGCAGTTAGCCAAGATTGACTACGGTAGAGGGCCGAATACGATTAACCGAGAGAATGTCTCACGGCTGATTGTGGTTTCTGCTAACGTTGACAGTCGTGATGTTGGCTCGGTTGTCGGTGATATTCGCGATCGCGTCGGTCAAGCTGTGCAACTCCCTCAAGGATATTCGATCGAGTATGGCGGACAGTACAAGTCACAACAAGAATCAACTCGTAACTTTGTGATTGTTGGACTATTCGCGGTAGTTGCGATCGCAATTTTGATGTATTTCACTGTCAAGTCCGTTCCCGCCATGCTGACGATTATGGTCAATCTACCGCTAGCACTTGTCGGCGGTGTGATTGCAGTCTTACTCACCGGAGGAACGCTTTCAGTTCCCTCAATGGTTGGTTTTGTGACACTCTTCGGCGTGGCAACTCGCAATGGCTTGTTATTGGTGGATAACTACAACGTCAAGCTGCTTCAGGGAATGCCGATGTCCAAAGTTATTGTGGATGGGGCGATGGAACGGTTGCTGGCAATTTTGATGACTGCCCTGACTTCGGCCTTGGGAGTGGTTCCCCTGGTGTTAGGAGGCGGCGCTGGGAAAGAATTGTTGCAGCCACTGGCGATCGTTGTTCTGGGTGGCTTGTTTACCTCAACGGTGTTGACCTTGTTGGTACTGCCTGCGTTGTATGCTCGATTTGGCAAGCTTCTCAAGCCAAGACCAAAAGAATTCTTTGACGAGAAAGCTGTAGTCCTTTAGTATCAATCCCATGCGAATCTTATTGGTCGAAGACGAACCAGATTTAGGAGCACTCCTGCAACGAACCCTCAGTCGCGAGAAATATCTGGTGGACTGGGTGCAGGATGGCTTAGTCGCTTGGGACTATTTGGAACAGCAGTGGACAGAATACTCGGTTGCTATATTTGACTGGTTGCTACCTGGTCTTTCTGGCATCGAACTCTGTCAGCGGTTGCGTCAAAAGCGTTGTGCGTTACCTGTGTTGATGTTGACTGCTAAAGATCAAAGGTCGGATCTGGTGCTGGGGTTGGATGCAGGGGCGGATGATTATCTTGTGAAGCCCTTTGTTAAAACAGAACTGCTGGCAAGGCTGCGTGCGCTTCAGCGTCGATCGCCCTGTTTCCAACCCCAACAGATCCAGGTTGGGCGACTGGTGCTTGATTACGCAATTTCTGGTATCGCTACGATGAACAATTCAGGGCAACGTCAATCCATTCCACTCACTGCGAACGAGTTTCGGTTGCTGGAATATATGATGAAACACCCCAATCAAACTCTCAGCCGGGATCAGCTTCTTACCCAACTCTGGGAAATGGATGCTGAACCCATCAGCAATGTTGTTTCTGCTAGAATTCGCCTCTTGCGTCGAAAACTGGCAGACTGTGGCTGTGCAGCTATGATTGAAACTGTGCATGGATTTGGCTATCGGCTGGTGGGTTAAATTGATACCATTTTTCTAAAGATATGCTATGGATGAAGTCTTAGCCCCCCCTTAGTAAGGGGGGGTTGGGGGGGGTAATATCTAGCGCTACTTTATGAAATTGGTATGACTTCTCCTAAAAAGCCTGTTAAGAGCAGGCATCTTGCCTGCTCCACAATAATTATGGGAGAGTTCTATTAGACTTTAGTTGTATAAATCTTTGATGAATGCAGCCGCAGATTCCAGGCAGATGCAACGCGGATAAACGCAGATGCTTTTTAAGATAATTTGCGACTTTTTTAAGAGGTGTATTTTTGAAGCGCAATCCTATATTTGTCCGCACTCAATGGCGATTGGCTGGTTGGTATGCGTTGGCGATCGGCTTGCTATTGAGTCTGTGTGGTTTTGGGTTATATCAGGCTGTACTACACACGCAGCGCTATATTTTGCGCCAAAAGCTAGAATCATTAGCCGGAACGCTACACGATACTATTGAACCAGTGCTGGAGCAGCCTGGGAAGCTAAATTCTCAAGTCACTCTGATGTTGCCGGGTTTATGTTTTCCTGGCGAAGTATGTCAGACTTTAGCAAAGTCAATCGAGAATGCTTCTGGACGACACATCGCAGGCGTTTTTCAGCAGCAAGGCTACTACGTTCGTTTTGTCGATCGCGCAAATCAAGTGATTGCCACCATCGGGCAACAACCAATATTTTCTGGTTCTCTAGTCGCTTCAGAATATTGGCAACAATTATCTGGTGTTAAGGACGATTCTAACTTCTATCAAATCTCTATGCCCCTAAGAACGCGGTCAAATATCCCCTGGGGCTATGTACAGGTTGGGCGATCGCTACAAGAGTGGGATGCCTATCTATATCTGCTGCGGTTACTGCTGCTGTTGGGAGTCCCGTTTGCCATTTTTTTAGTGACTGGTGCAAGCTGGTGGCTGGCTGGACTTGCCATGCGCCCGATCGATCTATCTTATCGTCAAATGCAGCAGTTCACCTCCGATGCTGCCCATGAGTTGCGAACGCCACTGACTGTTCTGTATAGTGCGTTAGAAGAAACCAAACTTGCTGAAGAACTGCCGGAAATCCATCAGAATTTAGACATTATGGAGCGACAAATAGGGCGGTTGTCGCAGCTTGTGAAAGATTTACTTCTAATTTGCCGACTGGAACAACGGCCGTCTCTGCAACTCAATCCTTGCAATCTGAGCGATGTTCTCACAGATTTGGTAGAAGAACTCGAAGGAATGTCTGTCAACGCATCGGTGACATTGAAATTAGACTTACGGACTCAAGCGCCAACCGTCATTTTGGGAGACTCAGCCCAACTTTATCGTATGGTTTCTAATCTGATTACCAATGCGATTCACTACACGCCTATGGGAGGAACCGTTTTGGCAATTCTCGATCGCACCCCCGATGAAGCTCTGATTCACATTCAAGACACTGGCATTGGGATTCCTTCATCCGAGCAAAACCGCATCTTCGATCGCTTTTATCGGGTGCAGAGCGATCGGGCGCGTACCACGGGTGGATCGGGTTTGGGTTTGGCGATTGCTCAGGCGATCGCTCAGACTCATCAAGGTCGGATCGGTGTTCAAAGTGAACTGACAAAAGGCAGTGTCTTTACCGTTCGTTTGCCCCTGATTTACACACAGTGAAGTAATAGCCCATTCTATGAGATTTTACGATAATTATCATCAAATTGGGCGATCTCAGAATCCCCTGAAGCGATATACTTAAAGCTATATTTCAATAAAAATTTGGCAAATAATCTTCAAACCCACATTCCGCACCAGCGAGTGTGTCACGCTAAGAATTTTAGGAGTTTGGGGAAATTGGACTTGCGATCGCCAGTCTAATCTTGTATTGTGTGTATAAAGATGATTGATGTGGTCAACAAAATTACGTAAAAACCGATTGTGACAGTGGAGGGTGCGGAATGTGGGTTTGAAACCGGAGGCAAGTATAAATACTGCAAGAATTAAATACAAGTTCATCACGATTTACATCTTGAGATAGATGAATTAATAGGTGAATTAGCTTATAATGAACGTTAATTGTTAGCGTGTCTAAAATCAACCCTAAAACCGGAGGATATTCCAATGCAAATAAGTGGCAAAGCCTTCGGCTCCTGCTCTCGCTGCGAAACAGTACCCGCAAAAATAGAGGGCAGCGGAGGTCTATACCTGTGGTTTCCAGTATCGCACACGCTGACCAAGGTTATTTCTGCACTGGCAAAGGCTAAACTTGAATTCAAGCTGTTAGAAGAGAGCAAGTGTTTGTACGTTATCCTTGAGGGAATAGCGAGAGAAAATTTTAGCGCCCTAGCATCATCGGTGCTGACAAATCAAGAGTTGAAAGAGACAAAAGTTTTGTGGATGCGCGAAGCTGAACAGCCGAAACTTAGCGATTTTTATCGCAGCACTTCCTTAGACTCTTTTCTTAACTTCACCAAGTCTGATTGGCTGTTAGATTTATTGTCCGAAGAACGGATTACTACGCATTTTCAGCCGATTGTTCATACCTCAGATACTTCTAAAATTTTTGCCCACGAAGCCCTACTCCGAGGAATCGACGAGCAAGGAAACTTAATTCCTCCGGGTCGGATTTTTTCCCAAGCAGAATCAGCCGGTATAATTTTTCAACTAGATGCTTTAGCCCGGACTCGCGCTATTCGGGAAGCCAAAGTGCACGATATCAAAGAACTACTTTTTATTAATTTTTCTCCTACTTCCGTTTACGATCCCGCTACGTGCCTCCGAATGACGGTGCAGGCTATTGATGAAGCGGGAATTCCTCACAGCAATATTGTTTTTGAAGTGGCGGAATCTCAGCACCCTCCTGATATGGATCACTTGATTAAGATTCTGATGTTTTATCGAGAAGCTGGATTTTTAATTGCAATGGATGATTTTGGCAGCGGTTCTTCTAATCTAAATTTGATGCACCAGTTGCGTCCCGATTTTATTAAGTTAGATATGCAATTGATTCGCAACGTCCATCAAGATTATTATAAGGCACTAATTACTGAAAAGATGTTAGAAATTGCCGCTCAATTAGAGATCAAAACTGTTGCTGAAGGTGTGGAAACTGTCGAAGAATTAGAGTGGGTGCGGGAACGGGGAGCAACTTTTGTTCAAGGTTATTTGATTGCTAAACCAACTTCTCCGCCAATAACAAATACGAGCTATATTGGTGGTGTTGAAGCTGTTTCTTTGTCTGCTTAAAATGTTTGCAGTTGCGTTGTTTTTGTGCAACTGCAAACGAGTCTTTTAAACGCTCAAATTGCGCCGTAAAAAGCTTTCTAGGGATTCCATTCTCATGTTGTAGATTGATTCCAGATTTTGCACTTGTTCGGGAGTACAGAAAAACTCGTTAGCCAGCAATACCCGCAAAGTTCCTAAGCTTTTTTGAGCTTGAGGATTCAACAAACCCAAGGCATTTCGCAAGCCGTCAAACACAACCAGCGGCGGGTTAATTACCAGAGGTTCGCGATTGAACAAGCGTCCGAAAATCCGGGCAATGTCGTCTCTGCTCAGAACATCGGGGCCGCCGACTGGTAAAATTTGGTTGCGCGCGCCTTCAGTAGTTGGTGAGTCTACTGCAATCTTTGCCAAGTCGTCGGTACTGACAACAGATGTGCGGTTTTTGCCGTCGCCAATCAGCAGGTAAAGTCCGGTTTCTCGAAATCTTTCGGCGAGTGGCAGCAGACTCGAAGCAAAACCGGCGGGCCGCAAAATGGTATAATTTAATCCGCTGTTTTGCAGGTATTTTTCGACTTCTCGTTTGGCTTTGAATACTGCTGAATCTTCGTATCCGCGATCGACTCCCAGTACAGAAATAAAGACAAAATGCTCAACTCCGGCTTCTTTGGCGCAGTCGATTAGTTCTATGTTGGCGCGGTAGTGTACTGCTTGAACGTCACCGCCAGTACCGTGGGTGCTGATGATGTACTGCACTCCTTGGCAAGCTTTTTTGATATCTTTGTCTTGTTTCAAGTCGCCGATAAAGATTTCGGCGCCTCGATTTTCTAGTTCCGAGTAGCGAGAACTGAGGCGGACAAATGCGCGGACAGGCTTTTGTTGCTGTCTGATTTCTCGTACTATTCGGCGGCCTAGTGCGCCTGTTGCTCCGGTTACTAAGAACATGATTTTTAGTCGTTGGTTGTTATTAACTTTATAACTTATAAATCAAATTTCGACAATTACCGGGGTGTGATCGCTGGGTTTGATTAATTTTCGGGGAGCAATATCTATTGTACAGTTTTTGGCTTTTTCGTACAGGGGAGGGCTGAGATAATGGTGGTCGATTCTCCAACCGTTGTTGCGGGGAAATGCGGCGGCGCGATAGTCCCACCAGCTATAATGTCCGCCTTCTGATGTGAATTTGCGGAAGGGGTCGCTCAGTCCTAATTCTATGATTTCTGTTAATGCTTGGCGTTCGGCTACTGATAGGCCAACTGAGTTTGCAGCAGCTTTGGGATTGTAAATATCTCGATCGTCCGGTACGATATTGAAGTCGCCACAAATGCACAGGTTGGGCGAGTTATCTAGTGCTATTTTGAGGTATTCTTGCAGCAATTTGAGCCAATGCAGTTTGTATTCATATTTCTCTGAACCGACTTCGGAACCGTTGGGAACGTAGACGGAGATGATGCAAATATCGTCTATAACCCCGGCTATGAGGCGCTTTTGTTCGTCGAAGCTGCCGACGGTTTCGATGCCGAGAATGGGGGAAAATCCGGTGCTGATCTGTGACATGGGCGATCGGCTAAAAATAGCTACGCCGTTGTAGGATTTTTGGCCGGAAATATAACAGTTGTAGCCGATGTCGAGGAAGGGTTGCAGGGGAAAGTCTTTGTCTGTGACTTTGGTTTCTTGCAAGCAGAGAATGTCTATTTGGTTTGTTTGTAACCAGTTAGTAACGTGTTCGATGCGGGTGCGAATTGAGTTGACGTTCCAGGTGGCGATTTTCATTAATATAGTAATCCTAACGGTGATGTGGGGGGAACCCAAATTCGGATGACTCGGCGGTTGAAACCGCTACTACACAAACAAAGTCCGCCTGCGCGGACTAATAATAAAAGCGATCGCACCTATTTTAAGCTATTTTTTGCCCTGTAAACTCACTTGATTTGATAAATGTAAGCATCTTCGATCCACGTGCGACCAACAAAATTATTTGTCAGTCTTGTGCCTGATAAGTTTAAATTCCAATCTTGTTGTGACTGACGCAATCCTTCAATTAATTCATTTTTTGGGCTGACTGCTACAAGTGCTGTCCAATCGATTTTCAAGTCTGGTTTAACTTGGCGAAAGACTGATAGAATTTCCCCATAAGTTTTCAGGGAGCCTTCGCGATCGTGCAGAGGTGAGGTGAGCATCAGCCGCCATCTTTCCGGTTCTGGCGCGTAGATCCAGAGAGCAGAATCAACTGATAAATCTGCTGCATTGAGAGCATCTATTAGTCTTTGACCTTCTGCTATTTCTTGATTTAATAATGTTGCTGTAGCCATTGTAAAACTCCGTGAGTCGGATCAGTGATTGCTGAATAAATATCGAGGGCTTTTTGTCGGTTATGTGTTTGATAGCGGCTTTCTTCTGACCAGTCTCTGACCTCTAACCATCGCAATGAAAAATTAGCATCGTTGAGGAGAGACTTTAACTCTTTATCAAGTTTAGCAACTTTAACCAAGTTTTCTAAATCGTGGGTGTAACTGTCCATAACAGTTTTTTTGTCAGGAAAATCAAATTCCTGAGTTTGCTTGGCAATGCAAGCCTTTAAAGCGCATTCAATGACATAACCGCTCAGGTAGTAAGCACCTGAATATTTATGATTGTTGAGCAGCACTTCTACTTCTTCAAGTCTAGTGAGTGCTAGGTTCTGTAAATCTTGTCTATTCAAAAGTTTAGCATACCTCCATAAAATTTGACTATTTTAGCTCTAGTTTAGCAGAGCGATAAGTTTATCCGTTTTTGCTTCAGGTTTCGTTTATTATATACTCTCTGATTACTGACCCGATCGTAAAGTGCGATCGCCCATTTTGCTTGACAGTTTCAATTAATGACCTGCGCCCTAAAGATTGCACGACTTTCAATAATTCTGGCGGTGATAATTCGAGATTGGCTGAAATTTTTGATATTTCAACGGGTGCAGCTTCACTAGCTAACCAGGATATCACTTTTTTTTCTAGTTCGGTTAGCCGATCGCACTTCTGGTGCAGCAGACATTCTAAATCACCTAAAAATAGGGTATCATAGGAGAGAAACTCGGAAACGCTGCCGCCGAATAAATCTTGAATCATAGTTGCAACTATATTTAACCATAAGGGATTGCCTCGGTAAAGGTCTATCAGTTGTGACCATTTCTCCTCTTCAGCTAATCTTTTTTCTCTGAATATTTCCCCTGCTTCCGCGCCTAAACCGTTGAGTTGCAGCGATTTACAGGGGCGGTTTTCGCCTTCTAGGGCGGCAATTTCTCTGGGTTTTTCCCAACTGAGGAGAATTAAGCAACTGTTGTGGCTGTCTCTTATACACATCTGACGCTGCCGACGAATAGAGAGGTGTAGATCTCGGTGGTCGCCGTATCAT
>ENA-ORBV01002663-ORBV01002663.1-microbial-mat-metagenome-genome-assembly--contig:-NODE-2663-length-37256-cov-20.708733_pt1 | contig 37256 bp, 36 predicted proteins | sample MGYA00237777_ERZ505514 | MGnify/ENA primary metagenome ERZ505514 (study PRJEB26160, sample SAMN06269048) | microbial mat metagenome | isolation source: Oligotrophic lake microbial mat | place... | reverse complement strand
CCTTGCAGCCAGATGGCCCACTGGGCGCCCCAGTCGAGTACCTGCTCGAAGATCGGGTTCAACTCGGCCAGCGTTTTTACCGGGAAGAACCGCGCTTCCAGGCCGAGCTTGGCCGCAGCGGTGCGGGTATCGCGCGCCAACTTCTCGTTGATCGGGTCGGCCGGGTTGGACAGCACCGCTACGCGTTTGGCCAGCCGCACCAGTTCATGCAGGGTCGCCAGGCGCTTGGGCGCCAGTTCGCCCACCATGTTGGAAATGCCGGTCACATTGCCGCCGAGTCGGGCCAAGGTGGTGACAATGCCCGTGCCGACCGGGTCGCCCACGCCGGGCATCACGATGGGAATGGTCTTGCTGGCATCCATCGCCGCGCCGGCGGGCACGCCGCCGGACATCGTCGCGCGGCTGAACAAGGAGATGGGGGCGGCGCTGGCCCAGGCCGCGGGCGCGAACGCTTCGACAGCATCGGCCTGTCCGCGGCCGAGGTCGGCAGCCCGAAAGATTTCAAGGCCCTGCTCAGGAACGATTTCACGACGAGTCGAAAACTCGTGGCCCCCCCGAAGTTGAAGGCGGACTGAATCACGATTGCAAGGGTCTGTCCAACCTCGAATCGCCATGACGCCGCAAAGGTGATCAAGGGATTTGGCGGCGAAGGCGTGCTGGAAGTTGTGGAAAATGATGTTGGCGGCACGTACCGTGCGGTCTACACAGTCAAATTCGAAGAAGCGGTGTTTGTACTTCACTGCTTCCAGAAGAAGAGCAAGCAGGGAATTGCCACACCAAGGGCGGACATCGAGATCATCAACGCCAGATTGAAACTGGCCGAAGCGGTAGCCCAGGAGTTGCGAGATGAAAAAGCGAATCGTTGACGGCGTGGACATCGTGCGCGGCTCCGGCAACGTGTATGCCGATCTGGCCTTGCCGGATGCGGAGAAGCTCAAGCTCAAGTCCGATCTGGTGATCGAGATCCGCAAGGCCATGCGTCGGTTGGGATTGACACAGCAGGCGGCGGCAACGCGCATGGGCATCAGCCAGCCCAAGGTGTCGGACATGATGCGGGGCGACTTCTGCAGGCTTTCCGAGCGCAAGCTGATGGACTGCATCAAGCGCCTCGGCTACGACATCGAGATCAAGGTCAAGCCGGTATCAAGGCCGGTCGGGCATCTGGTGCTGGCGGTGGCCTGAGGCTGCCAATCGGCCGGCGATCACCCCACATCGTTCATCGCCCCGCGCGGCTTGCGCCCTGCGAACACATCGAGCACGATCTCGACCGCTTCCAGCGCGATCTTGCGGCGCACGTCGTCGACCGACGAGCCCAGGTGCGGGGTGAAGAGGGTGCGTGCGCGATCGTTCGGCAGCACCTGCGCAATGCTGCGCGGGCACGCTTCCAGCGTCTCGTAACGCAACTCCGGGACCGGGATTCCCGCGTCCTTGCACTCCGCGAATATCCGCTCGATGCCACGCCCCCATGATTCGATCAACCCGGCGCTGTGGTGAGCATGCCGATCTGGCGCAGCGTGCGCGGCGCGCTGGTCTGGGCCTGGGCTATGCCCGGCGCAACCAGGGTTCCGGCACCGAGCGCGACGAGCAGCTTGCGGCGTTTTTTCATGCGATCACCTATTGGGACAGCTTGCGCGTGCCCTGTGGCGCGCAATGGCGCGACAGCGCCCGAGGTTAGGCCTTGCGATGCCGGTGCGCCGGGCTTTCGATGCACATCGCTTTACTGTGGCGGCGGTGGCGCCGCCACAGTAAATTTGGCCACGGCTGTTGCGCATTGCGCCGAAGTTACCGCGGCACCTCGATGGAAGAGTGCAGCAGCGCACCGATATCCACCGGCACGTCGCCGCGCGACAACATCCGCTTGAAGGTTTCGTAGACGTCGGTTTTCGAGCCGGCCTTGCGCAAACTGTCTTCGTCGTTGAACCAGACGTACACGAGCACTTTGGGCGGGCTGGATGCGAAGCGGAAAAACAGGCGATATCGCTCCGGCATCCCTTTCTTGACCCTGCGCCAACTGCTGTTGCCGGTGCCGAGTGACTTGCCAAGACGAAACTCCACCGCGTCCGGTTTGGCGGGGACAAGGTTTGTCACCGCCCGGTATACCGACGCGAGCAGCCGGGTTTTGGGGTGGGCCTTGTAGCCTTTCGGGTCCCTGGCCGCCAAACGCGTGACTTCGGCTTCGAGTTCGTCGAGTGCTGCCTTGAAGGCGCGGTAGTAGAACAGGCGCCAGCCGTTGGCGATCATCGAGCGGCGTCAGAAAGTCTTCACATCCTTTACCAACCGGCCTATGCGGCGCAGTTGGTCGGCGTCGGCTTCCACAATGTCTTCGGGGTGTTCGGTCATCTGCTTCTCGAGGAAGCGGAGAAACCCCGCAAGAACCGGATCGCCTTCGTCGTCGGCACTCTTGCGGCGCATGGGCGACTTTGCCGAGACCAGAACCTCACCATTGGCCACCACGGTCAGCTTGACCTTGCCGTTGAATTCCGGATGGGCCTTGAAGAAACCGGCCGGCAGGCGCATCCCGCGCGAGTTCCCGATCGCAACCACCGCGCCCTCGTACTGTTCCTGTTCCTTGGCTGTACTCATTCGAGTCCCTGGCAGAATGTGGCTACGTTTGTGACTACATATTCTAACCCAACGCACGCATAGCCCTTGCACTTTCATAGGCGCTGATGTCGTGCCGCCACGTTCTTCTGCGCTGATTTCCGCTTGCTACTCCACCCGCGCCAACACCGTCCGGATCACCTCTGCGGAAATCCGGAAGTCCGAGCGATGCAGCACTTCGAACACCTGCCGCGCGCCCGGGATCAGGCCGCGCGTTTTGGCCATGCCGATCACGGCGGCGGTGCCGGCGATTCCCAACTGCTTTTCGCTGGCGACAGCGCGGCCGGCGCGCTCGTCCATCAGCAACAGCGCCTGATTCCCGGGTGCGGTCTGGTGGGCCAGGGCGATGCGGATGCAGGCGGCTTCCCCTTCATCGAGGTCCGGCAGGGCAACATCCGGCACGGGGTTGCTCCACACCCGCAGCCAGCCGGCCTCGATTGCCGCGCCGATCTCCGCTTCGCCGCGCGCCACTGTGCCGGTGAGGACTTCGCGTTCCACTTCTTGCAGCATCCACACTGCGCCGAAGAGCGGCGGCAGCCAGCCCAGCCCTTGCACGATGGCAAGCCCGATCAGCGGGCTGGCATCGGTCAGGACGAGGCGAGCCACTGATCCAGTTCCCATCGCGGCCGACTTGCCCTCATGGAAGCGACGCACCGTGCAACCCTTGGTGCTCGACGGCGTATCCATCAGCCGCCTGATCCTCGAAGAACGCGATTCCGGCACCTGATGCGCGTGTTTTTCGATTCGTCCGCGTTCGCCAAGCGTTATCTGGGCGAGACGGGGTCGGACGCGGTCATCGGGTGGTGTGACAAGGCCACCGAGATCGTGCTCTCGGGCGTCGCCCTGCCGGAGATCATTTCCGCCTTTTGCCGGTTGCGTCGCGCCGGGCTCCTAAGCGAAACGCAGTACCGGCGCCTCAAAGGCCTGCTGTTGGCAGACATCGCCGACGTCGCCGTCTGCGACCTGTCACCGATTGTCATGGCGGCAACGTTTGCCAGCCTGGAAGGCAGTCCGTTGCGCGCGATCGATGCGATCCATATCGGCAGCGCGGTCGCGTTGAAGGCCGACGCGTTTGTCACCGCAGACAAGCGGCAGTCGATGGCCGCAAGGCGTTCGGGATTGAAGGTTGCGGTGGTGTAGCCCGAACGCTATCCGCCCGAGGCTACGCGCTCGGCGCAGGCGCGCCACTGCCGATCACGTGGCGTTACCTGCGCACAACAGCGGCCCCGTGCGGGTGGGGACGACCAGTTCGGCGAAGGTGAGCAGGCAAGTAGCAGAAGTTGCACGGGAGGTTTTTGTCCAGCAGGGCAGGCGTGCCCCTCAGGGCGTGCGCAGGTCGGGTTGCGCGGGCCGGGGATGTCGCGGGCGGCGGTCGCGGACCAGGCGGCTTCTCCCGCGTGTAATCGGGCGGCGCGCGAGGCCGATACAATCGAGCACTCCGTTCGCCGCTGGCGCACCCGCACGCAAAGCCTCTTTCCCATGGCCAAGACGCCGCCGCAAATTCCGCAACGCCTGCGCGAGATGATGCTCGAGCTGGGTCCCAAGTGGGGCACCAGCATCCGCGCGTTCACCAAGCTGCAGTCCGAGGCGTTCTCCGAAATCCTCGCTGACGCGCCCAAGGAGGGCGTGGAGACGCGCGAGATCGCCTATGGTGGCCACCCGCGCCAGGTGCTCGACGTGTTCGCGCCGCGCGGCGCGGCGGCCGCGCCGGTGGTGCTGTTCGTTCACGGCGGCGCCTTCGTCGAAGGTAACAAGGACCGCACGGCCGAGATCTATGCCAACGTGGGCTGGTATTTCGCGCGCCAGGGAGTGGTGGCGATCAACATGGAATACCGGCTGGCGCCGGAGTTCAAGTACCCCGCAGGCGTCGAGGACGTGGCCGCCGCCGTGGCCTGGACGCGCGCCAACATCGCGCGCTTCGGCGGCGACCCGCAGCGCATCTTTCTGTTCGGCCATTCGGCCGGCGCCGCTCATGTCGGCTGCTACGCCTACGATAGCCGCTTTCATCCGGGCGGACACGCCGGCGCGGCCGGGCTGATCGTGGTGTCCGGACGGGTCCGCATCGACAACCTGCCGCAGAACCCGAACGCGAAGAACGTCGAGGCCTATTTTGGCACTGACACCGCGCTGATGGAACAGGGGTCGGTGATCACGCATGTGCGGGCCGATTCGATGCCGACCATGATCGGCATCGCCGAGTTCGAGAATCCGCAGCTCGACATCTACTGTCTGGAGCTGGCGCACCGGCTGGCGCAGGCCAGGGGGCGCGCGCCGCGCGTGCTCTGGCTGGCCGGGCACAATCACAATTCGTCGATCGCGCACATGAACACCGCCGAAGAATTGCTCGGCAGCGCGATCCTGGAGTTCATGCGCAGCGGCAGGTAGCCGCGCTCGCGGCCGCTCGCCACTGCCGGGCGGCTTCGCTAGAATGCCGGTTGCGGGCGCGGGCGCTTGCTACCGATCGCCAACTGCGGCGTTCGCCGATACTTGGAGGAGACACCATGACTTTCCTGCGCTATGTAGCCGCAGCCGCACTGGCTGCGGGCCTGCTTTCGAATGCATTGGCGCAGCCGTATCCGGCCAAGCCGGTGCGCATCGTGGTGGCGTTTCCGCCGGGCGGCCTGACCGACATCGTCGCGCGCTTCGTCGGCGACCAGCTGTCCAAGGCCTGGAACCAGCAGGTCGTGGTGGAGAACCGCGCCGGGGCCGGCGGCACCATTGGCACCGATCACGTGGCCAAGGCGGCCCCGGACGGTTACACGTTGCTCCTGGCCACGCTGGCCGCCAACGCCATCGCGCCGAGCGTCTATGCCAAGCTGCCCTACGACGCGGCGCGCGACTTCACGCCGATCATGGCCCTGACCGGCACGCCGTCGGTGATCGCCATCAACCCCGCCATACCCGCGAAGACCATCGCGGAATTCATCGATCACGCCAAGGCGCGCCCGGGCACACTTGCGTTCTCCTCGCCCGGCTCCGGGGTCTCGGCCCACCTGGGAATGGAGAATTTCGCCCTGACCGCAGGCCTGAAGATGGTGCACGTGCCCTACAAGGGCAGCGCCCCGGCGTTGAACGCGGTGGTGGCCGGCGAGGTCGCCGCGACCTTCGACCCGATCACCACCGTGGCACCGCTGGTCAAGGGCGGCAAGCTGCGCGCCTTGGCCATGTCCGGTACCCGGCGCTCGCCGCTGTTGCCGGAGGTGCCGACCATCGCCGAGGCGGGGCTGAAGGGCGTGGAGTCCTATGCCTGGAACGGCCTGATGGGCCCGGCGGGCCTGCCGCGCGAGGTGGTGGCGCGCATCCACCACGACGTCGGCGTCGCGCTGCGCAGCGCGGAATTGCGCGAGCGGATGAACGCGGTGGGGACCGAGATCCTGGAAATGGGGCCGGAGGAATTCGCCGGCTACATACGCTCCGAGACCGAGAAGTGGGGCGCGATCGCCCGCCGGGTCGGCGCGAGCGCGCAGTAAAGGGGGCAAGGCGATGAGTACCGGTCAAGGGCATGGCGCGGGTGGATTCATCGGCGCGGCGGTGGTCCCGCATGCGCCGCAGATGCTGTCGCTGCCCAAGAGCGAGGACGCGGCGCAAGTCGCCCGCGTACGCGCGGTCATGCTGCAGATTGGCGAGGCGTTCCGCGCCATGCAGCCGGACCTGGTCGTCGTCGTCGGCAACGACCACGGCGACGACTTCATCCTGCGCTCGGTGCCGGCCTTCATGATCCATTGCGGGCCGCGCGCCGCCGGGCGCGACGGCCACTGCGGCTACTGGGCGGTCGACGGCGCCGCCGGTTACGCGCTGCTGCGCGCGATGCAGGACGAGGGCTTCGATCCCGCTTTCACCCTCGACGCGCCACTCGGCACCTTCTTCACCATCCCGATCGAGTTCATGGGCTGGACGCGCGAAACCCCGGTGTTGCCGCTGTTCGTCAACTCCTACGTCCCGCCGCAGCCCTCGCCGGAGCGCTGCTTCGCCTTCGGGCAGGCGCTGGCGCGGGCGATGCGCCATATCGGCAAGCGCGCCGTGCTCGTCGCCAGCGGTGGCATGTCGCATTACCCCGGCACCACGGTGTATGCCGAGCCCGGCCCGGACGACCAGGCCGACGAGAAGATCTTCGCCTGCATCGCCGGCGGCAACCTGCGCTCGCTCCTGTCGCTGGACGCGGACGTGCTTGATGCCACCGGCAACATCGAGCTGCGCTCCTGGCTGATACTGGCCGGCGTGGTCGGTGAGCGCCGGCCGCGGTTCACCTCCTTCGAGCCCAACTGGCACCACAACTACGGCACCATGGGCTGGACCGACCTGTCGCCGCAACCGGCGCCCAAGCTCTGGTACACCGCCCATTCGCCGCAGCGGGTCGAACTGTCGCGCGCGCTCCACGCGTTGCGCACAGAAGAGGCGGCGGCCCGCGCCTGGCTTGCCGATCCGCGCGCGTTCGCCGCCAGTTTCGACCTCGCGCCAGAGGAGGCGGGCGCGCTCGCGGCGATGGACGAGGCGGTGATGCGCGACCGGATGGGCGTCCATGCGCTCTTGACCTCAGGCGCGCTGCGCCATCTCGACCGGGTCCGGCAGGCCAAACCATGAAGGAGGATGCATGAGCGGCAACGAGGGTACGCGGCAGGTGGTCCGCTCGGAACGATTCCACCAGGTCAAGGCGCCGCTGTCGCATGCGGTGCGGGTAGGCAACCTGGTGTTCGTCTCCGGCACGCCGCCCTACAAGCCGGGCGGTGCCTATCGCGAGATGGCGGTCGGCGACTTCGCCGCGCAGTTCCGGCAGAGCATGGCCAACATGCAGCTGATCCTGGAGGAGGCCGGCTCGTCGCTCGCGCGGGTCTGCAAGGTGAGCGTGTTTCTCGCCCGCGCCGGCGATTTCGCCGAGATGAACGAGCTGTACCGGCAGTGTTTTCCCGCCGACGACTGGCCCGCGCGCACCACGCTGGTGGTCGGCCATGTCGTGCCCGACATGCTCATCGAGATCGAATGCGTGGGCGAGGTGGCGCCGTGAAAGGGCACGCGGAAATCGCCGGGGGCGGCATTGGCGGGCTGACGCTGGGCACATTGCTGTGCCAGCGCGGCTGGACTGTGCGCGTCCACGAACGCTCGCCGGAGATCCGCGAGATCGGCGCCGGCATCTACATCAAGGACAACAGCATCCGCGTCATGGAAGAGGCCGGGATGTTCCAGGCGCTTGCGCGCCGCGGCATCCGGCTGGACAAGGCGCAGGTGCGCGACAGCAGCGGCCGGCTGTTGCTGGAGCGTCCGCATCAGCAGCCCTCGACGCGCGTCTACGTGTTCTCGCGCCAGGCGCTGATCGAGGAATGGCGCGATGCCGCGCTCGCCGCCGGGGTGGAGATCGTCAACAGTTCGCCAGTGGCGGCGGCCGCACCCGCCGGCGCGCTGCTGCTCGAGGACGGGCGCCGGATACAGGCGGCCCTGGTGGTCGGGTGCGACGGCTTCAATTCGAAGGTGCGCGAGTCGCTGCGCCTGGGCGCGACCTCGCAGAAGCTGCCGACGATGATCAACCGCTATCTCGTGCCGCACCGCAGGTTCACGCGCGAGCTCATCACCACCGAGAACTACGCCGGCCAGCGACGCATCGGCGTCACACCGTGCGGCGAAGAGCACTCCTACATCTTCACCGTGGCGCCGCTGGCCGAAGCGGCGGCCAATCGCCTGCCCCTGGAGGTCGACAACTGGGCCGCGATGTTTCCGAACCTGCGTGAGCTGCTGCATGACCTGGCGGGCATGGAAGGGTCGTCGTTCCAGTACGGCCTGGTGCGCTGTCCGCACTGGCAGAAGGGCCGGGTGGCGCTGGTCGGTGACGCCGCTACCGGCATGCCGCCGACCCTCGGGCAGGGAGCCGGCCTCACCATCATGAACGCCCGCGCGCTGGCCGAGGCGCTGGCGCGTGCCCCCACGGTCGAGGAAGCCCTGCCCAAATGGGAACGGGCGGTGCGCCAGGTCTCAGACCTGACCCAGAACTGGGCGCTGCGCTACGACTGGATCACGCGCACCTGCCCGCCACAACTGGCGTGGCTGAAGCCGGTGTTCCTGGCGACCATGCGCGCGGTGCCGGCGATCAACCGGCGCATGCGGATCGCCGATCGCGGCATGGACGTGATCCTGCCGCGAGTGCGCGCGGCGATCGCGTGATCGCGCGCGCTGCCTACCTGCGAGACTGCCCGCAGTAGCCGATCGACTCGGCGCGGAACAGGTGCCCGCCGTCGGCCTTCCTGAGCACCGAACACCGAGCCATCGGCTGCTACCGCGATGGCGTTGGTGCGGCCGGTGTACCGGTGGTAGTCCGCAACCCTGCCGTTGGCCGGATCCAGGCGCAGAAATACCGAGCCCGCGGGCAACTCACCCGCCGAATTCGCAGCGTTCATCAAAGAACAGATCGCCAAGTGGCCGGGAGTGGCCAGGAACGCGGGGATCGTGCCCGAATGACCCGGGGCCGGCGCGGTGCGCGCCGCTCCCTGAACCAGGCGAGCATAGCGCCAGCACCCGCGCGGAACCGGCTATTTCGCTGCGGCCACTGCCGGGTTGCGTTTGCCCATCAAGGTCGAGATCTGCGCGACGTGTAACGCGCACCGCGCCGACGCGCCTATTCCGCCTTGATCCCCGCCTCGCGCGTGAGCTTCTGGTACTTCTGCACCTCGGCGGCCTTGAAGGCCGCAAACTGGTCCGGCGTGATGCCCGATGTGGTGCGCGCGGTTTCCACGAAGAGCTTCTTCATCGCCGGCGTGGCCAGGGCCTTTTGCACCGCCTCGTGCACCTGGTCGATCACCGCGCGCGGCGTGCCGGTCGGCGCGTCCAGGCCGGTCCACACCGTGAACTGAAACCCGGGCAGGGTTTCGGCCATGGTCGGCAGCACGGGCATGGCCGGCAGCCGCGTGGTCGAGGTCACCGCCAGTGCGCGCACCTTTCCGGCGTTGATCTGTGGCACCGCGGAGGTGTCGGCAAACAAGAAGTCGACCTGGCCGCCCAACAGCGCGGTGAGCGCAGGTGCGGTGCCCGCGAATGGAATGTGGGTCGCTGCTCCGCCGGTCATCTGATTGAGAAACGCGCCGGAAAGATGCGGCAGCCCGGCCAGCCCGGAGGACGAGTAGTTCATCGTCGCGCTGTTTTGTTTCAGGCGCACGATCAGGTCGGCCAAGGTGTTGATGCCGCGGTCGGGCCGCACCACCAGGAACATCGGGCTTTCCGACACCACCGCGATCGAGGTCAGGTGGGTGACGATGTCGTAGGAGAGGTTCTTGAACAGCGCCGGTGCAATGGCGTGCTGGCTGGTGGAGAGCAGCAGCGTGTAGCCGTCGGTATTGGCGCGCGCGACGAAGGCGGCGGAAATGGTGGTGCCGGCGCCGGGCTTGCTCTCGACGATCACCGCTTGGCGCCAGATTTCGCCGAGCTCGCGGGCCAGCGCGCGCGCCACCACGTCGGCGCCACCGCCGGGCGGATAGGGGTTGATCAGCGTCACCGCGCGCGTCGGGTAGGCTTGCGCGATGGCGGCCGTGTTTGCCAGCAGGGCGCACAGCAAAAGCGCCACGGCGCGCGACTTGGAGCGGCGCAAATTGGTCATGGTTGGTCTCTCTCTTGTCGGTTCGTGTTGTTGGTCCATCGAGGCAATGCGCATGGGGCGATGCCGATCCTGGCGAGCCCCATTTCGCTACCTGCTCTCAAGCACCGCCATGCCCGCTCCACTGCGCCACTACCTGCGCGGTGCTCGCCACCTCCGCCCAATCCCGCAAAAACGCGATGCTGCGTTCGTGATTCGCCTGCGCATAAGCGCCGGTCGCATCCTCGACGATCACGGCGTGGTAGCCCAATGCATTGCCGTGGCGTGCGGTGAAGTCGATGCCGATGTCGGTGGCGAATCCGGCAAGAACGATGCTGCGGATGCCCTTGATGCGCAGGTGGTGGTCGAACGGGGTGTTGAAGAAGAGCGAGGGTTGCTGCTTCGCAAGCACCAGGTGATGCGGTAGCGGCTTGAATCCTTCCAGCCATTCAATTTCTTCGCTGCCGGCCTGGAACATGGGTTTGAGATCTTCCGGCCGGCTCACGCCCTGGCGCTTCATCATCCAGCGCAACCACGGGCCGCTCAACTGATCCAGCGGCGGAAAGCTGTGTTCGCTCCAGGCCACCATCACGCCGGCCTTCTCGGCGGCGGCGATGAGCGCAGTGGCGTTGGTTGTCAGAGCCTCAAGGTTGGAGGCCTTGCCGGCCAGGCCTTTTTGCAGGTCCCAAAGCACCAGGGCGGTGCGATCAGGGGCCACCAGTTCGGCGAAGCTGTGCGGCAGGTCCTGGAAATTCTGCGGGGTACTTGGTTCCATCGCGCGATCCTGTAGGGGGTGGGGGTGGTTGAGAGGGGGAATGTACCCGAACCCAGGGCGACGGGTTTTGTGGCAGCGCTACAAAAGATCGCCATGAAACAAGGCTCATTCGCCGAAGTTCGAAATCAGGCCAAACACTACTTCGATCTGGTCGAATCCGGTGAGACCGTTCGCGTTTTGCGTAACGGCAAACCGATTGCGGACATCGTTCCAGTCGCAACCGATTTGCCATCTTGGAAGCGGCGCCCTGTGCGGCCGTTGGTGATCGATGGGGTATCTATCAGCCGTCCGATTCTCGAAGACCGGGAGTCCGGCACCTGATGCGGCCGCGCTATCTCGTGCGGTGGAAATGCAAATCAGCAATCCATGCGAGACTGCTAGAATCTTTCAGCACCCGGGTGTTCGTTGCAATCTGCACAAGGGGTTCTTTTGGTCAACGGTCCGCTGTGCCGCTTCCGCGTCATCGATCTGAGCCGTGCGCGTGCCGGCCCGAACTGCGTCAGGCAATTCGCCGACTGCGGCGCGGCAGGCGGTTTGTTGTCTGCCTGATCGGCGGGGGTCGTCACCCTGCCCGCGTACGCGCACTACGCCTTCGCCTTCGCACGGAGTTACCTGATGCCGGAAATCCTGGTCAAGCAAGACGGCGCGATCGCGCGGGTACTGATTTCGTATCCGCAACGGCACAACGCGCTGACCAATGAAATGATGCTCGCACTGCCACGTGTGCTCGATGCACTTGGGCGCGATGCCGTAACGCGGGTGATCGTCATCAGCGGTGCCACCGACAAGGCGTTTGCCGCCGGCGGCGATATTTCGGAATTCGCCACCCTGCGCACCAGCCGCGCCGACGAGGACCAGTACATCGCGAACACCAATCGTGCCCTGCTCGCGCCGGCGCATTGCGCCAAGCCGGTGATTGCATCGATTCGCGGCTTCTGCATGGGCGGCGGCCTGCAACTGGCCGCCGCCTGCGATTTGCGCATCGTCGCCGACGATGCGCTGTTCCGCATGCCGGCCGCGCGCCTGGGCGTGGGTTACCCGGCGGCGGGGATCGAGCGTTTCATTGCCCTGATCGGAGCCGCGAACACCACCGACTTGTTCATTTCCGCGCGCAAGTTCGGCGCCGACGAAGCCCTGCGCATGGGCTTCGCCAACCGGGTTGTCGCCGCCGCCGACCTTGAGCGCGAAGTTGATGCCTATTGCGCGGTGGTGGCGGACAACGCGCCGCTGACCATTGCCGCGGCGCGGGCGACGATTCGCGAGGCATTGAAGCTGCCTGCGGAGCGCGACGCCGCAGGTCTCAAGAACACCATCGATGCGTGCTGGGGCAGCCACGATTACAACGAGGGTCGTCTGGCCTTCATGGAGAAGAGAAGCCCGCGCTTCCTGGGCCGCTGACCTGACGCTGCATCCGCACGACGATGGCCGTGGATGCCGGTTTCGACTGCGTGCTTGTCGTTGAGAACTGCATGATTCATGACAAGAACATGGTTTTGGCGAAGCCGGCATGTTTTTGGGTACGATTGAAAAGCAAGAGCCATCAGACCAAGACAAAGGAGACCCGAGGATGTCGAATTTCATGCAACGCCTGGCGCGCAGTCGCGCAACTGCCGTCGTCCACCGCAGTGTCGCGCTCACATGCCTTATGTGCGCGATCACGCTTTTCCCCGCTGCGGCGGACCTGCACGCACAAGCCTGGCCGAACAAGCCGATCCGTATCGTCACCGGCTATGCCGCCGGCGGCGGCGCCGACATCATCGCGCGCCTGTTCGCCGAACAGCTGGGCCCCAAGCTAGGCACTGCGGTGATTGTCGAGAACCGCACCGGCGCGGGCACCAATATCGCGTCACAACATGTGTCGCGCGCGGCGCCTGACGGCTACACGCTGTTGCTGACGGCGAACAACCACAATCTCAACGCGATGATCTATGCCAACCCCGGCTACGACCCGGTCAAGGACCTGATGCCGGTGATCCAGATCTCCGAAGGGCCGTCACTCCTGGCCGCGCACCCGGGCACGCCGTTCAAATCGCTCAAGGATCTGGTGGAGGCGGCGCGCGCCAAGCCGCGTTCGCTTTCGTACGGCAGCTCCGGTATTGGTACGCCGGTGCACATGGCCATGGAGTTGTTCAAGCTATCGGCCGACCTCGACATCACGCACGTTCCCTACAAGGGTGCCGGCCAATCGGTGATCGATGCCGTAGGTGGGCACATTCCGCTGGTAATCGGATCGATCGCCGCGATGAAGCAGCATATCGATGCGGACAAGTTGCGCCCGCTGGCGGTATCCACGCGCAAGCGTTCGCCCAGCCTGCCCAACGTGCCGACCATGGCCGAAGCCGGCTTCGCCGACGCTGTGCATCTGATCTGGCTGGGCATCGTGGCGCCGGCGGGCACGCCGCCGGAGATCGTGGCCAGACTCAACAGGGAGTTTGCGCAGACCTTGATGCAGGCGAATGTGCGCGAGCGGCTCGATGTGATCGGGCTTCCCGCGGCCGAAGTCGGCAGCCCGCGCGACTTCGAGGCGATGCTGAAGGCCGATCTGGCGACCAGTCAAAAGATCGTCTCGCACCTGAAGCTCAAGGCGGACTGAAGACCTGCGCCCGCGCGCGCTGCGCCGGCCATTTTTTGTCCCTGTGCATGGTTTGGCTTGGCCTGGTTATCCACCGCTCATGGCCGCCACGGCTCGCTGTAGTTCTCGGCGCCACTCTGGCGAATGTCGGCCAGCCAGTCACCCGCATAGGGCCAGGCTTCGGGCGCATCAGGGTTCGGCCCCTGCCAGAAGCGCGCCAGCGGGCCGTCGCCGACTTTTTCGAGCGACCATGCCTGGCGGCGAAAGGTCCAGCTCTCCGGCACCAGGCGATGCGCCGCGCGAAAGTGCGGGATCGCCGCCGTGTGGTGGCCGTCGATTTCCAGTTGCGTGGCGAGCGCGAAGTGGGCGTGGCCCAGCGCATGGTCGCGGTCGCGCGGGCGCGAGCGTTCCACCACTTGCTCGGGCGGCAAGGCGAAGCGGCTGGCGGCGCCGTGCTCGACCCAGTCACGCAGCGCGGCGTGGTAGCCGGCGGCGTCCTTCCTGATCTTTGCCGCCTCGCTCATGATGTCGATAAAGCGCTGCGGTACTGCACCCGGCATGGCGAAGCCCGGCGGGCTCGTGGCAGTGCGGGGCGGCGCCGGCGCGGCTTCGGCCGGGCGCACGATCATGCCGCGCTCATCGATCCACACACTGCTCGGAATGTTGATCACCCCGAACAGGTCGGCCAGCACATGATGGCGATCGATCAATGACGGGTGCTCGGGTTTGGCTGCTTCGATGAAGGCGCGGCAGCCATCGTTGCCAAGCGTATCCAGGCCGACTGTGACCAGCTCGAAGCCCTTGGGGTGCAGTTCGTTGCGCAATGCCTGCCACACGGGCAGGTCGCGGGAGCAGCCTCAGTACGGGGCCCAGGCGAACAGCAACACTTTTTTCCCCCGCAGGCTTGCAAGCTGGAATTCGCGGCCGTCGAGGTCGGGCAGGCGCAAGTCAGGCGCCTGGGCGCTGGTTAGCGCACGCGACCCGATCCAGGCCGGACCCAGCGCCCACAGCCCGTGCTCGGGCGCCGCCACCAGCGGCAAGCCGATCTCGCGCGCCACGCTCTCGACGTCGATCGATTCGCCCGCGTCTTGCGAAAGCGGAACACACACGTCACCCTGGCAGGCGCCTTCGGGTTTCAGGGTCCAGCCGGTGCCGGCCTCGAATTCACTTTTTGGCAGGTGCAGCGTTCGCAACAACATTTTGGTGACCTCGCGGGAAATAGGCAATGCACAGCTGCAAAGAGTCTAAGCGGTAAGGCTGCGTCTTGGGCGTGGGTCTGGCCTTGGAGTTCACGCCGGGGCCAGTATCTCCGGCCCGCGGCTCGCCATGCCAAGCCTTACATGGTACGCGGCGGCAGACGATGCCGCATACGCGCCGCGTTACTGATGATCCAGCCGAAGCGTGGCGGTTGCGGGCCATCTGCCGATACCCGAACACTACTTTGAAGATAGCGCGTCGGTTACGTTCAACTTCACCGATGGCGCCGGACAATCGGTGCTTGCGCTTCGAAAGGGCGCTCTGATACATTAGGATTAGATATGTCGCTGGTTTGCGCAAGTCACCGGGGCAAGCAATGTACGAACATACTTGAGGCATGGCGGGTGCAAATTTGCCGCTCGAACCACACAATAGTTGGAAACCGGCTTTCTTGCTTAAGGAGGGATTCTTCATGAATCGGCAAGCCATCCACCGCGAAGGCGCCTACACCGACGCTGCGATCGCCGGCATGGTGGGCGCCGGCCGCGTGCATTCACGGATTTATACCGACCAGGCCATTTTCGATCTGGAAATCGAGCGCATCTTTTCAAGCGCCTGGATCTATGTTGGCCATGCCAGTGAAGTGCCGAACCCTGGTGATTACCAGATGCGCTCGATCGGCCGCACCCCGGTACTGCTGGTGCGCGGCGCCGACGGCGAAGTCCGCGTGCTGGTCAACCGCTGCCGCCATCGCGGCGCGCAGGTGTGCGAGACCGAGTCGGGTAACACCAGATACTTCCAGTGCTGGTATCACGGCTGGACCTACGACAGCAGCGGCGCACTGGCGTCAGTGACCGGCGAGGAGGCCTATGGCGCTCGACTGAACAAGAAGGAGATGGGCCTCTCCCCGGTACCCAGGGTTGGTTCGCATCGCGGGTTCATTTTCGGTAGTCTTGCCTCCGAAGGTGAATCGCTCGATGCTTTCCTGGGCACGGCCGCCCCGATCATCGACCTGATGATCGATGCCTCGCCGGTAAGCGAGATACGCGCCGACGGCGGCACCCACAAGACCGAATATCTGGGCAACTGGAAGCTGGTCGGGATGGACGGCTATCATCCGCATTTCGTGCATGCCTCGGTGATGGCGGCGATGCGGCGCAACCCCGACGCCGGCATCGGCGCCACCCATCGTGAGGACCCGTTCGTCGACACGGCCCGTACCCGCACTCGCGATTTCGGACATGGTCACGCAATGCTCGATTTTCGCGAACATCGCATTCATCAGTACGCGATGCATTGCGAGTTCCTGAAGAAGATCAAGGGCGGCGCCGACTATATCGCTGCGATGCAAAAAGCCCACGGCGGCGATCGGGCGCCCTTGCTGATCGCTCTTGGCGGCGACCCGCACCTGGGCATTTTTCCGAACCTGCAGTTGATCAACAACCAGATCAGGATCATCACCCCGCTGGCGCCGAACCTGACCCAGGTCACGATGACGGCGGTGACGCTGGTTGGAGTCAGCGACGAAATGAACGCGACGCGCCTGCGCCAACACGAATCCTTTTACGGTCCGGCCGGCGCCGGTTCGCCGGACGACGCGGAAATTTTCGAGCGGGTGCAGCGCGGCATGGCGGCCGAAGCATCGTACTGGCCTGATTCGCGCGCGTCACAAACCCCATTCCTGATTCATTTTAGAGATCACCATGCCTGACTTCCGCTTCCGTCGCTTAGCCTATGTCGCACTGCGCGTGCGTAACGTCGAACAATCCGGCGTTTTCCTCAAAGAGGTGATCGGCCTCGACGGTGACATCAATCCGATTGGTGACCAGCACTTCTTTCGCTGCGGCAATGACCATCACAACCTGGTGCTCATCAAGGGTGAGGCGCCAGGGCTGGCGCGGGTGGCCTTCGAGATGGAGTCGGAGCGCGATCTGGCTGCCGCCGAGGCGCATTTGGTTTCATTGGGGTTGGAACCGGTCGCGGTGGCGGCGGACGAATGCCGCGCCCTGAAGCAAGGTCGCACCTTGCGCGTGACCGAACCCGCGACCGGATTGACGGTTGAACTTATCGCCGGCATGCAGGCGCACGACAAGCCGTTCCAGCCGACCCTGACGCAGATCGCGCGCCTGGGCCATCTGGTGGTCGGCTCGCCCAATGCTGCGGCTGCGGTCGATTTTTTGGTCAAGCAACTCAACTTCCGCATTTCAGACCAGGTCGATGGCATCGTCACCTTCCTGCGCTGCTTTCCGAATCCGTTGCACCACAGCCTGGGCATCGCGGTTGCGCCGGTCAACCGCCTGCACCATGTGAATTTCATGGTGACTGACATCGACGACATCGGCCGCGCCCTGGCGCGTTTGAAGCGCATGGGGGTGCCGATCGTCTATGGTCCGGGGCGCCATCCGCCTTCGGGCAGCATCTTTCTGTATTTTCTCGACCCCGACGGCATGACCTTCGAGTTCAGCTTCGGCATGGAGGAATTTCCCGAACAGGCGCCGCGCGCGGCGCGCGTGTTGCCGGGGCGCCTCGATTCGCTGGACTCATGGGAGTGCGCGCCGCCCGACCCGCGCTTTGCGCAGGGTGGGCCGATCCTGGTGGCCGGTACCGCGGCGTGAACTCGATGACAACCCGCACGCCGACGACTGAGCAACCGTTCGAAGAAAGGCTCCAGATGAGAATCCGGCTTTGCGGCGCACTGCTGCTGATGGCGACGCTGTTCCCCGCCACGCTTGCGGCGCAGGCTTACCCCACCAAGACCGTGCGCATCGTAGTGCCAGTGGCCACCGGCGGCATTGCCGACTATTACTCGCGCGTGATTGGCGCCAGGCTCAGCGAATCCTGGGGCCAGCCGGTGGTGGTGGAGAACCGCGCCGGTGGCGGCGGCAATATCGGCGCCGACGTGGTGGCCAAGTCCGCGCCCGACGGCTACACCCTGGTCATGGGCTTCGTCGGCTCGCATGCGGTCAACCAGTTCCTGTTTGCCAAGATGCCCTACGACACGCTGCGCGATTTCGTCGCCGTCGCCATGGTCATCGAGGCCGACGGAATTCTCGCGGTGCACCCATCGGTGCCGGTCAATTCGGTGCAGGAGTTGCTCGCCCTGGCGCGGGCCAAGCCGGGCTCGCTGTCGTATGCCTCCGGCGGTATCGGCACCGCCAGCCATCTGGCGGGCGAGCTTTTCAAGTCGATGACCAAGACCTTCATGGTGCATATCCCGTATCGCGGCAACGCCCCGGCGATCGCCGATCTGATCGGCGGGCAGACGCAACTCACCTTCGCCACCTTGCCCACCGCCATCCCGCATGTACGCGCCGGCAAGTTGAAAGGCATCGCGGTGATCGGCAGCACGCGCTCGGCGGCGGCACCGCAATTGCCCACCATCGCCGAATCCGGGGTGCCGGGCTTCGCGGTCAACAACTGGATCGGGCTGTTCGCGCCGGCCGGCACGCCGCCGGAGGTGGTGCGCAAACTCAATGCCGAGGTCATGCGCATCATGCAGTTGCCGGAGATCACCCGGCGCATGGAAGTCGAGGGTGAGCGTCACACGCCCAACACGCCCGAGCAGTTCGCGCAGTTCGTGCGTGACGAGGCGGCGAAATGGGGCAAGGTGGTCAAGGCCGCGGGCCTCAAGGCCGAATAGGGCTGCATGGCCGGCCGCACATTGCCGGCGCCGCCCGCCGGCCCGCATCCAGCGGCGCGGCGTGGCCCAACGTAACGCAACTTCACCAAACCGAAAGTGATGACCCAGTCAACCCGCACCCGCATCGCCGCCGATATCGGCGGCACCTTCACCGATGTCACCGCTTTCGACGAGAAGCGCGGCCTGCTGATGCTGGGCAAGACCCTGACCACGCCTGAGCACCTGATCGACGGCATTCTCGAAGGCATGCACAAGGCCGGCGTCACGCTCGATGAAGCGCGCCTGTTCCTGCACGGCTCGACCATCGCCATCAACACCATGCTCGAGCGCAGCGGTGCCCGCGCCGCGCTCATCACCACGCGCGGCTTTCGCGACATCTACGAGATCGGCCGCATCAACCGGCCCGATTCGTTCAACCTGCGCCACCGCAAGCACCAGCCCCTGATCGAGCGCGACCTGCGTTTCGAAGTCAGCGAGCGCATGCTGGCCGATGGCACGGTGCACCAGAAGCTCGAGATGGCGGAAGTCGAAGCGATCGCCGATGTGCTGGTGGCGCGCGGGATCGAGGCGGTGGCGGTATTGTTTCTGCATTCCTATCGCAACCCGGCGCACGAGCGCGCGGTCAAGGCGGTATTGAAAAAGCGCTTGCCCGGCGCCTTCATCTCGATCTCGTCGGACCTGTCGCAGGAATACCGCGAATACGAACGCACCTCCACCGTGGCGGCCAATGCCTATATCGGCCCGCGCGTGGATCGCTACCTGGGCGAGATCGAGGCGGCGATCAAGCGTGCGCAATTTGCCGGCAAGTTCCTGGTGGTGCAGTCCACCGGCGGCCTGTATGCGCTGTCCGAGGCCCGCGCCGACTGCGTGCGCATGATGGAATCCGGTCCCGCGGCCGGGGTGATCGGCACCCAGGCGCTATGCCGCATCCTGGGTATCGGCAACGCCATCGCCTTTGACATGGGCGGCACCACCGCCAAGGCCGGCGTGGTGCGCAAGGGCAGTGCGCTTACCACCGGCAGCGCGATGGTCGGCGGCTACCTGACCGGCCTGCCGCTCTTGACGCCGATGATCGACATCCACGAGGTAGGCACCGGTGGCGGCAGCATCGCCGTGGTCAGCCAGTCCGGTGCCTTGCGCGTCGGCCCGCAAAGCGCCGGCGCCGCGCCGGGCCCGGCCTGCTATGGCCTGGGTGGAACAGAAGCGACGGTGACCGACGCCAACCTGGTGCTGGGGCGTCTCGATCCGCAGCGCTTTCTTGGCGGCGAAATGTTGCTCGATCATAAAGCGGCCGTAGGGGCCCTCACCGTGCGCGTCGCCCGGCCCCTGGGTCTGTCGGCGACACAGGCGGCGCTGGGCATCTTGCGCATCGCATCGGCCTCGATGTCGCACGCCGTCAAGGGTGTGACCACCGACCGCGGGCTCGACCCCGGGGAATTCCCGACGCTCTTCGCCTACGGCGGCGCCGGGCCCCTGCATGCCTCGATGGTGGCGCGCGAACTGCGCATTCCACGGGTGATCGTACCGCGCGCCCCGGGCCATTTTTCCGCCTTCGGCATGCTGCTGGCCGATTTTCGGCGCGACCTGGTGCGCTCGCGGTTCGTCAGCCTCGACGGCGTGACCATGGCGGAGCTTGCAGGTTGGTTCGCCGCAATGGAGGCCGAGGGGCGGGCCACGCTCAGCGAGGCCGACCTGAGCCCGCGCAAGGTCGTGCTCGGGCGCGCGCTCGACATGCGCTATGTCGGGCAGGAGCATGCGGTGACGGTCGATCTGCCGCTGGCGGCATTCCGGCGCGCCGACAAGCGCGCCATCAAGGCGGCGTTCGATGCCGCGCACGAGGAGCGCTATGGCCGCGGCTCGCCGCGCGAGCCGGCCGAGATCGTGAGCATGCGCAGCAGCGTGACCGGTGTGCTTGTGCATCCGTCGCTGGCGAAGATCGCGCGCGGTGGCAGCCGGCCGCAGGCGGTGGCACGCAGCGGCAAGCGGCGCGCCTATTTCGAAAGCGGTGGCTGGGTCGAGACCGCGGTGTACCAGCGCGATGCGCTCCTGGCCGGCAACCGCATCGTGGGGCCGGCGCTGATCGAGGAACACGCCACCACCACCGTGCTGCAGCCCGGCGACAGCCTGTTGGTCGAGCCCTACGGCAATCTCGATATCGCCATCGCCATCCAATGAAAATCATGCCGCGCGCACCGAACAGGACCCATCCCATGGCCACGCCCCACTCCACCAGGAAGCCGTCTGCAGCGAAGAAGAGCGCTGGCACCAAACCGGCGCGGCGCAACAAGGCCGACCCGGTCGCCGTTGAACTGGTGCGCAACAGCCTCACCGCCGCCACCGAGGAAATGAAATCGGTGCTGATGCGCACCTCGTACAACATGATCATCTACGAGGCGCTCGATTTCACCGTGGGCCTGTTCGACCGCGATGGCCAGACCCTCTCCATCGGCCTCGGCCTGCCAATGTTCATACGCGGCATGAGCGACGTGGTCAAGGCCAAGATCGCGCACTGGGGCCATGCCGACATACACCCTGGCGACATCCTGCTCACCAACGATTCGTACACCACCGGCGCGCACCTGAACCACCTGACCTTCTCGATCCCGGTGTTCCATCAGGGGCGCATCGTGGCGTTTTCCACCTGCATGGCGCACTGGCAGGATATCGGCGGCATCCTCAATGGCCTGACCACCGACATCTGGTCCGAAGGCCTGCAGATCCCGCTCATCAAGTATCACGTGCGTGGCAGGCTCAACGCCGAGATGCGCGACCTGATCCTGATGAACGTGCGTCGTCCGGACCGTGCCGCCGGCGATCTCGAGGCCCAGCTCTCGGCCTGCCGCGTGGGTGTCAGGCACCTGGAGGAACTGCTGGCGCGCCATGGCGTCGACACGGTCAACGCCAGCATAGCCGCCATCATGGACCACAGCGAGGCCGAGGCTCGTGCGATGGTGCGCGCCATGCCCGACGGTGTCTATGAAGCCGAATCGTGGATGGACGACGACGCCATCGACATCGACCAGCCGGTGCCGATCCGCGTCAAGGTCACCGTGCACGGCGACGGCATGACGGTGGACCTCTCCGGCATGAGCCCGCAGGTCAAGGGCTTCTTCAATTCCGGCGCCGGCGTGGCCTGCGCGCAGGTGGCGTTCAAGTGCCTGACCGGCCCGCGCGACACCCCGATCAACGACGGCAGCTTTCGCCCGCTCAAGGTGATCGTGCCGCCCGGCACAGTGGTGAGCGCGCAGCACCCGGCGCCGATGCGCGTGTGGATGACTTACCCGATGACCGTGGTCGATACCATTTTCAAGGCGCTCGGCGCCGCCATTCCGCAAAGCGTGATCGCCGGCCACCATGCCGATCTGGTGATCGCCAACGTCAACGGCATCCACCCGCAGGACGGCCGCCTGTGGATCTACCTGGGCGGCCTGATCGGCGGCGGCTGGGGTGCCAAGCACGACCAGGATGGCGTCAATGTCACTGTCTGCATGAATGACGGCGATACCCACAACGGCCCTTCCGAGCAAGTGGAAAACAAGTTCCCGCTGCTGGTCAGGCATTACCGGCTGCGCCAGGATTCCGGCGGCGCAGGCGAGTTTCGCGGCGGCCTGGGCGCCGAGTGCGAGGTGGTGTCGCTGGCGCGCGTGAATTACCAGACGAGGGTCGATCGGGTCAACCATCCGCCGTGGGGCCTGGCCGGGGGCAAAAGCGCGCTGGGCAACCGCATCGGCATGCGCAGGAAGGACGGCAGTGAAGAGTTGTTTGCCACCGGCAAAGTCAACATGCGGCTGGACGCCGGCGAGGCCTACACCCTGCGCTCGGGTGGTGGTGGCGGTTTCGGCAATCCGAAAAAGCGCTCGCGCGCCGCCGTGCTGCGCGACCTGCGGCTGGGCTATATCTCGGAGGCTGCGGCAAAGAAGGATTACGCTGTGGTGCCGACAGCGCGGGAACGCGCCGCCATCAACGGGGCTGCGCCGTGATGCCGGCGGTAGCCATGCCAGCGCGCGGCGGCAAGCGGCCCGCGACACGCGCCAATCCTGCAGATGCCGCCGCGCCAGCCGGCCAGGCCGTGGCCGCGCTGCAACTGCTGGGGCGCTGGCGGCGCGTGTGCAGCGGCCACCTGTGGTTCAGCAACGGCTGCGCCTGCGGCATTGGTGCCACAGTGGACCTGGGCGACCTCGATGATCTGATCATCGACTACCTGCGGCGCAAGTTCGAAACCAATGCGCCGGTGGCAGGCTTTATCGCCAGCCACGATGTGCCGGGCGGCATGAAGTCGCTGCTGGGCGCATTGGCGACCGGGAAAAACATCTTGTCACCGACTGCTCTGCGTGAGCTCATCGCAGCCATCGAGGCCAGCGTCGCGTCGATCGAGGAGCAGCACCGGTAAGCTTGCCGGCGCTCAGGGCGCCGGCGCCGCGCGCTTCGAGCCACGGTCGCGCCGCATGTGCTCCCGGAACACGTTGAGATCGCGGGTCGCCTGGATTGGCATCTAGAATGCGGCAAGTCGGCAAAGGGGAGCGCCCGCAAAGGGACGGGCCGGCGCGGAGGAAACGCATGACAGCCATTGATCGTTGCCAAAAACATGACAGCCGCGCCAGAGGCATGTTTTTGTCATGAATCGTGCAATTCTCATTGACACGCGCGGCGGCGAGGCGCCCGCCGCGACGGACGGCGATCACCCGGTCGATTGGGCGATCTCGCGCACCTTCCTCAAGTTTTCGCTGGCCTTCATCATGGTCGGCGCCGCCGCCTATCTGTTGGCGATACTCGTGTTCGCGCGGGATCAGGAGTTGCGCATGGCGCTGGCCATGTCGTACATGTCGGTGGCCGCCGTCTCCTGGGTGTTCCTGGCACGCGATCGAGTCCGGGTGGCGGTATGCGTGCTGGGGGTTGGCCTGTGGCTGTTCATGACGGGCGCGGCGATCTTCCTGGGCGGCGTTGCAAGTACCTCGACCATCATCTACCCGCTGGTTATTTTGCTGGCCGGCTGGATGGTGGGCGCGCGCGCGGCGGTCCTGGTAGCCATGACCACGGTTTCCTTGCTGTTGTTCCTGGTGTACGCCGAATCGCAGGGCTGGCTGCCGCCGGCGCCCAGGACATTGCCGCTGATGCGCTGGATCGTCCAGGCTTCGGTGTTCTTGCTGACCGCGCTTTTGGTCGGCCATTTCGTGCGCGCCTATCGCGAGCGCTTGGCCGAGGTACGCAAGCTGGGCGACACGCTGGCGCAACGGGCCGCCCTGCTCGAGGCCAGCGCGGCCGATCTGCATCGCGCCCAGGCCCTGGCGCATGTGGGCAGCTGGGTGGTCGAATTGAGCGACGGTCGCATGCGCCTGTCGGACGAGACCTGCCGCATTTACGGCGTGCCGGCCGGCACCATCGGCAACCATGCAGGTCACCTGTCGCGGGTCGATCGGGAAGACCGTGCCGCGGTCGACGCAGCCTGGCAGGCCGCGCTCGCCGACGGCACGCCCTTCGATTGCGAGCACCGCATCGGCAACGCCGGGCAGGTGAGTTGGGTGCGCCAACAGGCTCGCTTCGACCGCGATGCCGCCGGGCGCTTGGTACGCGCGGTGGGCACCACACACGAAATCACCGAGCGCAAGCACGCGCAGGCCGAGATTGCGCAACTCAACGCCTCGCTCGAGGCGCGGGTGCGCGAGCGTACCGCGGCGCTTCTGGAAACCAACCGGGAGCTTGAGAGTTTCAGCTACACCATTTCGCACGACCTGCGCGGCCCGCTGCGCAGCATGGTGGGGTTCGCCGGGCTGCTGATCGAAAACCTCAACGGCAAACTTGACGACGAGAATCGCGCCCATCTTGCGCGCATCGACGCCAGCGGCAACAGGATGAGCCGCTTGATCGACGGCGTGCTCGACTATTCACGCCTGGCGCGCAGCGCGCTCGGGCGCCGCGAGATCGATCTCGACGCCCTGGTGCGCGACATCGGCGGCGAATTGCGCGAGCGCTACCCCGCAACCGAGATCGTCCAGGGCCCGCTTGGCAATGCCAGTGCAGACCCGACCATGATGCGGCAGATTTTTCATAACCTGATCGACAACGGCCTGAAATACTCGTCGAAGAATCCGCAGGCGCGGGTCGAAATCGGCGTGCAGCGCAGCGCCGCCGGCGTCGAGTATTTCGTACGCGACAACGGTGTCGGATTCGACATGCAGTACGCGGATCACCTGTTCAAGCTGTTCACCCGGCTGCACAGCGATGCGGATTTCGAAAGCACCGGCGCCGGCCTGGCGATCGTCAAGCGCCTGGTGGAGCGGCATGGTGGCGCGATTCGCGCCGAGGCGCATCCGGGGCGTGGCGCCACTTTCAGTTTTCGCATCTGAGTTTGCGGCACGGCCGCAGGTTTGAGGTAGCGGCGCGACTTGGCCAGCGTTGCTGCGCCTGGCGCGACACGCCCGCAAGTGCGCTGCCTCAGGCGAGTACCCCCGGGGTATCCAGCGTGGTGGTGCGGCGCAACTCGCGCCGGTACTTCACGTCATCGAAGGGGCGCGCCCGGTGCATGGTGCTGCGGTTGTCCCAGATAACGAAATCGCCGTCGCGCCATGCGTGGCGAAACACGAAGCGCGGCGCGGTGGCGTGCTCGATCAGGTCGCGCAGCAACAGTCGCCCTTCGGCCACCTGCCAGCCTACGATCGAGGACGCATGCGAGGCCAGGTACAGCCCGCGCCGGCCATCCCTGAACGTGCGCACCAGCGGATGCACCGCGCCCTCCAACTTCTCTTTTTCCGCGGGCGCGAATTCGAAGCCCAGCAATGCGCGGGAATAGGCGATCGAGTGATGTACCTTTAGGCCCTCGAGCGCCGCTTTGGTGTCGGCGTCAAGCGCCTCGTACGCGCCGCGCATGTCGGCGAATTCGGTGTCGGCCGCGACCGGCGGAATCACCCGCGCCGAGAGCATCGAATAACGCCCCGGCGGGTCGACGAAGGAGGCGTCGGTATGCCACAGGCGGTTGGCCAGTGAGCTGACGCGGCGCCTGTCCTCGGGTGGCAGGATGCGGCCATCGGCGCCGACGTTGGAAATGTCTGACAAGGCCTCGTTGCCGAAGCGGTTCCTTGTCAGCACCGCAGTCGAGGTGCGGGCATGCAGGGTGCCGTCGAAGGCGGTTGCGAAATCGATTTGTTCGGCATCGCTGAACGGCTGATCGCGAAACACCAGCACGCCGTAACGGTCCATGCCGCCGCGGATCGCCTCGAGGGTGGCTGCGTCGCGCGTGCTGCGCAGGTCGATTGGGCTGACTGCGGCGGCGAACAGCGGGTGCAGCGGGGTGAATGCGAGTGCCATGGCGTCTCCGTCGGAGTTTTGCAATGGTGGCAGGCAGCGCCACCTGAGTAAACGTTGAACCGGTCCGCAGGTCGGGAAAGTCGCTCTTGCAAGATGTCGAATCGAAAAGGTTCTTTGTTCGACAATCCGCATGCCAGGGACTGGTTCAGGGTTTTTCTGCCGCCATTTTGCACCGTTGTCATGGCGCCTGCCTGGCACCGGCTGGCGCAAGCTCGCGGTCAGGCGCGGCGAACGATATCTCAAGGCGGCCGGCCTTGCGCTAAGATCGACCGCGTAGCGCTGCCTTGACCTACCGCGCCAGTCGCCGCAGGGCGGGCGCCGGATCGCAGCACAAGCGCGCGCCGTGCCGCAGGCGCACTGGACTCAAACCAACGGGAATCCTCATGAACGCCCCATTCGACGCCGTCATCGCCGTACTGCAGGACTACTTCGAGGGCCTGTACCGCAGCGACTCAAAGATTCTCCGCAAGGTGTTTCACCCCGCCGCGCTGTATGCCTGCGCCAGCGACGGCAGCCTGCTGGCGCTCAACATGGAGGAGTATTTCGCGGTGGTCGACCAGCGCCCGTCGCCGGCCAGCCGCGGCGAGGCCCGCACCGACCGCATCCTGTCGATCGATTTCATCGGGCCGGTGACCGCGCTGGCGCGGGTGCAGTGCTCGATCCTGCCGAAGCTTTTCACCGACTCGCTGACATTCGTGTTGCTCGATGGCCGCTGGCAGCTCATTTCCAAGGTGTTTCACTACGATCTTGCCGTCGATGCCCCGGCCGCGAAAGCCTAGGGCTACGGCAGGAAGTTCCCTTGGGCAAGTACCAGCGAATTCTCGCAGTCGCGCTGTTTTTCATGCTGCTGTTTGCATTGGCCGAGATTTCCGGCCTGCGCGAGCATTTCAACCTGCCCTACCTGCGCGCCAAGCTCGATGCCAACCGGCTGAGTGGCTTGGGCCTCTTCATGCTGCTGTTTGTATTCGGCAACCTGATCCACATTCCCGGCATGCTTTTTCTCGCGGCGGCGATCCTGGCGCTGGGGCAGGTGTGGGGCGGGCTTGTCACCTATGCGGCCGCGGTGGTGGCAAGCGGCGTCACATTCTGCACCGTGCGCTATGTCGGGGGCGATGCGCTCGGTCAGTTGAGGAACAAGACGGCGCTACGGATTCTTGCGCACCTGCATGGCCGTCCGATCCGCAGCGTTTTCCTGCTGCGCCTCTTGTTCCAGACCCTGCCCGCGATCAACTATGCGCTGGCGCTGTCGGGTGTGCGCTTTCGCAACTACATGATCGGCACCATGCTCGGGCTGCCGCTGCCGGTGTTGGTGTTTTGCGTATTCTTCGAGGCGCTGTCGCGCCTGGTGCTGCGCGCCTATTGATCGTGCGCAAAAACATGACAGCCTCGCCAGAGGCATGTTTATGTCATGAATGATGTAATTCTCAATAGTTGCGTGCGCCGTCGAGCAGCACGAAGCAGATGCGCGCGGTCCTGGTCGAGCGGTTGGCCCAGGCGTGGTTGGTGCCGCGCTGCACCAGGATGTCGCCGGCGCGCATCAGGGTTTCGTCGTCGTCCATCACCGCCCAGATCTCGCCTTCGAGAATGATCGCGTAGTCCACCGTGTCGGTGCGATGCATGCCGGGGTGGGCGCCGGCGCGCTTGTCGTGGTCGGCGTCGGCGAAGATGCCGCCGAAGGTGGCGGCAATCTGGCGCTGGCGTTCGGCCGGATCCGCCGCTTCGGGCGGGTAATCGATGACGCGCAGGATCGAGCCGCCATTCTTCGGCGGCAGGATGCCCTGGTGAGCGGCGACGCTGTCGGGGGAGTCGATCGGCGCCGGGGCGGCCACGGTGCGCCACACATTGACCGCGCGGTAGTTGGGGCGCTCGGGCACGGTGCGGATCGCGGTGGCCGGCGCGTCTTCGACAATGCGCGAGCGGCCCAAGGCGTTGTCTTCGGTGACAATCCGGCGAATCGGCGGCAGGCTTCTACTCATCTTGGTCTCCCTGGAAAGCGCGCGATGATACCCTGCGGGTATGCGCCTGGCGCCGCCCGGACCCAGGCATCGGCAATTGCGGGGCACTACACTTGTATCATTGATGTCCCGATTCCCGCCTGCGCCCGCCGGGCGCCGAAGGAACGCAGTTGAACCCCAAAGACCTGCACACCGGTACCGTTGGCCCGATCGATCAGGATTGGATCGCACAAGCCCGGCTGCTGACCCCGCTGCTCGACGCCGCCGGACTGCGCATCGATGCCGACAAATGCCTGCCACCCGAGGTGCAGGACGCGCTGCATGAAGCGCAGATGTTCCGCATGCTGTTGCCACGCTCGCAGGGCGGCGCGGAGCTCGATCTGCCGACGTTTTTCCAGGTGATCCTGGCACTTGCCGAGGGCGATGCCAGTGCGGCCTGGTCGGTGGCGCAGAGTTGTGCCTGTTCGATGTCGGCCGCCTACATGGAGCCGGGCGCGGCCGCCGAGTTGTTCGGCAATCCGCGCGCAGTGCTGGCCTGGGGCTTTCCGCAGGGGCCGTGTCATGCCGTTGCCGCGCCCGGCGGCTGGCGCGTGAGCGGCACCTGGGGCTTCGGCAGCGGCAGTCGGCATGCGACCTGGCTGGGCGGGCATTGCCCGGTGCGGGAGGCCGACGGCGCGCCAATCAGGAAGCCCGACGGCACGCCAGCCGAACGCACGGCGCTGTTTCCGCGCGCAGCCGTGCGCATTGTCGATGGCAAGTGGAACGTGATCGGCCTGCGCGGCACCGGCAGCGACACCTACGCGGTCACTGATCTGTTCGTACCGGCCCGGCATTGCGTGGTGCCGCGCGGAGTCGGGCGCGATCTGCAACGGCCGGAAGATGCGGTGCCCGAAGTTGAAACCGAGCGACGCGAAGCCGGCCCGCTGTATCGCTTCTCGCCTACAGCCATGTACCAGGCCGGCTTCTCCGCAGTGGCGCAGGGCCTGGCGCGTGCAATGCTCAACTCCTTCGTGGCCCTGGCAAATGAGAAAACGCCTTCAGGCGCCGGCGTCATGCTGCGCGACAACCCGATCATCCAGAACCGTGTGGCGATTTCCGAAGCACGCTTGGCGGCGATGCGCGCCTGGCTCAAGCAATGCGTGAGCGAATCCTGGGAGTCATGTGTGGCATCCGGCAAGCACGCCTTCGAACATCGGGTGAGCATGCGCCTGGCCGCAACCTATGCGATCCACGAGGCCGCCAGGGTGGTCGAAGATGCGTATGCCGATGCCGGCGCCACCGCGATCTTCGAGTGCAATCCGTTCGAGCGTCGCCTGCGCGACATGCATGCGGTGACCCAGCAGGTGCAGGCCAACCCGATGCACCTGCAAACCGCCGGCCAGCACTACCTCGGCATGCAGCCCAACACACGCTTTATCTGAGGTCCCGCATGCGCTTGCACCCGCCGCCGCATGCACAATCACCACACCCGCAAAGGAATTGCCCGGCATGAGCAAGAAGACCACCAACAAGACCGTCAAGCGCTTTCCGCTCATGCAACCCGCGCAGATGAACAAGGCGCAGGCCAAACTGATGAAGTCGGTGCTGGCCGGGCCGCGCGGCGGCGGCGATGCCGGTCCCGAGGCGATGCAGCGGTTTTTGAGTGGCGGTCCGTTCAACGCCTGGCTGCGCAGCCCCGACCTGGGGGATCGGCTGCAGAAGGTCGGCGAGTACATCCGCTTCAATTCCTCGCTGGAGCCGCGCCTGAACGAATTGGCGATTCTCGTCACCGCGCGCTACTGGACCTCACAGTACGAATGGTTCGCGCATTTGAAATTCGCGCTGGCAGCGGGGCTTGAACCGAAGATCGCTGCCGCGCTTGCGCGCAACAAGCGCCCGTCCGGCATGCGGGAGGACGAAGCGGCGGTATACGAGTTCTGCACTCGGCTGCATCACAGGAAGAAGGTCGGCGATGCGGTTTACCAACGCGCGGTCGCGCTGTTTGGCGAGCAGGGGGTGATGGATCTGATCGGCGCCTGTGGTTACTACACCGCCGTTTCGATGACGCTCAATGTTGCCCGGGTGCGGGTTCCACAGGGCAACAAGAAGCCGCTCAAGTAGTCAATCGGCTCCGGCGCCGGCCGCAGGCGTTGCCGCTAAGGCCTGTGCAGAGCGGGTGTGGCGCGTCAGCCCGGCAGGTGCGTGGTTTCCTGCGAAAAGTCTTCCGACACGAATGTCAGCGTCACCGCGCCGGAAAGACACACTTCCGCGCCCGGCCGCAACGACACCATCTCGCCCGGCACCAGGGTGCGCCCGTTGAGCGCGGTGGTGCCGCTGGCGGTGATCGAGCGCAACATGTAGCCGTCGCCCTTGCGATGCAGTTCGAAATGCCAGCGGCTGACGCGGATCAGCAGTTCCGGATCCGCCAGCTCGATGACGATGTCGTTGGCGGCGATGCCGTTTTCTTCGCGCAGGCGCCCGAAGCGGATCACGTCGCGCGCCGGCAGGTGCTGCACGCTGCCGTCCTCGAAGCCGACCAGGGTGGGAAAGCGCGCGGGATCGAGCCAAGCCAGGCTGAACAGGTCCTGCGGCGCCGCGACGCCCTTGAGCTGGACGCCGCGCACCGGCTGGCAGCGTCGGCGCAGCGCGGCGTCGCCCAATTCGGCGTGGGCCGCCGGCGTCAGGCGCAGATCTTCGCGATCGGCGGAACTGGCCACGCGGTTGCAGAAATTCACCACTTCGCCCGATACCAGGGTGCCGTCGCTGAGCACCGGGCCGCAGTGCACGCCGATGCGCACATACAGCCGATGCGCGGCATTGCGCGCATCGTTGTCGCGCAGGATCGCGCGCTTGAGCGCCATCATCGCCCGCACCGCCGAGGTGACCTGATCGAAGCACAGGAACACGCCGTCGCCGGCGGTATCGACCACGCGCCCGCCTTCGGGCGCGATGGTGGCGGCTACCAGGTCGTAGTGGCGCTGCTGCAGCTTGCGGCCGGCTTCGTCGCCGTAGGCGGCGAAGTAGGCGGTGGAATCGACGATGTCGCTGAATGCCAGTGCCAGGTGCTTCTCGAAGCGCCGCACGATGGCGCGCGACAGTGCATCCTGCAGCCGCATCAGCTCAGTCATCGACAACTGTTCAGCGAGTCCTTCGAAATCCGTCAATCGCCAACTCCGCATGCATTGACCAGGACGGCGCGCGCCGACACCACGCGACCATGCGGGAGTATAGGCCAGGCGCCGGCCAGCGCATGCAGGCGAGACGTCAATGCCTGTCAAGCCGGCGGCCGGCAGCGGCGAAACCTGCGACAGCATCCGCTTGCGCGAGGGCCGCCACGGGTTCCCGGTTTCGAGCCGGCCGGCCAGCGGTGGCGAATTCGCGGCACATGGCGGTTCGTCGCGCCAAGGGTGTCGACCGCGGTGGCGCTGGCGCTTGCGAGTGTTTGCATGGTGGTACAAGAGCCGTGCTTGTGAACACCGCCGCCCGTAGCGCACTGCGCTATGATGAAACGTTGTCGCCGGATTGCCGCGCGACCACTCGCGAAGGCCGCACCTGATGAACATCGTCATCCATTACTGCGGCGGCTGAGGCTACAAGCCGCAGGCTCTCCGTGTGAGAGACATGCTTGCCGAACTCGGTGTGGCCGCAGTCGAATTGCGCCCGGGCCGCTCCGGGCAATTCGATATCGAGGTCGATGGAACGCTGCGTTACTCGCGCGCGCAGACGCGCGGGTTTCCGACCGAGGCCGAAGTCGCGGGGTTGGTTCCCGAAGTGCCGGGTTGAATTGCTGCCAGGTGATGTGGCGGCTTGCAGGGGTGTTCAATAGGGGCCGACAAAATTCTCCGCCCGCAGCGCTCGGACCAGCATCGGTTAAATCCGCTTGCCAAGCGCATGCAGCGCCCCGGATGTACATTTCAATCTTCATCGACTCACCGGAGCAAACATGGACAAGCACATCGGATTCATCGGTTTGGGCAGGATGGGCGTGCCGATGGCGTCGCGCCTGATCGAAGCCGGTTACGAACTCACCGTCTACGACGTGCGCCGCGAAGGCGTCGATCTGCTGGTGGCCAAGGGCGCGCATGCCGCGGCCTCGCCGGCGGCGGTGGGTAGTGCTGCTACGACGGTGCTCTTGAGCCTGCCCGACCCGGCGACGGTGCGCAAGGTGGCGCTTGGCGCCGACGGTGTGGCGGCCGGGAGCAAGGTGAAAACCGTGCTCGATCTTTCGACCACCGGCGCCACCGCAGCGCGCGAAATCGCGGCCGCGCTTGCGGCCAAGGGCATCGCCGCTGTCGATTCACCGGTCAGCGGCGGCGTGGCGGGGGCGGTCAAGGGCACGCTGGCGGTGATGGTGGCGTGCCCGCAGGCGCTTTTCGCCGAGCTCGAGCCGATGCTGGCGCACATCGGGCGCGTGTTCTTCATCGGCGAGCGCGCCGGCATGGGCCAGACCATGAAACTTGCCAACAACCTGCTCTCGGCCACCGCGATGGCGGCCACCTCCGAGGCGGTGGTGTTCGGCGTGAAGGCCGGGCTCGACCCGGCGATCATGATCGAGGTGATCAACGCCGGTAGCGGGCGCAATACCGCCTCGCAGGACAAGTTTCCCAAGTCGATATTGCCGCGCAGCTTCGACTTCGGCTTCACCACCGGCATGATGTACAAGGATGTGCGCCTGTGCCTGGAAGAGGCGAATGCGGCTGCGGTGCCGATGCCGGTGGCCAGCGCCGTGCGCGACCTGTGGCGGCGCGCTTTCGAGGAGATCGGTGGCGAGCGCGACTTCACCACCATCGCGCAACTGGTGGAGCAAGCGGCGGGCGTGGAGATCGGCAAGCGCTGAGCCCGTCTCGGCACGGCGGGAACACTCGGTTTGCGCGCCCTTGCGCAAGGCAATCGCGCTACGCGCACAGGCATGTCTAGCGGCGACGCGCCAAATGCTGCGATCGCACTGCCGCTGTGCCTGCCGCGCTGCGGCTTCAGGATTCGGCCGTCTTGCGCCGCGAAGTTATCCCCAGTTTCTGTGGATGGCAGGCTCGCCGCATGCGTGGCGACGCATGGTGCGGGCCAATGTCAATGGATTGATCAAGAAATGAGCAAGAGTTCATCCGAAGTGATCGATGGCACTGCCGATAGTCGGTAATCGGGGCGAGACGTGCGGAGAGTCATGTCGATCATGCTGCCCCATGCATGGGTTTGGTGCCTCTCCGGCTGCGTTGCTCGACCCGATCTCGGCGCGCTCGCGACGAGACCTTCTCATGCTCCGACTCGATCACATTGTTGGCCTGCAGCAAGAGGCCGCAGGGAACGCTCAGGACGATTCTGCCGGCTGCATCGAGGTTGACCGATCAGCTCGAACCGGGTCGGCTGCCTGAAGAGCTGCGGCGAGAGCGCCCGTGCATCGGGACTCGCTATTGCGCAAGCGCTGCCGCTCAGTGCGGCCAGGGCGAGGCAGTGAAGCGCGGCGAGTTGAAATAGACGTGCGCCATGAACGCCACCTACGAACTTGCGGCGCTGCAGGAATGGCGCGTCCGATTCGATGGCGCCGGCATTCCCGATATGCCCACTGGTTCGCGCGCCCCGCAATCGACTCTTAAAACAGTGGACCGCGAGCCTGGATGAAAAACCGTCGCACACTCCTTGTTGTCGCGGGCTGCAAGAGGCCACCACTGCCATACCGATCGTCATGACCCGCGCCAGCGACCCGGTCGGCAGGGGCCTGGTCAGGAGCCTGGCGCGGCCTGCGGGCAACATCACCGGGCTTTCGATTGTGACCGGCTACCTCGGCGCCAAGCGCCTGGAAATCCTGCGCGCCATGGTGCCCAAGGTGTCGCGCGTGGCGGTGCTGGTCAATCCTGCCAACCCGTCGAGCGCGGCTGGCCTGGAGAGCGTCCGCGCCGGTGCGCAGCATCTCGGTGGGACCATCCTGCCGGTGGAGGCGCAGAGCGCAGCGGAGATAGAGCTTGCGTTTGCGCAGATGCACAAGCAGGGCGCGGGCGCCCTGATCGTCTTGCTCAACCCGCTGGTCCAGCAACACCGCAGCCGCATTGCGGCACTGGCCTTCGAGCATCGCCTGCCGACGATGACCGCCGACCGCGACTTTGCCCAGGCCGGCTGCCTGCTGAGCTATGGGTCAAGTCTTCCCGACAGTTTCCGCCGCGCCGCAACCTACGTGGACTGCATATTCAAGGGCGCCAAAGCGGGCGACCTGCCGATCGAAGAGCCGGTGAAATTCGACCTGGTGGTCAACCGCGGCACCGCCAGGACGCTCGGGCTCACCATTCCGCAAGCGCTGCTTGTCAGCGCTGCAAAGGTGCTTGTCAGCGCTGCAAAGGTGCTTGTCAGCGCTGCAAAGGTGCTTGTCAGCGCTGAAGAGGTGCTTGAATGGCCGGCTGCGGCCGGGCAAGGATGACCAGCGCAATGCCGCCAAGAATCGCGATCGAAGAGAGTGCGAGACGCAGCGTCGGCGGTTCATCCAGCAGCATCACGCCGCCGGCAGCGGCGATCACCGGCACGGAAAGCTGTACCGAGGCGGCAGTGGTTGCTGTCAGTCCGCGCAAGGCGGTGTACCACACGGCATAGCCGAGCCCGGAAGCCAGTGCGCCGGAAGAAACCGCGTACCAGAAGCCGGCCATGTCGAGCGAAGCCCAGGGCAGCAGCGCCAGGCCCATGCATGCGGCCATGGGCGCGGCGCGCAGGAAATTGCCGGCATTGACCGCGGTGGCGTCGCCGCTGCCCTTGCCGCGCAGGGAATACACGCCCCAGGCAACGCCTGCGGCGAGCATCAGCAGCGCGCCCTGCAACGGCGGCGCCGCAAGCCCCGGCAGCAGCAGTGCACCCAGGCCGGCGCAGGCCGCGCAAAGGCCGAGCGTCTGCAGCTTGCCCGGGCGCTCGCCGGCCCACAAGCCATAGCCGATCATGGTCACCTGGACCGCGCCGAAGAGCAGCAGGGCGCCGGCCGCCGCAGGCAGGCTCACATAGGAAAAGGAAAATGTAGCGGCATAGATGAACAACGCCGCCGCCGATGGCCAGTTGCCAGGCGTGGCTGTCGCGCGCGTGCGCATGCGCACTACCAGCCAGAGCGTGAGGGCGCCGGCGATGAGGCGAATCGCGGTAAAGCTCGCCGGATCGATCGCGGTGTGTTTAAGCGCCAGGCGGCACAGGAGCGAGTTTCCGGCGAAGGCGAGCATCGCCAGAGTGGTGAGGAACAGCACTTGCGCGCGCGACACTACCGCAACCCCCGGGCCATTGATCCGCGGCAGCTTACAGGGCTTTCGTGGCGTCACGGCCGGCAGCGCAGACTGCGGGGGCGCAAATGCGTCACTCTGCCGGCGTTGGCTTCGGCACGCTCAAGGTAGGTAAGATGCGGCACATATGTCTGACCAAACCCGCATTCCCTCTTTTTGTACCCAGTGCCGCTCGCGCTGCGGCTGCGTGGCCGTGGTGGAGGATGGCAGGCTCACCGCCATCGAGCCGGACCCCGCGCACCCCACCGGCGCCAAGCTGTGCCCCAAGGGGCGCGCCGCGCCGGAGCTGGTGTATCACCCGGACCGGCTGACCACGCCGTTGCGCCGCACCGCGCCCAAAGGCGCGGCCGATCCCCTCTGGCAGCCGATCTCGTGGGACGAAGCCATCGCCGAAATCGCCGCAAGGATGGTGGCGATCCGCCGCGACCACGGGCCCGAGCAGGTGGCGTTTTCGGTCACTACGCCCTCCGGCTCGCACCTGCAGGATTCGATCGCGTGGATCGAGCGCCTGATCCGCACGTACGGCAGCCCCAACACAATCTATGCCACCGAAATCTGCAACTGGCACAAGGACCACGCCACCCGCTTCACCTTCGGCCACGATATCGGCACGCCCGATTTCGCCCATACCGATTGCATTCTCCTGTGGGGCAACAACCCGGCCGTGACCTGGCTTGCGCGGGTGGCCGAAATACAGGGCGCGGTGAAACGCGGCGCGCGCATGGTGGTGGTGGACCCGCGCCCGATCGCCCTGGCCAAACAATCGGATTGCTGGCTGCAGGTGCGCCCCGGCACCGACCAGGCCCTGGCATTGGGCCTGGCCCACCTGATGATCGAAGCCGGCACCTACGATGCCGCCTTCATGCGCGAATGGACCAACGCGCCCCTGCTGGTGCGCACCGACACCGGCCGTTTCCTGCGCCAAAGCGATATCGAGGCCGGCGGCAGCGCACAGGTGCTCTATGGAATGGGCGATGGCGACAGCCTGGTTGCGTATGACGCCGCGCGTGGCGTGTGGCTGGCCGACCCCGCCGACATCGCGCTAACCGGCGCCGCGCACCTGCGCACACTGGCGGGCGAAGTGGCGTGCCATACCGCGTTCGAACTGTATGCAACGGTAGCCGCCGAGTGGCCCCCGGAACGCGTGGCCGAACACACAGGTGTGAATGAAACCGCGTTGCGCCAGGCAGCCGCCCTCATCGGCGGCGCGAAGTCGGTGGCCTACTTCGCCTGGAACGGCATCGGCCAAAGCGTTACCGCTACCCAGACCGACCGCGCCCTGACCCTGCTGTATGCCCTGACCGGCAGCGTCGGCGCGCAAGGCGGCAACGTGCCGGGCGGCGCCGCGCCTTTCGGCGACATCTCCGGCGCCGACCTGATGCCGGCCGCGCAGCGCGCCAAGGCGCTGGGCCTGAAACAGCGCCCGCTCGGCCCCGGCCTCAACGGCTGGGTGACCGCGCGCGATGTGTACCGCGCCGTGCTGCAAGGCGACCCCTACCCGGTGCGCATGCTGGTGTCGTTCGGCACCAACCTGCTGGCCTCGCAGCCAGACACCGCCCTGGCGCGCCAGGCCTTCGAACGCCTGGAATTCCACGTGCATGCGGACTTCTTTCTCAACCCCACGGCGGCCTATGCCGACATCGTGCTGCCGGTCGCCACCTCATGGGAGCGTGAAGGCCTGCGCGCCGGCTTCGACACCAGCCTGGCTTCGTTGAAGCGCGTGCAACTGCGCCAGGCCGTGGTCGCACCGCGTGGTGAAGCGCGCAGCGACACCGACATCGTGCTGGCGCTGGCCGAACGCTTAGGCCTTGCGGCACAGTTCTACAACGGCAACAGCGACGCCGGCCACAACGCCGTGCTCGCGCCCGCCGGCTTGTCAGTGGACCAACTGCGAGCACACCCGGCAGGCGTCGAACTACCGGGCGAAGTGGCGTTGAAAGCCTATGCGAAAGTGGTCGACGGCGTGCCCAAAGGATTCGCCACCCCCACCCGCCGGGTCGAGATCTACGCCGAAACCCTGTTCAACCACGGCATCGCGCCACTGCCCGCATTGGAAGCCAGCGACCTGCCCGCCCCGCCGCCCGGCTACCCGCTGCGCCTGGGCGCCGCCAAGGTGCTCGCCTTCTGCCACAGCCAGCACCGCAACATCGACTCGCTGCGCCAACTGATGCCCGACCCGCAAGCCGAAATCGCGCCGGAGACGGCACGCGCGCGCGGCATCGCCAATGGCGACTGGATACGTATTCGTACCAGCACCGGCAGCGCCGTGGCGCGCGTGCGCGTTTCGCGTGACTTGGCCGAAGGCACGGTGTGTGCGCAGCATGGGTGGTGGGTGGAGGGCGCTGCGGGGTCGCCTTATGATCGCGAGCATCCGCTGGCGGCCAACCTCAATCAGGTGATCGATACCTCGCGCGATGATCCGGTGTCGGGGTCGATTCCGTT
>ENA-ORBV01002662-ORBV01002662.1-microbial-mat-metagenome-genome-assembly--contig:-NODE-2662-length-37262-cov-11.839855_pt1 | contig 37262 bp, 31 predicted proteins | sample MGYA00237777_ERZ505514 | MGnify/ENA primary metagenome ERZ505514 (study PRJEB26160, sample SAMN06269048) | microbial mat metagenome | isolation source: Oligotrophic lake microbial mat | place... | reverse complement strand
ACCATTTGGTCAAGCCTGCCGACTTTGCCAAGGTGCTGAAACTTCTGTCGACCGTTTCGCAAACGCAACCAAAATGAGTTACGTGGCGGTAAGGCAGAGATTGCCACCCGATTGCCCAATACCCCAGGCTTGAAACATGAAACGGTGAAAAGAATCTTCAGAAATGCAACACAGTCGTTGCTACGGGCGGAAGGCAAACAGTAAGATGCGACTCAAGTGGCCCGTGATGTACGTGGGCCGCAGTCCAACTGGCAAATCTCGGTTCATGCCATCGCCATGAGTGCCACCGCTGCCTTCAATTCCACCGCTCTCGCCGATGTGCTGCGTGTCACGCTGCAGGTCACGCCGCAGGTCACGCCACACAATGGACGTTTCGATTGGAGCGTGGATCCCGCCACCGACCTTGGCTGGGGCGGATCGCGGCTGCTGGTGGCCGATGGGCCGCCCACGCCCGACCGCACCCATGTCAGCGCTGTGGGTTCACAGCTTCACATCGCCACGAGCTGGCTTTCCACTATGCCGCTGTTTGTGCATCGGGGCGAGTCGATCACCCTTTCCCATGATCTGAGTCAACTCGTGCCATCAGCCTGGCCCCTCACGCACGACCCGGCCAAGGTGATGGACTTTTACAAGCACGGCAACTCCCCAGACAACTTCTCGCTCTTCCGCGAAATCCAGGTCGTTGATGTGGGCGACACGGTGACCATTGACCTGGCGACCGGGAAGTTTCAGGTGGGGGTGCATCCCTCGCCGGCCAAGGCCCAGCCGCTGGCCCCCGAACAAACGCGCGACGCCCTGCTCGCCTCGCTCGATGCGCTCACGCGCGGCCGCAATGTCGCCTTCGCCATCTCCGGCGGCGTGGACAGCACGCTGCTTGTTGCGCTCTATCGCCACCTGCATCCGACCGCGCCGATGCGCTGCTACCACGCCAACACGGGATCGGGTTCTGACACGCAATACGCCCGCATGGCGGCCAAACATCTCAAGGTCGATCTGGTCGAGGTGAAAGTCGGCTACAGCGATGCGGAACTGGATGTCCATGAACGCATGACCGCCGCGGCGTGCGGCCCCATCACCATCACCGGCAACAGCATCGGTTTCGGGCGCGTCTGCACCGCAGCCCGCGCCGATGGCTTTGAGGGAATCGTCGATGGCACCGGCGCGGATGTGATCTTCGCGGGCATGTATTCCATCGACGGCTTCGCCTGGGGCCTGTCCAAGGGCGTGGACCGCTCCAGCGAGAACTACAAGGCCCTGATCGCCCTAGCCACCAGCGATGACCTGCTGACCCGTAAGCAATTGGCCGAGCTGTCGCGGCGATGGGGCGAGGTGGATTTCACCGACCACATCCATCACCGCCTCAAGCGCTCCATGCTCCGCAAGTGGATGCACCAGCACCATGTCAACGCCAAGGCCCACGGCATTGATGTCGTCAAGCCCTACATGGACCCGGAGCTGGCGCGGTTCGTTTTCAATCCGCCCACCGCTTATTTCCAGCGCGGGATGAACAAGAGCATATTGCGCGACATCATGGCTGATCTCCTGCCCGCGCAGGTCGCCACGCGCGTGGACAAGCAGGGCTGCCGCTACCCGATTCGCCGGCTGCTGACCGACAACCGGGCGCGGGTCGATGCGGTGATCCGCCGGCCGACCCGCATCGCGCGCACGCTGCCCGCGCTGGACAAGATCATGGCGCGGATGCGGCTGCTGACCAAGGGTTCGCTCAGCCGGATGTATGCGTTGTGTCTCTACGAGCAACGGTGCCTGGACGCGGCGGCGGGTGGTTGAGCGGGTGTCGAGATTGAAAGGATTCGCCCCATGAGAGCAAGTTTCTATCCCGCCCATCTGTCGGACGAGGATTGCCGACTGGCGGACATTCTCGCCAGCGGCGGGGATGAACGCATCGAGCCCGACCAGCAGGGGCACAACAAATACGGCGGCACGCCCTGGCCGCGCGAGGTGGTGGCGTTTGGCAGTTGCACCGCGTCGCAGATTTCGCAGCGCGGCTGGCGCGCTGCCGGGGAGGCACTGCATGCTTTTGAAAAGCGGGCGGCGGAAACAAGTGACATTCAGGCGGCCAGCGAGATGGGCGACCATATCCGCCACGAGCTGATCCACCTGCTCGATGCGCGGGATCTGGAAGGCCTGGAGGTGGTGCTCTGCCCCTCGGGAACCGATGCGGAAACCATCGCGCTGCACATCGTCGGCTGCATGGGGCCCGAGCCGATCGAGAATATCATCGTGGCCTCGCGCGAGGTCGGCACGGGCACGGTGCAGGCGGCGGGCGGCCGATATTTCAGCAAGCATGTGCCCAACGGCCAGACGCGAAAGCCCGGCGAGCCGGTGGATGCGGAGCTTGCGGCGCGAACGAAGGTACACGAGGTGCGCGTGCGCATCGCTAGCTCAGGCGCCCGCCAGCCGGAGGATGTGGATGCGGAGATCGTCGGCCTGACGCGGGAGGGTGTGGCGCGCGGGGCGCGCGTGATCGTCCATGTGGTCCCGCACACCAAGACCGGCCTGCACGCGCCGCGCCTGGCGACGGTGGAGCAACTGCTGCGCGACCATGGCGACCGCGTGATCGCCATCATCGACGCCGCCCAGGGCCGCTTTAGCCGCCGGGGCATGCGACGCTACCTCTCGCGCGGATTCATGATGATCACCACCGGCTCCAAATTATTCGGCGGGCCTTCCTTCTCCGGCGCGCTGCTGATGCCCCGGCCGCTGGCGTCGCACCTCACCGGGGGCGGCGCGTATCCACCGGCTTTCAACGATTACCTCACCCCCGCGCAGCTTCCCTCTCACGCCAAAAGTCTGCGCGCCTCGCTCGTGCCGCAGATCAACCTCGGCCTGCTGCTGCGCTGGCAGGCGGCGATCCACGAAATGCGGGCCTACTACCAGACGCCCTCGGACATCCGCTACCGCGTCCTGCGCTTCTTCGAGTCCCAGGTGCCCGCAGTGCTCTCAGCCAGCCCGTATCTTGAGCTGCTCTACCGCGAGCCGCCGGTGTTCGATGACACTTTCGACCGCCTGCTGGAATCCAAGACCACTGTCTTTAGCCTCCGCGTCAAGGGCGGCGACGGCCAGCAGCTTGACCGCAGCGCGCTGCTCATCTGCGTCACGAGCCTCAATGCCGACATCCGCGATCAACTCCCCGCCGGCGCGGACGACGACCTGCGGCAGGCGGCGGGTACGCTTTTCCAGGTGGGCCAGTCGGTTTATGTGGGCGAGCAGGTCAGCGGCGAGCAGGATCATGTGATCCGCGTGGCGCTGGGTGGCTGCATGATCGCCGACCTCGCCTCCAATGAATCGCTGGGCCCCACGTTCGAAGCTCGCTTGGGTTGGCTGGATCGGCAGCTTCAACTGCTGGCGCTGAAGCTCGGATGGATCGCCTCCAGCCGATCGATGCTAACTGGAAGCCCACGATGACACCGCACACACACGATCCCACGCAGATCACCGGCGACTGGTTCGACCGGATCGACGCGCCGCAGGCCGCCGCGCTTCTGGCTTGGGCGCAGCGCCAGGGCCTGCTTGAGGGGCACGATACGGTGATCATCCACGACCTCTCGCGAATGCTCGACCGGCTGTCGCGCGTCCGGGCCGCGTTTGCGCCCTCGGCGCTGCACGCCCTGGCGATCAAGGCCAACGCGCTGGTTCAGGTGCTGCGCGCCGCGGCAGATGCGGGCTTTGGGCTCGAGGCCGCGTCGATTGAGGAGGTCGCCCTTGCCCGTGCGGCGGGATGTCCGGCCCAGCGGATCGTCTTTGATTCGCCCGCCAAGCGAACGGCGGAGATTCGCCAGGCGCTGGAATGGGGCGTCCTGATCAATGCCGACAACTTCGACGAACTGGATCGCATCGCCACCGCGCTCAAGACCCACGCCATCCCGCCGCCGCCCATCGGCCTGCGCGTGAATCCCCAGACCGGGGCCGGCTCGATCAGCACCACCAGCGTTGCCGCCGCCTACTCCAAGTTCGGTGTCTCACTGAGCAGCGATCGGCTGGCGATCATCGACGCCTTCGAGCGTCATCCCTGGCTCACGGGCCTGCATGCCCACATCGGAAGCCAGGGCGTCACGGTCGCACAAATGGTCGAATCCGTTCGGCGAATCTTCGAGCTGCGCAGCCAGATCGCTGAGCGGGTGGGTGAAGGTCGCATCGGTTTCGTTGATATCGGCGGTGGATTGCCCTGGCGATATCGGTTGGATCAGCAGCCGGCATCGCTGGATGATTTTGTCGCCCAGTTGCGCCAGGCGGTGCCCCAGGCGTGGGAGCCGGGCGTGCGGTTGGTGACCGAGTTCGGTCGATCGATCCAGGCCGGCTGCGGAATCGCCGCCAGCCGGGTCGAGTATGTCAAGAAACAGGGCGATCACCGCATCGCCGTGATCCACCTTGGGGCCGACCTGCTGATGCGCCGCGTTTACCACCCTGCCGATTGGCATCATCGAATCTCGGTGCTGGATGCCGCCGGCGCGCCGCGCCAGGGGGCACTGGTCAAGCAGGACATCGCCGGTCCGCTCTGTTTCGGCGGCGATTTTGTCGCCCGTGGTGAGATGCTACCGGAGATTCATCCGGGTGATTGGGTGGTGGTCCACGATGTGGGGGCCTACACGCTGAGCATGTGGTCGCGGCATTGCAACCGGGGCATCCCGCGCGTGCTGGGCCATCAAGGCGACGGCCGGCCGATGATGGTGCTGCGCGAAGCCGAGCGGCCGGAGGATATTGTTGAGTTCTGGAGCGCGCCGTAATGCCACCCGCGCAGCAATCGGCGCGGGGTGTCGGATAGACTGTTTTCGCTTGGGCCCTTGTCCCACATCCCCCGGTCCTTGTGCGGTCGGATACATCCGTTTTCGGGAGCATGTCGATGAACTATCCGCCAATCTGGGGCACGCGGCGCATTGGCCCGGATCTGATCCGCGAAAGCGGGCTGCGTTCCAACGACTGGCACGTGGCGCATTTCTGGAATCCGCCAGATGTGTCACCGACAAGCGTGATGCCTCGCTATCCGTGGTTCTTTGAGAAGGATGATCCGAGCACGAAAGAGAATGAAAGCCTGATGCCCAATAAGAAAGGCCTGTCGATCATCGCCTACTTGCAGTGGCTGGGCAGTTCGCAGATCAACCCGCGCGAGACGCAGCACAGCATCGGTGCCATCGAGCGCGCGTTTGCTGCACCTGAGTCAGCATCACCCGCGAATGAGTTGCCGACGACTGCACCGACCGTAGCGCCCAAGGCGCAGCCGCCTGAGGATGACTATTGAGGTTGCCCGCATCTGTTGCACAACGAGACGACGAGAACTCAAAGCTGAACAACAAGGATTCATGACATGATCGCACCGATGAACAATCCCAAACACATCGCTAGGCCCAAGCACAAGAACAGCGGCGAACCTGATGCGACGCCTCCGAGCAGCTCCGCAGCGAACAGATTCGTCTGGGGCTTTGGCGTGGTGATGGTGATCATCGCAGGCGGCGGGTTTCTGATGAAGCTCATTGAGTTCGTCACGGTGCTGCTGTCCGATGAGCCGATGCAGTTCGCTTTTCTTCCCGTGGTGACCTACCTGATGGTTGCGGCCGGTTATGCCTGCCTTTTTTTCTGGGCCTACATCAGCGGCCACTTCAAGAACATTGAAGCCCCCAAGTACCGCATGCTTCAGATGCAAAATGAAATCGACCGCACCGGCCACCTCAACGATTGATGGCGATCTTTTCAAAGACACACGAAACGATTGGATTGGAGTCACCCATGTATAAACGTCATCGATCTCTGAGTTATCAGGGCTACAGCTTTCCGTGGTTCATCACACTGATCTGGATCGGCTTCTTCATCTGCGGCATCGGCTACCTCGTGCGCTTTCTGCTGCTGACGTGATCTCCCATGAGTGAATGCAAGACCAACGCGCAAGGCTCCTGCCTGCACTGCCGCCTGCCGGTGCCTCGGTCTCGCCGCAAACGCAGCGACGAGTCTGCGGATTTCTGCTGCATGGGCTGTCATCTGGTGCATCAGATCGTGCGCTTAGGTGAAGATGATTCCCAAGGCACGACGACCAGTCCCTTTCTGCTTCGCCTTGGGCTGGGAATATTTCTGGCCATGAACATCATGGCGTTCAGCGGGTTCTTCTACGCCCAGCAGGTGTACGACCCCGCAGGCGAAGTGATTTCCTCCGGCTCCCTGCTCGCCTCACTCTTCAGTTATCTGCTGATGCTGCTTTGCACACTGGTGGTCGTGTTGCTGGGCGGCCCGCTGATTAGTGAGGTGATAAGTTCAATGCGTGCCAACCCGCAGCAGGACGGACGACGTCGCTTTAAAATTCGCATCGATGTAAACCTGCTCATTCTCGTGGGCGTCATCACGGCTTATGGGATGAGCGTGGTCAGCACACTGCGAGGCCACGGACATCTGTACTACGACACCGCCGCGATGATTCTCGTGCTCGTCACACTCGGCGGCTATCTCGATGCCCGCGCCAAGCGCAAAGCTGCCACCTCTGGCGAGGCGCTTCTGGCATCGCTGCCCGCGCGCATTTACAAACGCAATGCCGATGGCGGCATCGTCGAACTCAATGTTGATGAAGCGAAGACCGGCGATGCGATCCGCATTCGCCCCGGCGAGACGATCGCCATCGATGGAATCATTACACAAGGCAGCAGCTTCATCAATGAGTCCGTGCTTACGGGTGAATCCCGCTCGCGCTCCGTGGGCTTTGGCGACCAGGTGCTCGCAGGTTCGATGAATCTGGATGGCTTGCTCTGGGTGCAGACCACGATGGAGCCGGGCCAACGCGTGATCGATCAGGCCAGGCAACTGCTCGATGAAGCCAGGCGGTCGCAGCCTGCGATTCAGCGTGTGGCTGATCGTGTGGCAGCGGTCTTCGTGCCTCTGGTGATCGCACTGGCCCTGGGTGTCTTCGCATGGCATGCAATGCGCGGCGATGCGGAGGCGGGGCTCTTCACCGCCCTGAGCGTGCTGCTGATCAGTTGCCCATGTGCGCTGGGTCTTGCAGCGCCCTTGGCCTGCCATCAAGCGCTGAGCCGGGCAGCGCGGCATGGCATTCTCATTGAGTCGCCCGTCACACTGGAAAAACTCGCCGCAGTCCGCAGTGTCATCTTTGATAAGACCGGCACACTCACGCGCGGCAAAATGCGCGTCCAGCAGATCACCACCGCACCTGACACAGATCAAACGCTGGCGCTGTCACTGGCCGCCGCACTCGAATCCGCCACGCAGCATCCCATCGCACAGGCCATCATCACCCATGCAGCCGCGCTGAGCATCATCATCCCCGATGCTTCGGATGCAACGCTGCTCCCTGGCCGTGGCATCGAAGGCACCATCAAGGAGCGGCAACTGAAACTGGGCAACGAATCACTCGCCCGTGAATGTGGCTGTGAACACGACCCGCTCATGCAGATCAGCGATGACTGCACCGATGTGTTTCTCATCGAGGATCATCGCATCCTCGCGCGATTCACCCTAGCGGATCAAACGCGATCAGAGGCACGCTCGGTGGTTGACTGCCTCGCCACGCTCGGAATCACCTCCAGCGTCCTGTCAGGCGATCAGCCCGGCCCAGTCCGTCGGTTGGCCGAAGAACTGAGGATCGAAGCAACCCCCGCGCTTCTGCCTGCTGAAAAGGTGAAACATCTTGAAGAGCAGCGAACGCACCGAGGCACCCGCATCGCATTTGTCGGCGATGGCATCAACGACGCCCCGGTGATGGCAGCGGCCGATGCGGGCATCTCCGTCGGCAACGCGACTGACCTTGCAAGACAGGCGGGACAAGTGCATCTGCTGGGCGAAGACATCAGCCGTGTGCCACTGGTGTTTGAGATCGCCCGCGACGCGGTTCGCCGAGTGAGGCTCAACCTGCTCTGGGCCTTCGGCTACAACGCGATTGGTTTGACCCTGGCTGTCATGGGACTCCTCACGCCGATCTTCGCGGCCTCGGCGATGGTCGTGTCGAGCTTGCTCATCGTGGTGACCTCCACGAGATCCGCTCATGATGTGACACAGACGAAACTGGCACATGCCACATCGGACAACACCCCACTATCCACCATCAAAAGCGCAATCGCTGCAGCCACCGCATAAGCAAGCCGCCTGAACACACATGGACAACGCCACACTCATCACGACCTACCTCGCACTGCTGGTCGCTGCACTGGCGGGAAGTCTTCACTGCATCGGCATGTGCGGACCTATCCTCGTGGCATTCTCGGGTGCGATGAAGTCGCCTGTATCACAGGATGTTGCCGCCCCTGCGCCCTCTGTCGCGTGGAGTTTCCTCTGGTATCACGCCGGCCGCATCTGGACCTATGCCGCCCTGGGACTGCTGGCCGGTTACGTGGGCGGTTGCCTGCGCCATGGCAGTTCACTGGTGGGCTGGCAGCGAGCCATCGGCTTCACCGCCGCTGCGCTGACCATCTTTCTTGGCCTTGCCCTGTTCGGCATCATCCCCAGTCTGCGGCTGGATAAATCCGGCGCATGCGGCATCAAAAAAATCTGGACGATGCCTCTGCTTCGTTCACTGCTGCGGCACAACAGCGCTGCCTCCCGACTGCTTCTGGGTGCCATCATGGGACTGCTGCCTTGCGGCCTCGTTTACGGCATGCTCGCCATTGTCGCCACCATGCCCACACCCTGGCACGCGGCACTGGGCATGAGCATCTTCGGCATCGGCACCATCCCCTCGCTCACCGCCGTGCTGGTCACCACCCATCTCGTTCCCGCACGTTGGCGCGGTGCTGGTACCCGTGTCGCCGCCATCATGGTGATCCTCACCGGCGTGTGGATGGCCGTGCGCACGATCATCGATCTGTGCGGCAATCATGTCGCCTGATCTTGAAACACTTGGGCCCGCACGAGCGCCATACGCTCTGACCCCGTGCGTGATGAGGCACGATTTGTTCGAGACAGTGTCGAGTCTTTGCCGGGAACCCTTTCCGGCCCTGATGGATGGGAAGATTTTTTCTCAATCCCTGAATCAAGATTCCAAGAGGGTGTCACACTTTGAAGGATGGACTGCAGGATCCGACTCAAACGCATGTATGATGATCGATTGCCTTCCGATGGTTTCCGTGTGCCGGTGGAACGCCTATGGCCGCGTGGTGTCACCAAGGAACTTGCGACCATTGATCCGTGGCTCAAAGACATCGCCCCCAGCCCTGAGCTTCGCACGTGGTTCGGGCACAAGCCTGACAGATGACTGCGGTTCAAGGAGCGGTATTGGAAGGAACTGCTGGGCCACGCGGAACTGGTCGAGATGCTTCGTCGAAAGGCGAAGCGATGAAGAGTCATATTCGTTTGCGCAAGGAAAGATGTTGAGCGCAATCGAGCGATCGCGATAAAAGAATTCATTGAGAGGTTGCAGGAAGTGGTATAACGCTTTAGAGAGGATACGCGCGGATCAGGGAAAGCTCCGTAGCGAATCCGGTGTTACCCGTTGTATGCTTCGGTCGGATCAGGAACTCGCCGGTGCAGTCACGCGACCGATTGGTGTCGCCGCGAGCAAGAAGACCGCCATGAACCGAGACCGCGTTATAGCTACTGTGGCGGGAACACTTGCGACGCTGGTGCTCGTGGCCCTCATTGTGCTTGGCTCGCGCAATCTGGCGCACTTTGATGCCGCGCTGGTCGGATACACCTTCGCCACGATCTTCGCGACCTTCGGCATCGTCTATCGCTACACCATCTGGCTACGACGGCCTCCGACAAAAATGTACTGGCGGCGCGGTTGGCAGATGTTCTTTTTGCAGCCGCGATATCTCGTCTCCAATCTAATTGAACTGTCGCGCCGATTCATCGTCGAGTTCGTCGCGAACCGTTTCATCTGGCGGCGCGGCAAGGCTCGCTGGGCCGCGCACTGGCTCATCATGTGGGGCTGCATCCTCGCTGTGGCAATCACCTTCCCACTCGTCTTCGGGTGGGTTCACTTTGAAACGATCCCGGGAAATCTTCAGTGGTATCGCGCCTATGTCCTGGGCTTTCCCACGTTCTCTTTCCCGATTGATTCGGCCTTCGGCTTTGTGATTTTCCATGGTCTCGTGTGGGCGTCTTTCCTGGTGATTGCGGGTGTGATGCTCGCCATGCGACGCCGAATGACCGACCACGGCTCTGCCGCTGTCCAGCAGTTCGGCGAAGATTTTCTCCCGCTGATTCTTCTCTTCGCCATCAGTGTGACCGGCTTGATGCTCGCCGCCAGCTACACATGGATGAAGGGCTATGCCTACGACTTCCTCGCCATCCTGCACGCGATCACCGTCATCTTCACACTGCTGTGGCTTCCATTTGGCAAGTTCTTCCACCTCTTTCAACGGCCGGCGCAGCTTGGCGTCAGCTTCTATAAAGATGTGGGGCGCCAGTTAGAACAGGCGGACTGCCGGCGTTGCGGGAAGCCGTTCGCCTCAAAAATGATGGTGCAGGATCTGATCATCGTCGAGCGCGAACTGGGCTTCACCTACGAAATGGAATCGAAGGAAACAGAACATTACCAATGGATATGCCCCAAGTGCAGGCGAGCCATGTTTGGCTTGTCGCAAGGCGCGATGTGGGCCGCTGAACATAAAAAGGAAACATGATGACTACTCCAATTGACGATCGACTGCGGACGCATCCGGAAGAACGGTTTGTTTCTCCGCAGCTTCAGTTCGATCTGAAAAAGATCGCAACGACGCTGCTCGCCGAGCCGATCACGGGGCCGCGCAAGCATCGACAGGAAACGCTGTACAAGCACGGCCAGGTAACTGTTGCACTGTTTCACTTCGAGCAAGGCGCAGGCCTGTCGGAGCATGTGGCGCAAGGCGTCGTAACCGTCCATGTGCTTGAAGGGCGACTGAAGATGACCGCTCAGGGAACAGTGCATGAGCTGCCGGCGGGTCAACTGCTGGTGATGGCACCGGGTGTGCGGCATGATCTTGTTGCTGAGGAATCCACGCGAATGCTGCTGACGGTGTGTCTCGAAGAATCCAAAGCGAAATAAAAACGAAAGTCACATTGGCAACTCAACCCACAGACCCACTGAAGATCATCGAAGGCTACGGCCCGCATCTGGCGTTCACGTCGGGCGATCGCTTGTCCACAGCCATCGTGCCCGACAGGCTCGTGAAAACTCACTGCTGCTTCTGCGGCCAGCAGTGCGGGATTCAGCTCAAGGTCAAGGACAACGAAGTGATCGGCTTCGAGCCTTGGGAAGAGTTCCCTTTCAATCGCGGCATGCTCTGCCCCAAAGGTGTGAAGCGATATCTCCAAGGCTCGCATCCCGACCGTCTGTTGACTGCGCTGAAGCGTGACCCCTCTTCGCCGACGGGTTTCAGCGCGATGGGTTACAACGAAGCCATTGCCCGCGTGGCCAGCGAGATCGATCGCATTCAGAAGCAGCACGGCAATGATGCGTTCAGCGTGCTCACTGGTGCTAGCCTGACGAGCGAGAAGACCTACCTGATGGGTAAGTTTGCCCGCGTCTGCCTCAAGACAAAATACATCGACTACAACGGTCGGCTCTGCATGGTCAGCGCCGCAGCCGCCAACAAAAAAGCCTTCGGTGTCGATCGCGCCGCCAACCCGTGGTCAGATGTGCCCAAGGCCAAGGTCATCTGGATCAGCGGCGCGAATGTGGCTGAGTGCGCACCGATCACGACTGACTACGTTTGGCAGGCGCGCGAGAATGGCGCGAAGATTATCGTGGTGGATCCACGCATCACGCCGATTGCTCGCACCTGTGATTTGTTTCTGCCGATCAAGCCCGGCCGTGATATCGCACTGTTCAACGGTGTGCTCCAACTGATGATCGAGAACGACTGGCTCGATCATTCGTTCATCGAGAAGCACACCGTCGGTTTTGATGCGCTGGCGCAGAGTGTCCGCGAGTGGACACCTGCGAAGACGGCGGATGTGACGGGCATTCCCGAACGATCCATTCGCCAAGCTGCTCAGTGGTGGGGCACGGCGAGCACGAGCTTTCTCATGCACGCGCGCGGGATCGAACATCACAGTCACGGCGTGCGGAACTGCATGGGCGCGATCAACATCGTGCTTGCCTCCGGACGAATCGGCCGCGAAGGTTGCGGTTACGCCACCATCACCGGACAAGCCAACGGACAAGGCGGCCGCGAGCACGGACAGAAAGCCGACCAGCTCCCCGGCGGGCGCGACATCGAAAATCCCGCGCACCGCGAACAGATCGCCAAAATCTGGAACATCAACGAACCTGATCTACCACACGCCGGCGTCGATGCTTACGAAGTCATTCGCAAAATCGATCAGGGCGAAATCAAAGGTCTGCTGTCGATCTGTTTTAATCCGAAGGTGTCGCTGCCGGATAATCATTTCGTTACCAAAGCACTTGAGAAACTCGACTTTTACGTTGCGATCGATTTCTTCCTCAACGACACCGCGCACCATGCGGACATCGTGTTGCCCGGCTCGCTTCAGGAAGAGGACGAAGGCGTCGTCGCGCAATTTGAAGGCCGCGTGATCAAGATCAATAAAGCTGTGGATTGCCCCGGCGATGCACGCGAAGACTGGAAGATCATTCAAGACATCGCCGCCAAACTCGGCCGAACGCACGGCATGCAGTTCCAGTCGCCAGGAGAAATCTTCGACGAGCTGCGCGCCGCTACCAAGGGCGCAGTGGTGGACTACTCGGGCATCACTTACGAAAAGATCGAAAAGCAGTTCGGCGTGTTCTGGCCTTGCCCCAGTGAAGATCCCGATGGCAAGCCGATCAATCACACCGGCACGCCTCGCATGTTTGAGCCGGCATCATGGAACCCTGTCGCCAAAGGCGCGGGGCCGTTTTACTTTCCTGATGGCAAGGCGCGATTCAATGTCGCGCCTTACGAGCCGCCGACGGAAGACATCGACGCGGAGTATCCCTTGATGCTGACGACCGGCCGCGTGGTCAGTCAGTTTCTCTCAGGCACGCAGACGCGCCGCATCGGGCCGCTGGTCGAGCAATATCCCGAGCCTCGCATCGAGATGCACCCGAGGCTCGCAGCGAAGCTGGGCATTGCTGATGGTGACTGGGCAACTGCTGAGTCTCGTCGCGGAACGTGTACGCTGCGAGCGCAGGTCGTCACCACGATTCGGCCTGACACGATTTTCATTCCTTATCACTGGGCCGGTCGCAAGAGCGCCAATCAACTGACGATCTCGGCGCAGGATCCGATTTCTAAAATTCCCGAGTACAAGGTGTGCGCTGTGCGTGTCACCAAGGCCGCAGCCGCGCCGGATTATGCGAGTGAACTGGAGCCGCAGCAGTAACGAATCGCAGCCATCGAAAGTTTTCATCATGCCCGTGCCTGAGCATCTTAATTTCTACATCGACCCCAACCGCTGCATCGGTTGCCAGGCCTGCGTGCAGGCATGCACCGAGTGCGACACGCACAAGGGCGAGTCGATGATCCATCTGGAATATGTCGATCGCGGCGAATCGGTACAGACGGTGCCTGTCGTCTGTATGCACTGCGATCAGCCCACGTGTGCGGAAGTCTGTCCCGCTGATGCGATCAAACGCACGGAAGATGGCGTGGTTCAGTCGGCACGCAAGCCGCGCTGCATCGCCTGCGGCAACTGTGTAATCGGCTGCCCCTTCGGTGTGCCGGAAATCAACATCGAGCAGCAGCTCATGAAGAAGTGCGACATGTGCTACGACCGTTCATCGGTCGGCAAGAAGCCCATGTGTACCACGGTCTGCCCGAGTCAGGCACTGTTCTTCGGAACGCGCCAGGAGATCGAGCTGCTGCGCCCGCGCAGCATGCCGGTCAACGAGTTTCGCTTCGGTCGCCAGTCGATCACCACGCGAGTCTCGATGATGGTGCCCCGGCAGTCGCACGAACCAGCTCGATATGTAGATGTGACCGCCGCGATGGATGAGAGGCCTGCATCAAGGCATGTTTCGCTCACGGTGATTGATGATCCCTTTGCGGAGGTGCAGACGGGATGAGTACCGATTCAAAAAACGAAATGATCATGAAGAAGTCGGATGGTCCAGCAGCCGCGAGTACGAGTGAACAGATCACCAAAGCGCCCGACGGTCGCCCGCCTGAAGAGCAGCCCACATGGCGGCAGGACTTTCCCATTGACTGGCCGCAGGACCATCACGTGGCGCGGCGAGACTTCACCAAATTCCTGGTGCTCACCAGTTTCGCATTCGTGGTCGGTCAGTTCTGGATTGCTGTTCAGAACTTTATTCGTCGTCGCCGAAGCAAGCCGCAGATGGTGAAGATTGCATCGCTGGCCGCGCTTCCTGTTGGCGGCGCGGTGGTCTTCAAGTATCCCGATGCGCATGATGATTGCATCCTGATTCGCACGGGTGAAGACACGCTTGCCGCCTTCAGCCAGAAGTGTACACATCTGGCGTGCGCGGTCGTACCTCGCCCGGAATTGAATGCATTCCATTGCCCATGTCACGCAGGGTACTTCGACATGAGCACCGGCCGCGCGATTGCCGGGCCGCCTAAGCGCCCGCTTCCGCGCATCACGTTGAAAGTAAACGGCGACCTGATCTACGCCACCGGCGTGGAGGTGAGCACCCTATGAAACGCCGCTTCAACCGCGCTCAGCGCACCACGATCATCTACGCGATGCTCTGCATCGTGCTGCTCATTGTCATCCTGCAATTGTGGCTGCTCACAGCCACCATGAACGCATTTCTGGGTGATGATGATTCCGTGATCTGGCCCGCTGTCGGTGCCAGTGTTGTCTGTCTTTTGCTCAATCTCGGCCTGCTGCGTTATCTCTACCAAATGGAGCGGCCATGATGATGCCTGCCGTTTCTTCTGATTCGACAGCGCCACCAGTCGTTCAATCATGGCTCGCAGATTTGCCGGTGAACTACTTCGCCATGGTCATGGCGACGGGCATCGTGTCGCTCGCCTGCCAGTTGTCCGGATTCGATTTTGTTGCAACCAGTCTGCTCTGGCTGAATATCGGATTCTTCATCATCCTCTGGGTGCTGATGCTCGCCCGGCTGGTGCGCTATCCCGGACGAATGCTGTCTGATCTTCTGAGCCATGGCCGATGCGTCGGCTTCTTTACAGCGGTGGCCGCCACGTCTGTCCTTGGCAGCCAGATGTTGCTCATCGCCAGGAGTCCAGAAATTGCAGCGGTTCTTTGGGCGATCGGCATCGTCCTATGGGCCGGCCTGACCTATACAGTGCTCACCGCGCTGACCGTCAAGCGAATCAAGCCGACCTTGGCCGAAGGTATCAACGGCGGCTGGCTTCTGATGGTCGTCGCCGCGCAGTCCATCGCTGTGCTGGGCGCTCAACTCGCCGTGCCGATGGGGTGGACGCAAACGCCCGTTCTGTTTTTCAGTCTTGCGGTCTGGCTCGGCGGCGGCATGCTCTACATCTGGATCATCTCGCTCATCTTCTACCGCTACACATTCTTCGCGCTGAGCCCTTCGGATCTTGGTCCGCCGTACTGGATCAACATGGGCGCGGTCGCCATCTCCACACTCGCGGGAACAATGATCGCCGCTAACGCACCGTATTCGGCTGTCGTCGCGGATATTCTCCCGTTCATCAAAGGCTTCACACTTCTGTTCTGGGCCACCGCCACCTGGTGGATCCCGATGCTCGTCATCCTCGGCATCTGGCGACATGTTTACGAAAAGTTCCCGCTTCGCTACGACCCGCAGTACTGGGGCGCGGTGTTCCCCCTGGGCATGTACACCGTCGCCACTTACCGACTGGCACATCTCCTGAATGTCCCGTTCCTGTCGGCGATTCCGCGGGTATTCGTCTTTGTAGCGATCGGGGCTTGGTGCGTGGTGTGCCTTGGCCTGGTCTTCAAACTTTTATCACGTGCCACTGCGTCAAAAGTCCGTTGATTCGCATGAACCGCTCAACTCTGGCTACTGAGCTGATCTACATAGGCCGTCAACAAGTTGCTGCGTGGCATGAACGTCGCGCGAAATTGCATCATCAACTTACTCACTGGGCCTTGACTGTGGCGCGCAGTGACTTGGACCACGTCTGCTTCCATTCACTGCCGGTGTGATGGCCCATCTCGATCTTGTCACGATGAAGGCGGAAGACCAGAAAGCCTTTGGGTTTGCTTGCAATCTCAGGCTGCTTCGGATCGCGATCCTGCTGCGGCGAAGGTGCCATGATCACGTCATATCCTTCCCACTGATACTGATCAAAACGATGCTCGTGACCATGCAGGATCAGCGCGATGTTGTACCCCTTGATCACCTTGGCGAGTTCTGTCAGGTCTTCCTGGGTCCACCACTTGTCGAGTCCCCAGCCACGCAGGCCGTAATGCCAGACCAGCACGATCGGCTGATTCTTATCCGTCACCCGCGTACTCAGTTCCTCCTTGAGAAAGTCGAGGCTCAAGCGCGGATCGTTCCACGGCGCTTCGCGGTCGTACACCGGTCGATGCGTGTTGCCTGGAAAGATATTGAGCTGAATGAAACGTACTCCAGCCCAGGTCCATGCGTAGTGATAGTGATGCTTGTCGAAATCGAACTTGCCTTCGCGATGCTTGTTGCGCTCGATGAACTCCTTCTGAAGATAGTTGAGCTCACCCGCAGGTTGGCGCGAAGAGAGATCGTGATTGCCGATGATCTCGTAGGCGGGAAACATCAGCTTCGCTTTGCCGCGAGGGTCGTAGAAAGACTTGTATCGCTTCCAGTTCTCGGCATTGCCCAGCTCATCGACCAGGTCCCCCGCAACGATCACGCCCACGGGTTTGCCTACCTTGCCGCCCAGCGGAAAATCTGCGCCAGGCAGACCATTCATGACATCAATGATCTGTTCGGTGCCTGCGGTTCCCCATTTTGGAATGTTGATCTGAGGATCTGCGGTGACGAAAAAGGTCATCGGTTCCGCCGCCTCGGCAGCCGCTTGACCGCTCCATGCGGGAAGCAAAGCCATTGGTGCCAGAGCAAGGCCACGTTCGAGGAGTTGACGGCGAGAGATATTACTCATGGTTGAGTCCGCTGAATCTACAGGGGATGCACGACGGTTGCTGCGAATGACACAAGCACACGATGAACGGCTCGCTGCGATAATCGCCGAATCATCCGATCACTTTTGCCACACTTCAATCTCGGTGAGACCGGTGCGGGCCTTGCCTGCGTGCGTGAAGACGACTCGCACTTTGCTCGACTTGACTGCATCGAAGGTGACGGTGTTCATCGTGCTGCCTCGCGGCTTCTGGGGTGATCGCTTGAGGTTGCTCGCTTCTTTCCACGCGTCGCCGTCGAGGTATTGCACGGTATAGCTGGCCGGGGGCTGAACTCCGCCGCGGTCATCGTAGATGTGCAGCTCGATGCGGCCGACGATCTTGGACTCGCCGAAATCCACTTCAAGCCAGTCGGTGGGCATCGGTGATTCGTAGGTCGTCCAGCGGTTGTTGGGATTTGTGCGGTAGTTGATGTTGCCGTCGTTGACGAAAGCAAGCTTGTCGAATCGCGAAGTATGAGAAGCGCTGACCTTGGGAAAACCTTTGCCGCTGGTGTTCGTCGCCATGCTTGGCGGCGGGCTCGGCGGATCGGTGAGCGGCCCGTCGCTTATGCCCCATGCTTCGAATTCGCTCAGGCCCGAAGCTGCACCGGATTGATGCGTGAGTGTCGCGCGAAACTGCTGCGATTCCACCGGCGAGAAACGATAGACCATCGGCCTATTGCCGACGATCTCACTGGGCTTCTGCACAATGTCAGTCACCGGTTTCCAACCCTGACCATCGTGGTACTCCAGCTTGATCGCAACAGGAGGCTTCACCTTTTCGCCGTCATCCAGCACGTAGAGTTTGATTTCGTGAATCTTCCGCTTCTTGCCGAAGTCCACCGCGATCCAGTCGCTGGCATTGGCGGAGCCTTCGGTTGTCCAACGGTTGGGCGGGTTGATGTGATACCAGTAGTTGCCATCAATCGCGCTATTGGGCGAAGTGCGCTCGCCCGCTTGGGACACAGTGACGCGCGGATAAAACTTCCCATCATTGCTCACCGCGAAGTTATAGACGGGAGGCATCGCCTCCAAATCCTCGCGCGGCTGCTCCGGCATCTTTGCTGTGAGCTTGCCGATCGTTGCACGGCTCGCGATCTTCGTACCGTTCACCAGGATGTGAAGCCCCGGCCCCTGCCTGTACTTCTCACCGGTCTTGTCCCAGAGGATCGAAACCATCCGCCCTCTGTAAGCGACATCCACAAGCGCGAAGTACGGCCATGCCCCTGCGCCTTCCGAAAGCACCAGTGGATTGATTTCGATAATGTCATCGGCGCGAGGCCGCAAACCGATGAGGCCGGTGATGATCAGGTCGGTGTAACCCGAGTGGAAGTAATGCTCGCTGTGGTTGTAGTTGTCGTAGCCTTTCCATGAGCCGGTGTCGGGGTTCGCACCCTCAGCAATGTATGGCTTGCCGTCTTTGCGATGAGTCATGGTGTAGGTCTTGAGCACCTTGAAGTAATCAGCCGGCGTGACGACTTTCTGCTGATAGTTGTTGAGCAGATTGGCGAAGGCGACGAGCGTCTGCGTGGTGGCGTAAGGCCAGGACTGACCACTCCACCAGCAGCAGTGATCGGTGACGAGGAAGAGCGGGTCATGCCGTTCGGTGACAGTCGGCCCGTAGTTCGCTTCGAAGTAGTTGCGATCGATGAGGAATTTCCAGGCCGCCTCGAATCCCTTGTCCGCATCGGGCAAGTTGAACTGCCAGGGCACGTAACCGATCAACTCGCGGCCATGTTCGTTACCAGCGTACTGGCCGGTCTGATAGGTCAGCGTCAGTGCCTTGTTAACGTGGCCATCCTTCTCTTCATCGTTCTTGAACATAGGGAAGAAGAACTGCCGCTTGGGGTCCCAGAGTTTCTCCTGCACGAGTTTCTTGATGCTCGCAGCTTTGGCTTCGTATTGCTTGGCGATCTTCTCATTGCCCGCCAGTTGAGCGATCTTCGCGATGGCGACGGCATCGGCATACATGTAGGCATTGAACGAAGGGCGATAGCTCGGTGCGCCGCGAAGAATGTCCTTGGTCTGCCGACTGTTGATGTTGAACTCCATGCCATCATCGTGGCCAGTCTGCCAGAACAAGCCCACTTCGGGCACGTACTGGCGCTTCTCCCACCCTTCATGGTTCTTCACCAGATCCTCCAGCAGATCCCTGGCGAACGCTTCATCGCCATGCGCCATCTGCACCGCCCAGACCGAGTCCGCAAGCCAGGTGCTGTAGTTGCGAGGCTGAGCGCCAGGTGTACGCAGCCAGTAGCGTGCGTAGTCCTGTGCATAGCGATGGTCATGAAGCCAGCGCACTTCATAAAGCTGATGTCCCGCCGGGCAACTGATCGCGCCGTAGGCCCCTGACCAGAAGGGCCGATCGATGAACTCGGTGTAGGAGTAGCCGCTGCGCGGAGAGCCGTAGGTCAGGTGCTTGGTGACGACCTCCCAGCGGTAGTAGTAAGTAGTGTCGATGTCCGCATCGGGCGTTTCGAGAAAAGGAATGTTGGCCTTGTACCAGTCCCAGTCGCGGTTGTCCCAGAAAGTCTGAGCGTCAAGAAGTTTCTGCTTATCGACAATCTGCGCGGGGCAGAGGGACGCAAATACAAGTGTGACCAGCAGCGAGCGGACGAGGTGGAGCATCGGGAAGTCTCGCGATCTATCAGGAGATATAGGTGAAACAATTTGAGCCGACTTGGCGCACCTGTGAGTCAACAAACAATCAGGTACAGTACGTTGAAGGGGCAGCCTCCTTCAACGTACTCGACCTGTGCATGTGAGCATTGACGCCAATGCCTATCAAACGGGGCAGTCGTGTACAAGGAACTGCCGACGGCGAAGCATCAGCGCACCACCGGCTACAAGGACAAGGACCATCGACGCGGGTTCGGGAATGGCCTCAACTGCGGCAACCTCAACAATCTGGAAGCCCGAGAGTCCCTGATGGAATCCCGCAGTCCGATTGAAACGGATCTCCAGGTCATCGGCTGTGAGCCCGGCGAACACGGCATAGTTGTCGTTCAGGATGAAGCTGCTGGGGAACGGAGACGAGTTGTTCACTGTTCCAAGTAGGTTATTGTTAATGAAGACTTCCCAAGTCGTGATCGGCGGATTGCCTCCTCCCGGAAATGCATTGAGGTATAGATACAGATCATATTTCGCAAAGCCGATGTCGTTGATATTGGTGGTGGCGGTACCATCGATAAAGTCATCGTAAAGCTTTTCAAAACCATTGGCGGATGAATTGCGGTTCCATGTATTGGCGCTGCCAGCCACGCTGAGATTCAGAGTCGCATGAGTCACACCCGCATCGTTCTTAAGCGTGCCGGCTGATGCGGAGGTGGGGTTTCCGATGGCGATATTATTCCAATTGGCGGCGGGAACTACACCGAACGAATCGGCTGGAGCGAAGACGTTGGGTGCATTGATGGCGGTGAAGTCAACACTGATCACCGACAGCGCTTGCGCAATCCCGGGCGTTGCGAGCAGTCCTGCAATGGCCAGAACCATTGCTACGAAGGTGTTGTGTTTGCGATCGTTCATTGGAGGTCTCCTTGACGGGTTGACGTTGGTGTTCCGGACTACCAATGACATTGGTAAACAATCTGGAACACGCTGGTTAGGCTGCCTGCTCAGTCATCTCTTCCACTGCGTTACAGTGGGTTGTCGCCGATTCATTTCACATGCTTTGCTTGAAGGTTTTCTGAAGCGGATACTTCCATTCCCATTCAAGCGGTACCGCGGCCTTGCCCGGCTCCCCGGCCTTGTCGGCCTCTTCAAGCTTGACAGGCTTTTTTGTCTGATAGGCCAGTCGCATTTTGTTTTCGCTGATCTCCACCACAAAAAATCCCTTGGCGGTCTGGCCGGTGTTCACCACATCGAGCGGCGGCTGTTCACCTTCGGGTGCCCACTTGCGCACGCCGGTGCCTGAGTGGCCATAGAAGTAGGTGATGACGTTGTAGGGCTTGAGCGCGGTGTAGAGCGCAGCCCAGTCTTCGGGGTGCCACCAGTCGGTATCCACGCCGCAGTGGGACATGATGATGACCGGCCGTCCGGTGTCGCCGACGTTGGCTTTGAGGTCCTCCTTGAGAAACGTCAGTGCGCCTTGCGGATCGTGCCAGGGCAGCGAGTAGCGGATCTTCACATGTTGTTTGTCAGCGGGATAGATGTTGGTCTGTACGAAGTGGATGCCGCCCCAGTCCCATGAATAATGCAGGCCGTTTTCGGAGACATTGCTGATGCGGCCGGTTTTTTTGCGTTCGATATTGCGGGCCTTGAGCTGGGCCTGCACGCTGAAGCCGAAGCGTTCCTTGCCCACCGGCGGGCCGTCGTGATTGCCCCAGCCTTCATAGACCGGGTACTTGAGTAACCCATCGGTGCCATCGAGCCCGAACTGCGATGCAAATTGCTTCCACTGAAACTCGGTGGCGTTGGGCTTGTCGCCATCGTCCACGAGATCGCCCAGCGCCAGCACGCCCAGTGGTTTTCCGATGGCCCCGCCTCCGAGTTTCTCCGGCCAAGTCTGCGACTGAATGACATTCATACGCTCGATGGTGAGCTTGTTGCGATCGTTCATTTCGATGTCTTTGTGCGACTTGTAGTGAGAGTCCGATGTCACAATGAATGTGATCGTGTTCTCCTCCGCAGCAACTGCGAAGCCTGCGCTGCTGCACAGCGAACCGGCCAACGCAATCAGAGCGAACATAAATCCAGGCAGGCGGCGAACACTCATGAAAAACTCCTGTGTAATACGAAACTTTGATGATGACTCATGGATAGATCAGGCACCGGAAAAATCATTCGATCAACAGACGGGTTTCTACTTCGCGGGTTTGTTGATGGTGATGGCATCGACGGTCTGCCCTTTGTCATCAATGGCGCGCAGTTCACACTTGAGCGGGGACAGATCCATCTGCACGAAGGTGTGGCGATCTGCGATCATTTTCGCGGTGTAGTCGCCGTAGTTGTCGCCGTACTGCTTTCGCAGACTTTCGGCACTCTTGTCGAGCCCGGGGCCGTACAACGTAGCTCCGCCGCCGCCGGCGACGATGTGGATCACGCCTTTGGGCTGCGTGTTGCTGCTGCCGTCGAAGGTGCGATCAAGAGTGAACTTGCCGTGGACCAGCCCCTTGGCATCTCGTTTGGGCGCGGAGGGGGCGAACTGCATCGGCCAGGTGCGCTGGTAGTTGTGAACGTGACCGGCGAACACCATGTCCACACCCGCCTGCTCGAAGAGCGGCTGCCAGAGACGCATCGCCTGAGAGGTGTAGTGCTGCGGAGTGCTATGGAACGGCGGCGCATGAAAACAGACGAACTTCCATCGCGCCTTGGTGTTCTTCAAACTGCGCTCCAACCATTGCCTGAGCTTGGCCTCATGAACACTGCCCGAGAGATTACTGTTGAGGATGACAAAGTGTGCCGGCCCGTAGTCGAATGAATAGTTATCCAGTGAAGGGTAACTGTCGCCATTGGCTGCGCGGAACCGCGCGACAGCCTCCTTGTCGGAGCCTAGTGGTGTGTTCCAAGGCCCTTCACCGGGACCGTTTTGAGGTGGATGAAAAAAGTAGTATGCGCCCAGAGCATCAGAGATGGCTGGATATTTCGCATCCACATCATGATTGCCCAGCAGTGCGTAGAACGGCACAGAGGCCATCAGCGATGAGCCGACCTTGGGATCGGCGACATCCGTGTTGCTGTAGGTATGCCAGTAGTTAAGCATGTACTCGCTGACGCGCCCTTTGGGATAGACCATGTCTCCCAGCACGACCATGAATTGCGGCTTCTGCTGGGCTATCTGATAAGCGACGACGTTCTGCGACTCTTTCCCCTTGGCCAAATCTCCCACCATCACAAAACGGATCGACTGCTCAGCCGTCGCACGCGTTTTGAAGGCAGCTTCGCGTACTATTTTTTCCCCCAGCTTCACGCGGTAGGTAATCTCGGCGTTGAATGGAAGATCTTTGAGATAGGCTGCATACTTGAAATATCGCTGCTCCTTTTCACCCGGATGAGGCGGGCCAACGACAGGGACAGCCGTCTTCTTCTCTGCAACTGCGGCAAAGTTAAGGGCCACTCGCACCGGTTCAACAGTGCGCGTGCCACCAGCGGGCAGGTCGTACTCAACAGCAAACGTGCCGGGCGTCTGGTCCGTGAGCCAGCAGATTACTTTGACATCTGAAGCTACGAGCTCGCTGCCATCGCCAGGCTGCACATAAGGCTTGACGAGCAAAGTCTGTGCAGATGCAGAACCGACCACACCAACAAGCCAGAGCAAAAGCGCCGCGATGAAATGGCGCGAATATCGATGCGTGAAACTCATAAAGAATCCGTCCTTGAACAATGGGCAAGACCTGCGGCAATAGATGAGCAGCCGTCCACTTGGAGGTATCCGTCATGGCCTCGGGCTGATTCACTGTGCATCAAATGATTTGCGAGGAATTTTAAGGTTTACCGTCGTGCCACACCGTGACATTAATGTGTCCAAAGCGTATCGCCTGGCTATCTTTGCCGCGCGGATCGCATGCGAAGATGCCCGCGACCAGATCGCTGCGACCATCAAGGAATTCCGGGTGGCGGATTTCGAGCGTGCTGGTTGCGCCAGAGGTGCGGTTCTCGACGCCCATGGTGTATTTGCCTTGCCTGCGCGCCAGGGTGATGCGCATGTCATCGCCCGCTGAACCGAGACCGACAAAGTACGCATCCTTGTCGCGACCTTCGCGCGTGTTGACCAGGAACTGTCGGAACGTGGTTTGCTCGCGCTGACTGACAAGTCCGCCCCGCACAGCCCACTGGCTGGAACTGCCGACGTAGACGCCAAACTGTCCGACGAATTCGAGAACCGGAATATCGCTGACCGTCACGGTAATCTCGAAATCCTCCTTGCCGGTGAACCCCAGATCAGCAAGACGAATGCCGGGAAACTGTGCCCGTTCAACTTGATACTGGGTATTCAGATCGCTACTGGTGGCGGTCACTTCCAGACAACTTGAACTGGGAATGAGCCGCAGAAATGGATCGTGCTTGGGCAGGCTGTCACCGGTGCCGGGCAGCCGATGTGTCAGGCCGGTGCCAAGGCCGCTCTCATCGCTGATTGTTCCGGCGATGGCCTCGATGAAATCAAGCGACTGTGAGCGCGGCATGCGCGCAATCGAGAGCCGCGATCGGTCCTGTGCAGCAAGCAGTCCGACCATCCCGCCACCGATGAGCATGCCCAGAATCAGCGACGCCGCCACCATCGAGCGAAGAGCAAGCCGCGTCGAAGTAGACTTGTAATAGATTCGAGGCGGCGAGGCTTGATCCGTCTGCTCATCCAACCGGGCGAGCACCTTGGCCTCGGATGCGCGTGCAGCGAGTTCAAATCCTGTATCCGTGTGCAACTGCATGTATGCCGCGAAATAGCTGCGAACTTCATCATCCTCACGCAGCAACTGCTCCAGCTCGCTCAGCTCAGAGGCATCGATGGTCGAATCGATATAACGATCGATCAGGTCGCGAGCCCGTTCTGTCAAAGGCGGATTCTTGTTCATGGGATCACTCTCTTGCGACGCGGGCTATCGCTTTAGAAACACATTCAAACAGCGCACGGCGAATGCGCTTGAGGGAGTTATGGACGCTTTGCGGGGATCGCTCCAGCTTCTGCGCCACCACCGCCACCTCAGCCTCGCGGTAGTAGCACGCTTCGAGCAGATGCCTGTCAGCTTCGGGCAGTCGGCCGATGCAGCCTGGCAGCGCTGCCTGGCGCTCCGTGATGTCGGCCTCGGGAAGCTGAGCGAAACTGTCGATCAGCAAAAGTTCGGTTTCATCGGTGAATCGCAGCCTGTCTCGTGTCTGCGATCGTCGCAGCGTCGCCACCTCAAACCTGGCCACGCCGCAGGCCCAGTGAAGAAAGCTCCGCGACGGGTCATACGAATCAAACCGTCGCCACATCGCCATGGCCGTCTGCTGAAACACATCGTCAGCATCGGACAGGTTGCGAACCAGCGTGTGGATATATCCAAACAGTCGGGTGCGGCTCTGATCCAGCAGCCCAGTGAACTGCGCTCGCTTGATTTCAGTTGACTGGGCCTGCTGCATGGATTCCATTTCGGCCAAGGTGTGCGTGGATCACAATATCGACTGTCCACAAGATATCCGTCATGTGCCAAATAAAATTCACCTGACAGGTGGGTCTGTCAAAGGAAAAAGTGATTTCCTCAGATGCCCCTCCTGAAAACTTGATCGAAGTGTTGCGAGTGAATCCGCCCGGACTTTTTGTCGCAAGCCAACCTCGGCCATAGATCCATGAATCGCCTTTGGAGTGATTCTGCCTCTTGAAGGCTCACCCCCAAAATGAGGTGAAAGCCCATGAGGTGTCAGGCCGTAGATGATGCCCAGAGTGCAGGTCTTCATCTGGTCTCGCATCTTCGAGTACTTTTTTTTGAAGGCTGCTCGTGCCAGTACGACGTCTTCATCGGCACCGTCAAAAGTCGGGAAAAACATGTCTACCTGCGCGTTTTTCAACTCGCCATCGACAGCGCAAATCATTTGATTACAATAGTTTACGTCGTGTCTATGGGTAAACGTGTAGACGTCTACCAGGAAACCCGTAGTCTTGTGTCGCAACACCAGTATATCGCTGGTGTTATGGCCCAAAACAGCAAAGAAACACACGACAAGGTCGGCAACACGCATGGCCAAGGCTCCGGAAGAAAAGAAAGGATCAATCCCGCCGTAGTATATCATATGTTGAACTAAAATTCAATGGTTATTTTTCTGATAAACATGGTGCGGGTGAATTAAAGGTACTTATCCTGCTCTGTCGAAAACCTCTTGATTGCCGTCGGGGTATTGACCGTGAAATTGCCGCCTTTTACCCCGACGTCTCGGCGGACCTCGCCAGCGCATCATCCGTGGAAGCGAGGCGTGGCGGGGATCAGCGCGGTGACGCCGTGCGTGTCGCGGGCATACTCGTGATGTTCCTCGGTGCCAGAGCCCGCATCACTCGGTATGATCGCGATGGCAGGGCTGGCGCTGATGCAAAGGCGTCGGCGCATCCACTGAACAAATAGAACACAAGACTGGCACGAGGTGTTGTTGACGCAGGACTGCATCGGGTGCCAGGTCTTGTCCGGCTCAATGGTGCCTTCACATTAATCACAGGAAATACTTTATCAATTCGACTGCTGAGATATAATCGTTGTAGTTCAGAGGGCTCGTATTGAGAGTCTCAAAGCGTCGGCTGAATCTGAAAGGTGACAATTTCCATGAATTCTCCCGCAGGTATGTTTCACCCGTGCGAGAGAAGGAGATCGGCAGGCTTCACTGTCCCCGAAGTGCTCGCTGTGGTGGCGGTCATCGCCATCATCATGTCACTACTCTTGCCTGCGATGAACAAGGCCCGCGATCGGGCACGCACGGCGATCTGTGCCTCCAACGAACGGCAACTGGGCATCGGCATCCGCAGCTACGCTACGCAAAGCAATCACTACATGCCCGTCGGCGTCGGCTCAGGCACCGGCGACTGGCTCTGGATGGCCATCCTGCGCGAACAGGTGGGGACGATGGATCTCTTCAACTGTCCCTCCGCTGCAGCCTTCACGCAGTGGAAATATAAAGCCAATCCCGGGGCCGCCTGGCACCCCACCGGCTGGAAGAAGGATGAGTTTCGCCTGGGTGCAGGACGCGGCAGCTTTTTCAGCTATGGCATGAATGTCTGGGGCGCTCCCTGCTGTGCCGATGCCTATGGCACAGGCACCTACTACAACCATCCCACACTGGGCGAGCGAAAGATCAACTCCGTGGTCAGTGGTGCCAATTTCATCATGCTCGGCGACAGCAACTGGGATGTGCCCACCGGCGGCGACGCCAATTGGTCAGCTTACATCGGCATGTATGCTGCCCGTCAGTACCCCATCGAAATCCATCAAGGCTCCGCCAACATCCTGCGCGGCGACGGCCACGTCGATCAGGTCCCGCGCAGCAAACTCGTCACCAGCAGCGCCGATGTCGAGATTCTCAAACAGTGGCATCGCGATAATCTGCCGCACTGGCCGCTGTGAAACGGCTCTATCGCTTCGAGTATGGCATCAGTCGCGCACGTCTGAACTAACATCCAGCGGCAGCTCAAAACAGAACGGGAGAAGGGACGGAAAAGGGGATAACTACATATCCCCCCTCTTATCTTGCCGGCAGCTCAGCCAAAGCTTTCACATTCGCCTAGGACCAAGGCGCAGGCGGCGAACATGGCGCTTTTGTGTAGGCGTTGCCGGTGAAGAAGTTGACGGCCTACTTCTGCCTGACCTGGAAGACGGTCAAGGAGATCGACAAGCAGAGCCTGCGGGCGAAGCTGGGCGGGCGGACCTGTCCAACGTCGAGTTGCGATGGCATGGCGGTTTCATTTTGTTGAGGATAAACCTGCAATATCCTAGGCCGCTGTTCGTGGGAAGGGACGCAGGGAATCCCTTATCACACGGTTCTAACAAGCGACCCAACCACCTCTGTGTGCATTTAGAGTGCGCAAGAACCCCTTGCTCTTGAGCAGCACCAGATGATCCACCGCACCAACGGCATTTCATCATCACGCGCTTTTGGCAGGTGGTGGCGCGAAACAGGTTCTATTCGAGTGAGTTACTACTGCACTGCAATCGGATCGTCACGATTGTGCCGGTGTTGAGAGTCGAATCGTAAGCGATAGTACCACCGTGAGCTTCGATGATTCGTCGGCAAATGGAAAGCCCAAGGCCCAGTCCGCTGGACTTCGTGGTGAAGAAAGGCTCGGTCAGACGAGAGAGATGCTCCGGCGACATGCCCGTCCCGTTATCAGCGAACGCCAGTTCCACTTGGTTGACGGCGACGCGGCGGATGGTCGCCTTCAGCATGCGAGTCCTGTCGGTCACGTCCTTGATCGCATCAATGGCATTCTTCAGAATATTCAAGACGACTTGTTGAAGAAGCACGGCGTCTGCCATCAATACCGGAACTGACGCATCGTGATGTTGGATGACCTCCACATGGTAAAGTTGTAGTTCTGATTTCAGCAACGCAAGCGTATCGCCAACCAAATCATTCAGCGAGATAGCGGTGGGCTCGGAATGGCCTTGGTCGAACAGCGACCTCAATTTCCGGATGATGTTGCCAGCCCGCAGCGACTGACCGCATATTTTTTCCAACATGGCAGCAGCGGCGACCCCATCCAGGTTGCCGGATCGCAGGCCGTTCAACACGATCGAGGAATAATTGGCGATCACGCCCAGCGGCTGGTTGATTTCGTGGGCGATAGCCGTTGCCAGTCCGCCAATCTGCGTGACTCGGGTGGCATGCATGAGTTCCCGATCGCGCTGTCGAAGTTCTGCCTGAGCCGTCTTCAGTGCGGAAATGTCGGTATGGGTTCCGAGCATGCGAAGGGGATTGCCGTCGGCATCCCGTACAACAATTTTTCCAAGTGACAGGATCCATTTCCATTGGCCCGTCCGAGTGTGCTGACGGAACTCCACTTGGTATTCGGATGTTTTCCCCGAAACATAGTCGCGATATTTGGAGAGCACCGCATCACGGTCATCGGGATGGAGCCGCTCGATCCAGGCCGCTTTGGTCTCACGAAAATCGGCGGGGTCGTAGCCCAACATCTGCGCATATTCATCCGACACGATGGTGTCGCCAGTTTCAAGATTCAGATCATAGAGCCCCTGCTTGGCGGCCTGTAGCGCCAGCCGCAGCCGCTCTTCGCTTTCGCGCAGGGTCGTCTCTGCTTGAACGCGATCACTGATGTCGCGGTCGATGCCAAGAAAGAATATCTCACCATGGAGTTCAACGGGGGCCGCCACAACCTCGACGGGGAAAACGGCCCCGTCCTTGCGGCGATGATTCACCTGGAAACGCTTCGATTGACCATCGGGATTGGCCTTCAATATTTCCAGGCGGATGGGCACATGCTTCTCGCTGCCTGTGGCGTTCAGATCGTCAATCGACATCGTCAGGAGTTCATCGACGGTATATCCGTGCATGCGACCGGCCGCTTCGTTCGCCGACCGGATGCGCCCCATTAAATCGATGATGAAAATGGCATCGGGCGAGGTCTCAAACAAGGTACGGTAGGACCGTTCACTTTCCCGCAGGGTATCCTGGGCATGGCAACGTTCCGTGATGTCCACGCCGAATCCGATGATGTTCACGATGTTTCCACGCTCGTCGCGCAGGGGGCCAAATGCAACATCGATGGTGATCATCGCTCCGTCCTTGATTCGCACAGGCACGTCATAGCGGACTATTTCTCCTTGAGCGGCCCGTCGCATCGCCTTACGAAGCTGATCCTGTACCTGCGGAGAGTAGGACCACCAGTAGGTTTCCCAGAACGGTTGGCCGATGACCTGTTCGCGCGTCACGCTGGCGGCCTCAAGTGGGGCGCGATTGACTTCGATGACTCTGCCATCAAGTGTGTAGAGCCCAACAAAGCCGTAAAGCGAGTCCAGTATCTCCCGCAATTGGTTGCGGGAGGCACGTAACGCCTCTTCCGCTTTCTTCTGCTCCGTGATGTCTTCCTGAACGCTCACTGCAACGCGGCCGAACTCCGGATGGTCGATCGTCACGATGCTTGATCGCGTCCAGAAGGTCGATCCATCCTTCTTCTTGTTCTGGAGATCACCCTGCCAGAAGCTGCGGGTGCGAAGGGCGTCGATGATTTCGATGGATTGCTTTCGAGCATCCTCCGGACTGCCCGCATTCAGGACGCTCGCCGGCTGACCGATCAGTTCCTCTTCTTCGTATCCGAACATCGCCGCGAAATTGGGGTTGACATATCGAATTGTGCCATCGTCGAGCCGGACGGTGACGGCGCCGGCAAACAGGTTGGACACGATCGCGTCTTTGAGGCGCAGTTCCGCATTCGACCTCATCTGCTCGGTGACGTCCTGCACGGTTCCGATCGAGCGGATCGCCTTGCCCTGAGCATCAAATTGGCTCTCGCCGCGCTCGGCGACCCACTTGATTCTGCCGTCGGCCATCTGTAGCCGGTGCACGATCCTGTAAGACTCGCCGGTTTCTAACGAGTTGGTGTAGGCTTCGTGTACGACTTCACGGTCGTCCGGATGGATTGCATCAAGAAACGCCTCGTATGATGCGTCAAAAGATGCCTTGTCCATTTCGAATATTCGATAGATTTCGGCCGACCAGAGGAGCACGTTGTTGATCAGATCGAGTTCCCAACTGCCGACCTTGGAAATCCGCTGCGCTTCAGCGAGGTTCCTCTGGCTGTTGCCGAGCGCGGCTTGGGCCTGAAGGTGGGCCGTGATGTCCACGCCGATAGAGGCCGTGAAATCCGGCTGACCGTCGGCGTCCATGAGCAATGTGTTGAACCACTTGATCACATAGCGACTGCCATCCTTCGATTGCCACTCGTTGATGTACTTGCTTGCTTTGCCTGTTGTTTGGTCGAAGATTCTCTCGAACACCTCTTTGCGAATAGCGTCGGCGGCATCGGCGGGGAGAACTGTTTCCCAAGGACACTTCCCCTCGACCTCAGCAAACGTAAACCCGCTCAGTTCCTCCGCAGCACGGTTGAACCGACGAATATGCCCCTGGCGATCCAGCACCACTACCAGCGCGCCGGCGTTCTGGAGCACCGCTTCGTTGAATTGCCGCTCCCGTTGCAGGGATTGAATATCCCGCTGTTCTTTTTCAAGCGATTGGCTTGTCGTGCGCCAAGTCGCCACGAACACCACGCCCAGCAACAGCATCATCACGCCCACGACCGGGACTAACACTCGCAACCCCGTATCGTTTTGCGCGGCGAGAACAGATTGGGCTTTCGCCAGGTATTGCGTGTGCAGGAGACGGAGCTGTTTGAACGACAGCCGCAATGGAATCAACCCGGAATGCAAAGTGTTCTGCTGCTCGATGGTGGGGGCGTCCGTAATAGCATTCGCCTGCAGACTGATGCGATGGACGATGGCATCATCCTCGACCCACTGCTGGGGTCGCTCGAGGGTTTGGAGATTCTTGACGTACCGAGTCAGCCGGTTCATGGAGTATTGCAATGAGCGATGCTCGTTAGGTGCAACGGGAATCGGCGTATCAGTCGCCCAGAGGAGAATCTCGTCGATGGTCAGCATCGCTTCCTGCGATTCGCGGATGTTGAGCACGTGGAACTCGATGTCGGCCTGGACATCTTGACGAATCTTGTGATCCCAACCGATGTGGACAATCGCCGGAATGGCGACGATGAATACTGCCAACACGAGCAGGTAGATGATTCGACGTCGAACGCGCAGCAGCGGACTACCAGGTGTTGAAGTCACGATGACACCTCTTCATCCAAGGCAGCTTTGCGTCTTTGTCGGGTGATCGACTCAAGCGATGCGTAATCGCTCGGAACGACAGGCAGGTATCGCCGCAGCCAGGGAACGCCGCAATACCGCCGACCCCGGCAAGCAGTCCAAAGCCCGCGACCTGGCGAAACAGTCGGTGACGTGGCATGAAGTTCAAATCGGAAGCAGTGATAGCCATACTCGGAAGTTCCGAGGTTATGGTATCGCATACATGAGCAATGAGTCGAAGGCGTTGATTCTTTGGGGTGCGCCAAGCAAACCGGGCACTATGTCGTGTGGCTCTGGCAGGCCGCTGCTTTGAGCGGTTTGCCAGTGGCGGAATGTGTAATGCTCGACAATCCGAATTTCGCCACTGGCAAACCGTCCAGAGCGACCCCGGGGGCCTGCCAGTGTGCCACACGTGCCCGGAAAACTTACCGCACCCATTCTTTGCAGCGACTTCTCCACGTTAACGAATTGAATGCGACAATGGCAACCGGTTGATGCCGACTTCGCTCGCTCCAATAGGTCATGGCTCTTGCGCCGCCGGTTCACGCAGATCGGCGGACGGAGTCAACTTGGTCGTTGGGCACCATCAAGGGCAACTTGTTTGAGTTGCGGGCGATGAAATTCTCGGCGGCATCGGCGGTCATGGGTTTGGCGATGTAATAACCCTGCGCACTGTCACACTCAAGTGCCTGAAGTTCGCAAATCTGATCAGCGGTCTCAACGCCTTCAGCCACTACCTTCATATTCAGGTTGTGCGCCAGCGTGATAATGGCATGAATGATGGCGCAGTACTGTCTGCCCATATCTATATTGGAAACAAACGCGCGGTCGATTTTCAGCACATCGATGGGAAAGCGATGCAGGTAACTCAGAGACGACTGCCCGACGCCAAAGCCATCCATGGACAGTTTGAATCCGATCCGCCGCAACGCTTCAAGTGTCGGCGTCAATGCCCCTGCGGTCATCATGACCACGCCTTCGGTGACCTCAAGTTTGACATGCTCAGGTGATAGATTCGCGTCGCTGACGATCTTGGCCGCGTAGGAGAGCAAGGTGGGATCGAAGAGTTGCCGTTTGCTGAGATTGACCGAAACATACATGGAGTCCTGGCCGGGGAATGCCTCGCGCCATCGGCTCAACTGTTGGCACGCTTCGCGCAGGACCCATCGACCGATAGACACGATCTCTCCGGTCTCCTCCGCCAGCGGAATGAACTGGTCGGGAGCCACGATGCCCAGTTGCGGGTGTCTCCAGCGAATGAGGGCTTCAAAGCCGTTGAGCAAGCCGCTTTCCAGATCAATGATCGGTTGGTAAAGGAGATAGAACTGGCCGGCATCTAAGGCCTTGCGTAGGTCGATCTCCAGTTGCATCTTGTCCATCAACTCTTGGTGCATCGTTTCGTCAAACGCTACTGGCACATTGGCGTCACTTACCTTGGCTTGGTACATGGCGATGTCGGCATCTCGCATGATGTGCTCGGGCATGCTGTATTGCGAAAAATCGAATACCAGTCCTATGCTGATCTCAAGTTGAATCGTATTGGGACCCATGACATGAGGCCGAGCCAAACTGTCCTGCAACCTCTGCGCGATGACGACAGCCTCCCCAGCGTCGCTGATCCCTTCGAGAAGGATGACGAACTCGTCTCCTCCGAGTCGGGCCAGCGTGGCCTGCGGCGCGTTGGACGAGAGAGCATCGCCGTAGAAATCGCCGCACATGCGTTTGGCCACGGATACCAACAACTGGTCGCCTACATCATGTCCCAGACTGTCGTTGATGAACTTGAATCGATCCAGATCGAGGTAGAACAGCGCGTGTTTGCTGCATGTTTCTTTTTCGGAAGAGAGCAGAATCGATTCAAGTTTCCTGATCAAGGCGGCGCGATTGTTCAAACCGGTGAGTTGATCGTGATTGGCAAGGAACCGCAGTTTCTCTTCCATTTCGACGCGAAAGGACATGTCCCTTATGGCCGCCAGCGCGAATACGCCATGTTCGCCGATCATGTGCTTGACAGCAATGTCGACTGGAAACTCGTCGCCATTATGATGCTTAGCGCGAAGCTTAATATTCATGCCCATGGGGCGGGATTGCGGGTGGTCAAAAAAAGTCTTCACTTTCCTAGCGTGACCGGGAACGTACATCTCGGGGATCAAGACCTCAAGACGCTTGCCCACGAGGGAATCCATGTGCCCGAACAAGTCCTGCACCGTCTGGTTGACGGCGACAATGGTTGAATCAGAATCGATCATGACCATGGCGTCAGGCATCAAGTCAAGCAGCAAGCCGTAGGCCATCTCAATAGAGCTATTCGTCATGTCTTTGCTGTAGTCCATGCCTACCGTCCATAAAACGAGGCGAGCGCGGTTTTGATTTTTCAGTCACCGTAGAAAAATGAAGTGGGCAGCTGGCGGGGGGCGAAAACCAAACCGCCCACTTCATGTTGCATCGGCCCGTTGCGTTGGGCCGAAAATATCAGCACATCCTTCGCGCACCGTTCCTGATCGACTTACCTGTCACAACACCTCGAGGGATCCTGAACTCGCCAGGAATCGCAGATACAACGAGGCAACGGCTGGTGGAACCCTAGTTCATGCCAACCGTACCCCTTTAGTCGGTCAAGTTCCTGATTGTGAATGATGGGGGATTACTCCCGTATTGAGCGACTTGTTTTAGATCATGACGCTTGGCTCCGCATCGAGTGATGCCGATACGGATTCAACTGCACGAGAGTACGTGTTGCCCGAGACGTGTCCCCCGATTTGATTAGAAACGCAACGCTCAGCCAAAAAACATGAAGATATGAAGCTACAAGCCGGGTCATCGCGACTCACCAGAGGTGACTCGTTGGCAGCATCGACCTGTTCTATCCGGCAGAATCATCGGGTGTAGATTGTTCGTCTTTCCCGTCAACTATTACGATGAGTCACATCAAATTTTCAGCAGGGATCGATTGTCAAGCGTCAACCGAACCAACTCGGTGGCATTTGCAACCTGCAACTTCTTCATCAAACTGGTGCGATGCTTCTCCACCGTCTTGTGGGCGATTCCCATGGCGGCCGCCATTTGCTTGCTTGATAGGCCATTCACGAGGAGTTTGAGCGCTTGCAATTCGCGAGCTGAAAGAAGATTAAAAAGCTTCTGAATATGCGACTCGCTGGTTCGCTTGGCCTTGCGCGTAATATCCAGTTCAATCGCATCGCGGATTCGCTCAATCAAAAGCCCGGGATCGGCGGGCTTCTCCAGCACATCCACCGCATTCAGGTGCATTGCCTTGACGGCGACGGAAACTTCAGCGAATGCGGTTAGCAGGATAAAAGGTAATTCATAACCTTCGGCCCGCATCGTCTCGATCATCTGAATGCCGGTCATGCCATCCATTCGAAGATCGATGACGGCGCATCCGTGCGCTTGAGGATCTTCGTGCTCGAAAAACATTTCGGCACTCGAATACGCGACCGCCGCCAAGCCGACCGATTTGGCCAGAGCGCAAATCGATTCCGCCATGTCTACGTCATCATCAATCACAAAAACCGTGAGATCAGATCGTCCGCGCATGCGAAATCCTCAATTAAAAATTCCATCGGCCAAATGGAATGGAACCAAACCTATGCCCTCAGCGAGGGAAGGAGAGCAACTGCACTCGGCAACATTTTAGGACTGAACCCCTTGTCAGGCAAAAAAAAAGGCCCTCCCAGTGTCTGACATGAAGAATGATACAGACTATATCATCAGACGCAATGGGCGAATCCCCTAAAAGACCGCATCGCCCATCCGGGGGGAGTACGCCAGAAGCTGGTTCTGGCTGACGTGTGAACGCGGGCAAAGGACTCGTCTGTGGATCAAGCAACAAACGCCATCCAGTAGAAAATCCATCCGGTCACCGCGGTGAGGCACATGCCCAGCGCCGCGGCTTTCGCCACACGTTTGTGTTGAGCGCTGTAGGGGCCCGGTGCCGCCGGCCGGGCGAAGCGGCGCACGGCGGTGACGATGGTGTATATCCATAACAGCGTGGTGCTGATCGCGAACGCCAGATGCACGTACAGCACAGGGTTGAGCCATGTTGTGTAATACGGCGAGGCCTCGGCATTCTGCCGCCAGCCGTGCAGGCGAACATCAACTTCAAAGAGGGTCACCGTAGCGAGCAGCAATCCGCCCAGCGATAATTGCGCTTTGCGATGCAGTGCGTATTGCCCTCGGTATTTGACGATGTAAATGCTCCATGCCATCACGGGGATCACCGCGAACATGGCGAGGGCTATCACATCCATCATGAACGAGGCGCGGCTGAAGGGGAGAAATCCTGGCATGGTTTGACTTCCTTGTGACTGAACGTGGGGGTAGCGGCATCCGGTTCCGCGTCTATTCCAACCATACTTGGTAGTGCCGCGTTTCAGTTTTAAGTTCGAACAGCGGCTGCGGCGACAAGCCGAGCTCGCACGCCCGCCGGGCAATGTGTTCCAGATCGATTCCGGCGGCCACAATGCGGGGCAGCACATCGTCGGGAATGAGTTCATTCAAACGCACCACTTGCGCGGCGGGCATGGAAACACTCACGACCTGCGACTCGCCTTCCAATACGCGAATGCGTAGCAGCTTTGCGACACCCGCAAAATCCTGCACACGGCGAGTGGCGCGGCGTGGTGCAGGTGGGTCGAACACCTCTGCCTCGCGCAGCAACTGCGGCCCGACCGCGTCGGTCAGAATCGCCCACCACGGCAGTCTTGAGCCGAGCATCCGTAACTGGTGAACAAGTCCGGCGAAGGCGCGCACGAACAGCAACAGATCGCTGGGGCCCGCCGAGCGGAACCACCATCGCAGTTCACCGAGCAATTGATTGATGCGTTCGCTCAGATGCCAGTGGTCCGCGAAGAACGGCGCGTCGTTGAGGAACGGCTCAACCAGGAGTTGGGCCATGGCAGGCAGGGCATCGGCGACGGGTTCGAGTTTGTCCGCGTCGAACCCCATGGCGGCGAAGCAGGCCAGCGGATCGGTGGCGTCGTTGCGGCGCGCCCCGACGATGAGTTTGAGAATCGCCAATCGCGCGGGCCGGCTTACCTCTACGGTGCAGCCGAAGTCGAGCAACACAACTTGGGGTTGACTTTCGCGGCTGCGGCGAACCAGCACGTTACCCACGTGTGGATCGCCGTGCACTTCGCCGGCAACAAAGAGACTGCTGAAAAAAGTGTGCAACAGAATCTGGGCGATTCGCGCCCGATCGGCGCAGGGCCAGGCGGCGGCTACGTCCAGATGTTCGCCCGGCTCCCACGACTGCACGAGCACTTCCCCACCACTCAAGTTTGGATAAACCCGTGGCACCACCAGACCCTCTACGGTGATGGTCTGCCCCAAGCGCTGCTGCCGCTGAAGTTCCCCGCAGTAGTTGAGCTCGCGATCCATGTTCGCTTTCAGCGTGGCCTTGTAGCCCGCGAGGTCGAAGCCCCACTTGGCGACCGGACCGAAACCTGGCATCAAACCGGCCAGTCGCATTTCCGCGGCAACGGCGTCGGCGATATCCGGATAGCGCAATTTGATCGCCACGTCGGTGCCGTCGAGCAAGGTGCCGCGATGGACCTGGCCCAGGGATGCCGCGATACCGATGGGATCGATATCGGAGAAGACATGATCGATGGGCCGGCCCAGACCGCGTTCGAGCACTCGCTTCATTCGCGGCCACGGACGCGGCTCGACGCCCTTGGCCAACTCGTTGAACACGGAGGCATCGGTCGTATTGGACAGTAATTGTCCGATCTTCAACGGGACGCCTCGTGCGTCTGCCAACAGGCGTGCCAGCACTTGCTGAGCCGCCAGCCGCCTATCTTCGGGGCCGCGGGTGGCGCGGCGGGCGGCCCAGGCGATCCGAGCGAGTTTACCCGCGCGGGCGATTGTTTGGATACTGGTCTTGATGTTCATGGTATTCACGAATGTAGAGGCTTGATCGGCCGAGGATTCTCACGCAGCCTGGGTATGAAGTTCTGCTTCCACTGCCGCGATGATGGCGTCGGGAATTCCTTCCAGTGGAACGATCTGCTCGGCGCCG
>ENA-ORBV01002660-ORBV01002660.1-microbial-mat-metagenome-genome-assembly--contig:-NODE-2660-length-37276-cov-16.377564_pt1 | contig 37276 bp, 33 predicted proteins | sample MGYA00237777_ERZ505514 | MGnify/ENA primary metagenome ERZ505514 (study PRJEB26160, sample SAMN06269048) | microbial mat metagenome | isolation source: Oligotrophic lake microbial mat | place... | reverse complement strand
CCAGCTTCCGTGCTTCATCGCCCTACAACGCGTATCACGTCAATGACACCGGGGATGTGCTCGCGCTGCACCGCTGGTCGGGTGACGGAAATGTGTGCGTCGTTATCGCCAACTTCTCGAACACCGATTACCAGGTCTACAACATCGGCCTGCCGATGCCCGGTGCGTGGTTCGAGGTGCTCAACAGTCAGGCGACGCGGTTCGGCGGCCCCGGCACCCTGTCCAACCCGCGAGTCGATGCGACCGGCGTCCCAATGCACGGCCACCCGCAGTCGGCCTCCGTCAGGGTGCCGCGGATGGGGCTGGTGGTGCTGCGACACAACGTCCCTGCTTGCGCGGCGGACTTTGACCAGTCGGGCGGCGCGCCGGGCGTGCCCGACATCTTCGCGTTCCTGTCGGCGTGGTTCGCGGGCGACAGCCGCGCGAACATCGATGGCGGAACGCTGGGCGTGAGCGACATCTTCGCGTTCCTGAGTATGTGGTTTGCCGCGTGCGAAGACTAACGCAGGTTGATTCGAAATGGCCAAGTGCGGTCTTTCCCTTGATATCGTAAATTTGTCAGTAAAATCGCCGGTTCACTTGACCAGTTGCGGGGGGGGGGGGTACAGTGCGCGGATGAACACTCTGTCGCGCTCAAACCTTCTCCTCGCACCCACACTCGCGGCCATCGCACTTGCCACGAGCGCTGCGCACGCACAGTCACCCGGCGGTGTAACTGTCCCCCGCATCGAATGCGTGAGCCGATGCGAGCACCCGCGAGATGTGGACCCTTGCTGCAGTCCGTCACTGGTGACAGCAACTTGCACCCGCTTTGATTCCGCGCCGGTCGAGGTCACCGCCGGAACGCTCACGACCATCCCGGGGAGCGACTTCTCATTTGATTGTCCCAACTGATGCAAGTTTCACCCGGTGGAATGTCCGGCAAACGACATCTTCCCCGATCCGCGCCACTGCGAGCTCGAATCGGGCATTACTTTCACGGAGTCGATCACTCTCAGCGTGAGCGGGTCGGTCACCGTGTCAATCGGTGCCGTCGAGGCGGCGCTCGAGGCGGGAATCGGGGTCGTCGTTGGAAGCGAGGTGCATGTCAACCTGACCTGCCCCATCGTTGCACCCAAATGCTTTTGGGTCGGAACCAAGCCGAGGATCACTTACTACGCCAACCGCAAGGTCCGGGTCGATCACACATGGACGATGACGGGAAAATGGATTAGCCACGGCTGTCCGTGTCCCATCGCAGGCAACACATGGATCATTACGAACTGCACGAAGGATGCGTCGTACGCCACGGGCAATCCACTTATAAACGCGACCTGCGGCCAGTTGTTCGGAATCCCCTGTCCGCCAACCCTCCCCTGCGAGTAAGGCGACGACAGACCGCACACGCTGATGTGAGGGGACTAACCATGTTCAAGGAGCCTGCAATGTTCCGGCACGGATCGCGCAAAATGTTCCTCAAGGCGGCTCCCGTCCTTGCGGTCGTTCTCTTTACTGCCGCGGCGATGGGTCAATGCGATGACCTGGATCGCTATCATGCCGATCGACTGGCGATGGGGGAAGCAACCCCAGCGCAGCAGCGGGCGCTGGCGCAGGCGTGGCTCCCCGTGCTGGCAGCGCGGGCCGCGGACCCCGCCTGCGGAAGCGGCGTTGCCTCCGCCCGCTGGCACGCGATGAGTCTGGCCAACCTGCTCGAAGACTGGACGCTCTCGCGCGAACTGGCCGAACAGGGGCGCCACGCGGCGGCTGAACGATCCGACCGCGCGCTGTGGCAGATGAATGTTGCGGGAGCAACCTTCCACGGGCGGATAATCGCCAATCAAGAGGGTCTTACCGACACGGTTCGACAACTCGACTCGTTCCTGGCGCTTGCGCCGGCGATGGTCGCGGGCGTGCGTACCGGGCAGCCGCCCGTTCCGGCCTGGCTCCTGCCGTCGCTCAACGCCCTGACTTGGAAGGCCGTGTGCCTGCGCGAAATGGAGGACTTTTCCGGCGCGGCATTCACCGAGCAGCGCGCCGTGACGATCTTCGCGGCGGCCCGTATTGAACCGGATGTGTCGTTCGGCGGGTTCCTGCCCGAGGAGGCGTACTACCGGGCGAGCGTCGACTGGCTCAGAGCGAACCGGCCTGCCGAGGCCGCCGGCAGCCTGGCCACCATTTCGTTCCTTGGTGGGACCATCAGACCCGCTGGCCAGCACACGTGGAACGCGATATTTCACATCGCTTCCAATCCCGAGAAGGTTGTCGCTTTTCTGGAAGAGGCGATCCGACAGATGGGCGTGGACGAGTGGTCGGTGCTTCAAGCCGCGGACGCTGCTTCGCTTGTACACAACATGCGGCCGGAGAGCCTCGACCTGGTTACGCGCGCCATCGCGTGTATCAATCAGGCGTTGACGATCGGCGTCGATGGGTGTGCGCGGGCCGACGCGGCGTTGCAGGCAATACAGGCCACTGCCGAAGTGCCGGCGGGCCTCGACCAGCAGGCCGGCCAATACGCGCTCTTGCTGCGTCACCGGGCACGGCTTGAGATGGATTCGGGCGATTGGGCGGCGGCACAGATCACCGTGCGGACGCTGCGCGACTTGGGGTCGCTGCTCCCCTGGACTGAAGAGGCGCTCGTCCGAATCGCACGCCGTTGGTAGCCGGAGGAAAGCCCGGGCTTGCGTCAGGGCCTCCACCACAAGGCCCGGGTAGACTCTCCGTCCACACACGGAGGGCACGACGGATGCGCAGCCAGTTTGCCGGAGTTCTTGCGTTCCTTGCCTGCCTGACGGGCCTCGCGTCTTGGGCCGGTGCCCAGCCGCGGATGGTCCAGCCCGAGTCGCTGGCCCAGGGTTTCATCATCGTCGTCACCGACAAGCCCAAGGTCGCGAGCGCATCCTCACCGATCTTCATGGCCTCCAGCCACAACGGCTGGAACCCGGGCGACCAGAAGATGAAACTGACCCAGCGTTCCGACGGCCGATGGCAGGTCGCCTGGAGCAAGCCGACGCTCGACTCACGAGTCGCCTTCAAGTTCACGCGCGGCTCGTGGGACAGCGTCGAGATGACGCCCGGCTTTGAGAACATCGACAACCGCCTGCTGCCCGAGATCGATGCCTCCAAACTGGGCGCAAACGAGCAGCCGGTGATCGAGGTCACCGTCGATGCGTGGGCCGACCAGCGGAAGATGGACGCGGCGACCGCGGCCGCAAGCCCCTATCGCGAGATCAAGGTGTCGTCGGGCACGATCCGGCGGGTCGATGTGCTTGGCGGAGGGGGGGCGGGGCCGATGCGGCGCGACCTGATCGTCTGGCTGCCGCCCGGCTACGACGATGCGGCCAATGCCCAGAGGGAGTACGCCGTGCTCTACATGCTCGACGGGCAGAACGTCTTTGACAAACTGCCCGGCGTTCCGGGCGAGTGGCGTGCGGATGAGACGGCGGCGAAACTCATCGCGGAGGGCAAGGTCGAGCCGCTGATCATCGTGGGCATCCCGCACGCGGGCGCGAACCGCCCCGCGGAGTACCTGCCGTTTGCGGCGCTCGACGGCGTGGTGCCGGGCGGCGCGGAGTTTGTGCGGTTCCTGGTGGAGGAGGTGACGCCGCGGATCGAGCGGACCTTCCGAACGATCAAGTCGCGTGAGCATCGCGGCATCGGCGGCGCATCGCTCGGCGGGATCATGGCGCTCGAAGCGGGCACCGAGAAGCCGGCGATCTTCGGCAAGGTGCTCGCCGAGAGCACGCCGCTGACGATCCACCAGAACGCGGGCTTCACGCACTTTGCCGCCAAGAAGAACTGGCCGTCGAAGGTTTACTTCGGGATGGGCGGGCGCGAGGCGGGGGAGACCGGCGCCAACAGCGCGGCCAACTCCAGGTACGTCGAGTCCGCGCGGGCCTTCAAGGAGTTGCTCGCGGGCAAGGGGCTGGGTGCCGATCGCGCGCTGGTCGTGATCGACGAGACGGCTCGGCACGACGAGAACGCCTGGGCCGCGAGGTTCGGGCCTGCCCTTGAGTTCCTGTTCCCCGCGAACTGATCAGTCGATCGTCTGGACACGATTGCTGCGGTTCGGCTGCACGACGTTGACGCTCTGCCCGCTCGTGCTGGCGGAACTGAAGAACGTGGCGTGGACGTTGTCCTTCAGAAAATCAACGTGCCCATCGGTGAACACGAAGTTTGCTCCTGCGCGCCCGTGATTGTCGCGCGGCCCGTAGTAGCCTGGGCGTGACTGCGCGATGGTCGCGTTGCCAGTGTTGCCGCCCCCGCCGCCGTACCACGCGTCGGTGCTGACATCCGGCCCGAGCGTCTCATCGCCCCAGATCGGAGCGGGCTTGAGGATCACCGGCTCATCGGTCTTCAGGCCCACGATGTAGAGGTAACTGATGTTGTGGCTGATGACATCCTGCTGGCCGGTCGGGATATGCGGGATCTTGAAAGTTGCGCTTGCAAGGTTCCCCGCCCCTGGCGCCGTCACCTGGCCAAAGTAGGCGTCCTCCTTGTCGGCCGGACAATACAACACGCCGTACCCGTCCATAAAGGGCTCCATCAGCGGAACCCTGTTGCCGCCGAAGTACGACGCGGTGTCCGGGTTGCCCGAACTCGTATATCCCGCGCCCGGCCCCGGCCCCGTGGCATCTCCCAACTGGAACAGGCTGAACAGGCCGGCCACTCCGCCGTAGATGAACTGCCCGTCCATCACCGCCGGATTTGCGTACGCGGGCGGGCGTGGCATGACGGGGTACCAATCCTTCCAGGTGCCCGCGTACTGCGTCATCCCAAGGCCGACCTGACGGGTGTTGTTCTGACACGCGGCGGAGCGGGCACTGAGCCGGGCCTTGCCGAGCGCGGGGAGGAGCAGTCCCACCAGCAGCGCGATGATCGCGATGACGATCAGCAACTCGATGAGAGTAAAGGCTTTAGCGGCCAGGCGTGCGCGGCTCATCATGTTGCTCCCATAGAACCCAAAGACGGTCGTCCCAGACTGACTCCGCTGCGAAGCGGTCCGGGATTCAATACGCACACTTTCGGTTGGCGAATGCAGGTGGCGCGGGCAAAGTCTAGAGAGTTGTCGGCCGGGCCGCAAGACTCGCAGAACAAACCCCACCTTTCGGTGCATGGCTGGTTTCAGCCGTCTGTTCAGGCTGGAGTGTGGGCCGAGCCAGCATCCACGCGCCGCGGGACCGCGCCGAGGCAATTGTGAAGAACAAATTTGAGGCCAATTTACGTTGTTCCTCCCCGGCAATCTTGTATCTTTGATCCCACGCACAACGGCCCTTGCCATCCGCGCCCCGACTCGGGTCACGGTTGGTGCTTTTTCCGCAAAGGCAAGGCTTCATTGACCAAAAGGAGAGATTTCGATGAATCAAATGATTATGACTGCCGGACTTGTGCTGCTCGCCGCGGGTAGCGCGCTCGGACAGCCCGTGCTCGACGGGAAGATCGATGCGGCCGACAGCGCGTTCTACGGCGCGGCGAAGTGGGTACAGACAAACCCGACGCTCTTTGGCGACAGCAACGCCGGTTCGCAGCCGCCCTGCACCCCAATCGGCGCCGGCATCCGCGTCTCCATCGACAACTCCAACACCGCGGGCATCGGCGGCGGTGCGCCCAATGCGGCGGACCCAGTGGCCGCGGCGGCGGTCGCGACGGGCATCGAGATCGTCATCCCCCTCTCGGAACTTGGCAGCCCGGCGGGGGACTTCCGAATCCTGGCGTACGTCAACGGCAGCGGGAACGACTACCTATCCAACCAGTTTCTGCCCGGGCTCACAGCGCCGCAGGGGAATCTGGGTGGCGACGGGGCCGGCAACTTCATCGGCGGTGGGTCTCCGGTCGCGCTGGTCAATCTGAACAACTTTGCCGGCGATCCGTTCGCCACCATCCCGAACGTCGTTTCGGGGGCACCCGCACCGGTCATTGATGGCGCGCGGGACGCATCGTACGGCGCGCCGCTGTACATCCAGACAGTCGAGACCGGCTTTGGCAACAACTCCAGTGAGTTGAACGCGATGTACGCGCTCATCCGCGATGGAAACCTGCACCTGTTTCTTTCCGGTAATCTCCAGACCAACTTCAACCACCTGATCCTCTGGGTCGACAGCGTCGCGGGCGGACAGAATGTCGTCCGCAACGACAACTCGGGCGCGGACGGATTGAATGTCCACAACGGATTGACCTTTGACACAGGGTTTGACGCCGACTTCTACCTGTCGTTCCGCGGCGGCGGTAACACCATCACCTGGTACGCGGACTTCTCGCAGGTCTTGACCAATGGCGGCGGCCTCGGCGGCGGTTTCGCCACCACCACCAATGGCGTTGCCGGCGTTGCCGGACCGAGCGTCTGCCTGCCCCCCCTCCCCGATGCGGGGCTGTCGTACGGCTCGGAACTCGATGCCGTGTACTCCTACCTCGATGTGCCCGACAACCGTCTGTACGTTCACATCACCGGCAACCTCAACAGCAGCACCGAGCAGCACCGCCTGCACCTGTTCCTCGACTCGATCGCGGGCGAGGGCCAGAACACGATGCGCACCGACAACGTCCGCGTCGGCAACGCCGAGGGTGGCCAAGGTGTGATCAACCGCCTGGGCAACAACGGCGTGAACCCCGGCCTGACCTTTGATGCCGACTTCGCTGCCGATTACTACATGGTCTACCACTTCGAGGAGGCCAACGGCTCGCGCGGCGTCCTGGACGCGGCCATCCTGCGCACTCTGGGGCGTGCATCGGTCGGCGGCGGCGGGTCGTCCATCCTCGACTATGGGACTTTCCAGGGCAAGGCCGCGGGAACCCTGCTGACCCTTGATGGCAGCAACTTCTGCTGCAACGGCCTTGCTCCCTCGGAAATCCAGCGCAACGGCATCCGCCTGCAGGACGACTTCACCGGCGACATTTACTCGGCGTTCGCTCCGCGCGAGTCGGGCATCGTGCTCGACGCTTTCCGCACGGCGTTCCCCTTTGACCTCACGCTCGCCAACTGGGACGCCTGGGTTGCCGACCCGCTCACCGCCCCGCGCGACGGCCAGATTCTCTCCGTGATGAGCAACCGCAACCTCACCGGCGTCACCGACGTTGACGCCAGCGGCGCAACGGGCGCCACCGAGGGCATCGAGTTCTCCATCGACCTCGATGAACTCGGCTGGGACGCGGCGAGCGAACTCCGGCTCGCCGGACTCATCGGCAACTCCGACACCACCTTCATGTCCAACCAAGTCCTCGGCGGCCTGCCGATCGGGGCCGGTAATCTCGCCGAGCCGCGCTTGATCGACTTCAGCGGGATCGACGGGACTCAGTACGTCGTCATCGCCACCGGCGGCCCCGCGTTCTGCGATGCCGACTGGTGCCAGGACGGGACCGTCGGCGTCCCCGACATCTTCTGCTTCCTGTCGGACTGGTTCGCCAACGACCCTGTTGCCCGCAACTACGGCGGCACCAACGGCGTCCCGGCGATCTTCGCGTTCCTCTCTGAGTGGTTCGCCGAGGGCACCGGCCCCTGCCCGTAAAGTGATCGTCTGATCAGGCGCAGGAATCGCCAACAACCCGCAAGGCCTTCGTCACATGACGGGGGCCTTTTTCGTTTTTGCACGCGCTTGCGGCGTTGCGCCCCCACTGCCTCTCACTGTACCGCGCCCACGGGCGCATCAACCGTCGCCAGACGCAGTATCTCGGACTGCGTCATCCGGTCCCCCGTCAACTCTCCGGTTAAGCCACCATCGCACAGAACGATGACGCGATCCGAAAGCATCAGCAGTTCGGGCATCTCGCTCGACACCAGCAGCACGGCCGCGCCCCCGTCCGCCGCGGCCGAGATCAGCCGGTGGACTTCCGCCTTGGTGCCAACATCAATCCCGCGCGTCGGCTCGTCGAGCAGCAGCACTTTGGTTTCCGCGCCCATCCATCGCGCAAGCAGCAACTTCTGCTGGTTCCCACCCGAGAGTTCGCCCGGGACCGAGCGCGGCGAAGCAGTCTTGACCTGGAAGTCGCGCAGCCGGTCATGCACCAGCCGCCTCTCGGCGCTGAGCCTCCTGAGTCCCATGGCCGCGAGCCGGCGCATGACGGGCACGGCGATGTTCTCGCCAACGCCCAGTTGGAAGAACAGGCCCTGGAGTTTGCGGTCCTCCGGCACATAGCCCATGCCGGCGCCGATCGCGGCGACGGGCCCGTTATGCCGGCCATCGCACACCGTCTTGCCGTTGGCGATGACCGTGCCCCTCGCGCCGGCATCAAGGCCGAAGATGGCGTCAAGAAGTTCCGACCTCCCGGCGCCCACGAGCCCGCCCACGCCCACGATCTCGCCCGATCGGACCTCGAGCGACACGTCCTTGAGCCTGCCTTGCGACACAAGGTTGCGCACCACGAGCCCGCCCCCGCTCTTCTCGCGCGATTCGCCCGCCTGCGAAATGGCCGTCGAGCGGGCCGACCGCGCTGTGCCGGTGATCTTGCGCCCGATCATCTGCTCGACCAGCGCCGCCTCGTCGATGTCCTTGACATTCGACGTCGCGACGAAGCGCCCGTCGCGCAGCACCGTCACCCGGTCGCAAACAGCGAAGATCTCGCTCATTCGATGCGAGACGTAGATGATGGTGAGGCCCCGGGCCGCGAGTTGCCGTACGATCGTCAGCAGCCTGTCAACCTCCACTATCGCGAGCGAACTCGTCGGCTCATCGAGCACGATGACCCGCGGACTGCCTCTCCCATCCTCCCCGTCGCCTTCCGCTCCTGATGTGCGCTCATCGAGACTCTGGGCGATCTGCACGATCTGCCGGTGCCCGGGAGAGAGGCTCCCCAAGGGGGCGCGGACATCAATGGCCGGCTCAAGAAGGGCGAGTAGGTGCTCCGCACGGCGCTCCGCCCCACCGAAATCAACGAGGCCGAGCCGATTCCGGGGCAGGTCGTGCAGGCACAGATTCTCCGCGACGCTCAGGTTCGGGCATTGCGCGAGCTCCTGATGCACGATGCGGATGCCCGCGTCGAACGCGTCCTCCATCGACCCGGCGCGCAGCACATGACCCTCGCCTTGCCGAAGGTCCATGCCCCCCCGCGCGGCGATCCGGACTGTTCCCGCATCCTGCTTGTGCAGGCCCCCAATGACCTTGCCCAGCGTGCTCTTGCCCGCGCCGTTCTCTCCCATCAGCGCGTGTACCTCGCCCGCGCGGAACGACACGCTGACATCCCGCAGCGCCTGCGTGATGCCGAACCGCTTGGAGATTCCCTCGGCCCGCAGCAATATCGGCGCTTCTGAGGCGCTTGCGCTGGTCGAGACCAACCGCGAATCGGGCTGTCCGGATAGGGCCGGGTGGGTCAAGCGGCGCACCTTGCAAGGCGATCACACATTCGCATGGGGAAACCGGCGCGCGAAGTCTCCTCCGCGCGGCGTTTGGTTCTTGCGAGTGGGCGGACGCGCCCTACTTCTTGCCCAGCCACTTCTCCCAGATCCCCTCGTACTTGCTGACGGACTCCTTCGTGACCACGCTCAACTCAAACGTGTTCACAACCTTGGCCGGCGACTTGCCCTCGTGGACCTTCTCGAAGAGCATCCTCACCGTCTCGGCACCCCAGCCATAGCAGTCCTGACCGATCAGCGCCTGAACCTGGCCGCTCTTGACGTATCCGAGTTGCTCCGGAAGATGATCGACCGAGACGGCCTTGGCGTGCTGATACACGCCGTCGAGCGCATTCTTGGTGAAAAGCGGCCACCCGCCCACCATCGCCCAGCCTGAGATATCCGGGTTGGAACTCTGCACGCTCTGCACCTTCTGGGCCGCTTCCGCCGCGGTCTCGGCGTGGTAATAAGTATCCTTGATCGTGATGCCGGGATATTTCTTGGCCTGCTCCTTCACCCCGCGAACCCGTGTCTGAAGGTTCGGGGCGTTCTGGTTCCCCGCGAGGATCGCGACCACGCCCTTCTCGCCCATCGCCTTGGCCAGTTCTTCCATGACCTTCCGCCCAGCGGCCTCATCGTCGATCCCGTAGTAGGCGAACCGCTTGCTGTCGGGCGAATCCGAATCGAAGGTCACGACCTCCACGCCCTTGGCGACCGCGGCATCGATCGCGCTCTTGAGCAGTTTGCCGTCCGAGCACGAGATCGAGACGCCATCGACACCCTGCGACACGAGTTGCTCGAGGAACTGCGCCTGCTGCTGCGCATCCTCGTTGTTGGGCGTGCGCCAGTTGATCTTCACCTCGACGCCGTGCTTTTTGGAGAGTTCCTTGGCCATGTCCTCCGCGCCGGTGCGTGCCGCCTGGAAGACCGGGTTGGACTGGCTCTTGGCGATGACGCCAAACTCATACGACTTCTTTACAGGCTCCGACCCGGCACTCACTCCCGCCGCGGACAATCCGAGTCCGAGTGCCGCGAAGCCGGCGATCAACTTCAGGTATCCGCGTGTGGTGGGCATGGTACGATCTCCAGAATGTGCATTTGTGGGGGGTGGGTTGGGGGAAGGATCGGCACCTGTGCAGACCCCCGGGGATAAGTGTACCGGAACCTGCGGCCCGCGTGCCACCAATGCTCAAGGATTCAGATAGCCTTCGGCAGGGCGGATGGAGCAACCCACACCTCCGCGTAGAGACCCCGCTCCCGGATGAAGGTGAGGACCGCCGGTGCCAGCAGGCCCTGCACTTCCGCAAGGCGTCCAGCGGCAACCGCCCGCCGAACCTGAGTGGCGCTGGCGTCGATCCGGCCCACAGGGACGACCCGTCTCCGCCAGCCGTCGAGTTCGGCGGGAGTCCAGAACCCTGACCGCTGCATCGATTCCACGATCGCGCCTGCATCGGTCGTTCCGCTCACCGGGGCACTCCCCGCTCCTGCTACCTCTCGGGCCATCACCAGCGGCTCGGCAAGTTCAACGATGCGTCTCGCCTCGCGCCAGCGGTGGAACTCCGCCGCCTGATCCGCGCCGATCACGAGCCGAACTACCGTGCCCCCCCCGCCGTTGGCATCGAGCCGCGCCCGCGCCCGCTCCAGCGTGTCCACCATGTAACTCGGCTCGCCCTCTCCGGTCGCGCCGCCCGCGGCAGCGCGGCACAGTTCATCGCGCCAGATCAGCGACCGCGGCACATCGCGCAGCGCGAGCGCCAACATCTCCAAACGATCCTCATCGCTCGCGAGCGGGCGCGAGGCCTTGTGCGGGGACCTCGCGGCGGGCACATACGCCAGCCATGCACGGTCGTGCCAACCTGACGCGCCCTCGATGTGCGCGCGCACACGACAGGGCAGGTCCGTGTGCGCCAGGTGCGGCGGGTCGAACGTCCCACCGACGATGAGGAGCACCGGCGTGCCCGGCGGGATCGCGAGAGGCTCGATAGGTGCCCGGCGATGCGGCCCGCCCGCGGCGGAATTTTCGGGAGATTCGCTCGCGCGGAACAGCCACGCACGCGCGATCTCCACAACTCTTTCCCCCACGAGCGGGAGGACGCGATGCGCGCGCCTCATCACACCCATGATGTGCGGGATCAGCGACGGCCGCCTCGCCAGGTCTATCGCCGCGCGAACCGCGCGCGTCCGGCCATCGGGCCTCAGCCAGCCCAGGACCTCGGGCGAGAGCAGCTCATCGGGCGTGTCGCTTACGCCGCGGACCACCGTCCAGGCCATCCCTCTGCGATCGCACTCCGCGGCGAAGGCATGGGATTCCATATCGACGATCGCCGCACCCGTGCGCTGCGCAAGTTCCCGCTTGTCGGCGGGCGTAGCGACGATGCGATCGACCGCCACCAGCAGAACACCTCCCGAGTCCGATTGCCGAACGAGTGCCGGAGTCCAGCGCCCCCCGTGCTCGTCGATCACGCCCACGATCCGCGGCGCATCGTCGGTGTGGGTCAGGCCGCCGCACGCGCCTGCCAGCACGATGAGCGAACCGCCCGCCAATCCCGGCGTTACACCCGCGAGGGCGCGAATAACGGCCTCCTTGCCAATGCCCGTGCGAATGACGCGGACGCCTTCAACTTCACACAGCCCTGCCTTGCGGAGCGCGCTCGCCACCGCCTTGCGCTCAATCTCCATCGGGCAGAGCACGACAATCGACATGGACGAAGCGTACCGGCTGAGTGCATCGGAGGGCGAGCGGCATCAATCGGCGGGCCAGGCAAGCATCAGCGGGCCGGATGACTGGAGATCCGCGGCCGGATCAAGCCGGAACTGCCGCAGATCGAGCATCGGAAACTCGCGGTATACATCGTCCGCATCGAGGTCCTCCCGCAGGATGCGCCCCGCCGGCGTGCAGACCGTGTAGCGCGGTGTGGGATCGGCGTGCTGGATCAAGACCAGGTACTCCGGGCTTTCGAGCATCCCGATGAGCAGCGCGGGCTTGACGACCGGCACATTGCCGGCACCGGCCTTGGGCATGTTTCTTGCAGCGCTCCCGCCCCCCGCCCCACCGGCAGACACCCCGATCGCGGCAATGCGCTCATCGTCGTGCGCCTGGGAAGGCGACGGGTTGATCAGGCTCCCGAGCAGCGCGAAGCCGCACCCCGCTGCGCCGACCACGAGGCCGCGCCGGAGCCATCGCCCCGCGACTCCACGCCCAAGTGCGGTTGGCACTCCGTAAGCAATCGAGGACTCGCGCGGCTGTGACTCGGCCGGGTACGGAGGATGACTGTCCATCCCCCAATCATCGGCACTTCTTGCCGATCGGTGGTGGCAATCAAGCCCCGATAAGTCGCGGCGGCGCTGCGCGTTCCGCCGGTGACGGCGGGGAGGCGCGGCCCGCCCAATCTCCTCGAAACCGTCGCCCGTTCAGCACCCTCGGCCTGATCCAAGCGTCCTACTATCCGGGCCTTGCGGCCCCGTCGTCTAGCCTGGTCCAGGACACGTCCCTTTCACGGACGCGACATGGGTTCGAATCCCATCGGGGTCATTGGCTGCTCTCGCACGACCTCGCACCGGCTCGTAACCATTGGCACGGGCGCACGTTGCGAGAGAGCGGCCTGAACGCGGTGCATCTCAACGTCGCTCGATTCGGCTGCATGCTGCGCCGCAATTTGCGCCGCTTCCTGTTTTGGCGCTGTCGCCGCCTTCTCAAAGTGCGAGTCGAGAACCTGCAGGTAATGCGACTGCGCGATCACGCGGCTGTTGCCAAGCCACTCGCAGACCACATGCGCCGGGAACGTCTCGGTGAGCTCGGTCTGCCGCGTCGACCCATCGCCCACAGACGCACGCGCGTGGTCGGCGCGTTCCCGGACGGGCAGAGTGCGCTGATGCTCGTGGCCGCGCGGCTCCGGCACGTCGCGGGGACCAAGTGGGGCACACGAAGATACCTGGACATGAACCGGCGGCGGGATGCTCAAACCATCCGAACGGAAACTTATCGGCGTGTTCCAGACCCATCTGGCGTGGATGTTCGTGAACCCAACCGTGCCCGGGCATGTACCTTTTCCAGGCCCGAAGTCCCACCCACAGAACCCGAGTGTGGCGGGAGGGAGCCCGGCCGAGTACACTTTCTCAGAGTCCCGCTCGTATCGAAAAGGAGCCCGCCATGCGTCATCACTTCAGCGTCGCCTGGCTTATCCGTATCTCGGTAGCCGCCACTGTCATGCTCGTGGTGATGCCGCAGCAGGCATTCGCTCAGAAGGATCTGCTGCACTGCTCTAAATGCGGCCAACACATATGCCGTTGTACACAGAGCGATGGCGTGCACCGTCTCCCTACGAAGTGCGGGAAGTGCGGCATGCTTCGCGGCGGTAGCGCGAAGGTCGAGTGCTCCTGCATGATGGAAGAGCGCTCCCGCCGCGAAGCAGATGAGCGTGACCGGCAACGAAAGCTTGAAGAAGCCAGGGACAACGCACGCCGCGAGGCACAGCGCAAGCGTGAAGACGCTGAACAGCAGCAGCGGGACGCTGAACACCAGCAGCGGTTGGTCAACCTGCAACGCGAGTCAGAGCGGAAACGGGCTGAGCAAAAAATCGAAGGACAGCGGAGGCAAGATCTCAGCGACGACGTTTCGCGCAAGATCAAGACACGCGAAGACCAGATTTCCGAGATGCTCCGCAACGCCAAGAGTGCCGAGCATGCCGACTCGATCGCCGCCAAGTTGAACGCCGACGCGGAGGCCTTGCGTGAAGCGGCCAGGGCCGCGAAGGACCCGCACACCGCTAACGAACTCCGCCGCGCCGCCAGAGCCACGGAGTCGGCCGCCTCTGATGCCGAAAGCAAAGCGTCAAGCTTGAAGCATGAAGCCTGGATGGCCGAGAGGGACGCGAAGTACCAAGCCGCCAGGGATGCCGATCGCGCCGTCGGTCAACTCCGCGGCATGAACGACCGGATCAACGACGCCAACGACGCTTCGGGCAAGATCTACGGCGCCGTCCGCTCGGCGGCCGAAGAAGCTGCGACACTCGGCGACGACTACGAGCCGATTCCCAGCCGGCGCACGCCCGCATCACCACGAATCTACACACACAACGATGAGAGCGGGCTCTACAGCCCGCAGCGACGCCCCGCGCCATCGCAACCCACCCGTTGGCCCGACTCGCTCCCGCCCGTGCCCAGGCTCAAGTCCGCTTCCCAGATCGCCTCCGACATCGCCGGCCACGTCCTGCCCGACCCGTCCAACCCCGCCCACGTCTTCGGCGGGATCGATCCGATCGGCAAAGCCCTTGACCATATGGAGACGATCTACGGCAGTGGAGCCTCAGGCGTCGTCCAGAAGGGCATGCTCCCGGTCTTCGACAAGATCAACACGGGCATCGATGGCTACCTGAAGCAGGCGGGCACCCTCGATATGAACCCCGCGCCATCCGCCGCCGGCACGGGTGCCCACCCGATCCCCTCGACCTCCAGCGGCTCCACATGGTCCAACCCCGGCAAGCTCGATGACATCTTTGGTCCCGCCACGTCAAAGCCCAGTCGGACCAAGCCCTCTGGCGGGCCTGGCGGGCTGGATTCTGTGCTGCAAGACTATGTGCTTGAACCCGGCCGCGGGTGGGTGCCGCGGACTCCGCAGAAGCAGACCGAGGGGAAGAGCGGTTCAACGAGCCAGCCGACAACGCCGCCGAAGCAGTTCAGACGAATCGACGACCTGCTCGGGCGTTAAGAACGAAGCCCGCGGCCCACGCTGATTTACACGGAATGGGTCGCGTATCCGGTGCCAGACTGTGCGGACGGCGGCTTGTGGCCGGGCTTTGAATGAGATGATCTTCAACCGTCGTCATCAGTTGGTTCGTCCATCAAGGCCCCGGCGATCTCACTGAGGGCGTAAACTTTGATCCCTAAGTCCGTGATGCCCTCGGCGGTCGCCTTGGCCCCGGCAACATCTCCGGCCTTGGCCTGGGCCTCGGCGATCCCACGGAGGGCGGAAGCTTTGTCCCCTAAGTCCGTGATGCCCTCGGCGGTCGCCTTGGCCCCGGTGATGAAGGTTTGCGCCAGTTCACCGAACGCCAGCCGTCGTGCTTCACGCCGCGTATTGCTCGGTAGTCTCGTGATCCAGGCCCGGGCCTGGGCTAAATCAACGCCGACACCTCGACCCTCGGCAAACGCCTTGGCCAGGCCGATCACCGCGTCCCGATCGCCGGTCCGCGCACGGGGCAGCAGGGCCAGCGCCTCACCCCGCTGCTGTCGCATCTGGGCCAGGCGGTCCTTCGCGCCGAGATTCTGCAGGCCCGCCAGCAAACTCAGCAGCGAGTTGTCGCTCGCCGCATCGGGCTGGAGGCGGATGATGCCCTCGTAGGCGACTGCCGCCAGGTCGCGGTCCTGGCGTCCCAGCGCGATGACCGCGGCGGCCCGCCATGCCTCTGCGTTGTCGATGTCGAACTCCGCGAGCGCGGGGCGGAGGGCGCTCCAGGCTGAATCAAGGATCCCCTGACGGGCCGTCTCGTCCTTGGCGTCCTTGAGCCTGCCCAGTTCGAGCGAAGCGGACCGGGCGGCGAGGGCGACATCCGTCGTTCGCTGCGCGAGCGAAGGCTCGGTAGGCATAGCCGCGTTGCCCCCGACGCCCGGCACCGTCGCGGCACTCGCAGGCGCATCCGGGGCCGTTGCCGGACTTGGTTTGCCGGTCGCGGTCGCCACCGCCGCCGGCAGGGCTTCGAGTTGCCTGCGAAGCTCAACGAGATCGGCATTGTCCTTGAGTTCTGGCTTGGCGGCGAAGATCGAGCCCAGAGCGGCAAGGCCAGCCCCGCGGTTGCCGAGCCTGAGATGGGTTTGTGCCAAGCGGTTCTGGACACGCAGGTCCGAGGGCGCAAGCGATTGAGCTTCCTTGTACCTGGCCAACGCGCGGTCGAACAGACCTTCTGTGAACAACGCGTCGCCGCGCGCCAGCAGATCATCTGGCGAGGTCGCTGCGGGCTGCTGAGCGGCCGGAGTGGGGGTGGGTTGTTGGCCCGCCATGGCGGAGCTTGGGTCGCTGGACGGCCACGACCATGCGACAACACCACCAGCAACGACCACGCTGACAGTAACAAGACCGCTCAGGAGTCGTAACTTCATAACTGGGGCATCCGAAGTGGTTGAACTCTCGAAGGGAAGCACGCGAGGCGAGCAGCACCGCCATAACCGTTCTCGATTCAAGCCGCGCCACACGCGGACACACTGACCTGCCCCCCTTTTCTGTACCAGGTGCCATGAGAGTCTGGGTTCAAGGATAGGTTCACCGGGATCACACGCTGGGCGTGCCCACGACCTTCACCATCTCGTGGATGTCCGGGAACCCATGCCTGCGGAGTTCACTGGGCAAAGGGGATTTTGCCCGCTTGCGACCCCCAAAGGCGAATGCCGCGGAGACGGCGTGATGCTGTCGCGGCGCAGGTCCCTGCCAGACCCGCACCGAGACCGAAGCGATCTGGGTGGCACGCGGAGGGAGTGCGGGAACGCGCCGAGAAACCCGCTCAATCTGTGAGTCAAGGTGCGTTGGTGCGGTGAGTAGGCCGGGCGTTCCCGGTCGTCCCAGTCTCGCCTTGAGATTCTCCCTTGCGCACGGTCACCGTTATCGCCGCCCGCAACTCCGCGAGCGGGGGCTCAGCGCCCAGCACGATCACGCCATCATCGCCTGGAGATCTCACCGCGCCGAATCCGGCCTCTTCGCTCGTGAGAACAAGTGCGCGGCGGGATCGGACGCCTGCTCCGGTCGGATCGCCCGCCTTCCCCCGCATGAACTCGGCGAGATGCTCGTGCGAGGGATCGCTGACGACCCAGATGTCGGTCTGCGGCGGACCTCCCACGGGCTGCGCTGCTCCATTGCGCGCAACTGGCGCGCCCAGCACCTCCACGCCCAGCGACCGGAGCATCATTACGACGAATGCCCCGGTGCGAGCGCTAGCGATCGACACCGCCGCGGTGGCCGAGGGCACATCGCCCCCCTGAGCAACTTCGACGCCGGCAGCCGACGCGCTTGGGAGTGTGATTGTCATCACGGTTCCACGGTTCTCTCCGGCGGCCGCGCTGATGGTTCCTCCAGCGCCCTCGAGCATCCCCCGCACCATGGAGAGACCCATGCCCGTGGAAATCGTGCGGGCCTTGGTGCTGAAGTAGGGCTCGAAGCAGCGCGATGCGACCTCATCGCTCATCCCCCGACCGTTATCGGTGACCAGCAGAACGATGCGACCCTCGGTCCCCTCAGCACCCGGCACGAGCGAACCGGACACGCGAACGAGACCCTCGCCGCACCCCGCGAGCGCCTCGCCCGCGTTCTGCACGAGAGTAAATACCGCCTGGGCGAGCACATGGTCCTGGAGTCGTGGTCTCAGGCCGTGCGGGAAAGCCCCCTCGAGTTTCACATGCGCCGGGAGCGCTGCGCGAAGCACTCCCTCCACCTGCTCCCACCAAACCGCCAGTTCACACACACCTTTCGTCACGCCCTCGCGCGACGGGTCCATCGCCAGCAGCCTTAGACCTGCGGCGAGTTGCGCCAGGCGGGACACGGCTTGGTTAACCGCCGCGATGTCGCCCCCGCTCTCCTGTGGGCACCGTTCGGCGAGAAAATCCAGACGCATCCGCAAGGGCAGCAGGAGGTTGGCGATGTCGTGGCCCAGGCCCGCGGCCAGCGTGCCCAGGGATGCCAGCCGCTGCGCGGAATATGCGCGCGCGAGGGAAGCCTTCAACTCGCTCGTGCGATCGGCGACCTGTGCTTCCAGGTCCTGACGTACTTCCTCCGCTTCGAGAGGATCGCTCATGTTGAAACTCTATCTTCCCCGCTCGCCGTTCACGGGCTCATCGCGCTGGGTCGAGCATATCGAAAACGCGCGGGCATGGCAACCCGTGAACTCCGCCGGTGCCCACATGTGGTGACTGCGGAACGCGCCAAGATGTAAGTAAATTCATCTTACTTCCATGAAGCCACCATTGTCCGAGCAGAGACTGTACCGCGTCTAGCCTCACGAACTGAGCTCTGTGAGAGCATCCCCCCGGAGTTCCCATCATGAAGCCGCAGAACCCCTCTCACGACCCCCACGACGCCCACGACGCCTCGCAGATCGTCAAGGGCGGAAATCGGACGCCCCAGCCGCAAGGGCGGGAAGCAGGCATCGCCTCCCGCGGGTCGTCCATCCAGGGCGAACTCCAGAACGCCAAGGGCGCGCCCGAGGGCGCAAACCAGGGCGGTGCGCCGCGCGGCGGAAGCCGTGTCGAGCCGTCACATCAGAAACGGGCTGAGAAGCAGTCCCGCGCCAAGGACAAGTAGGGTCGCAATCCGGCGTTCCCAGCAATCCTTCTCGGTTTGCAGTATTCTTCGGTCTGTCTACGGGGGGCTCACCGTTCGGCAACAAGGAGTCGTGGATGAATCGCACCGTTCAACTCGTGGTGATCATTGTGCTCGTTCTGCTGCTCCTCGGGCTGCTGCCCACTTGGGGTTACAGTTCCAACTGGGGTTACTTCCCGGCGGGCGGGGTCGGGCTGCTGGTGCTGGTGATGATCATCCTGCTCGTGCTGGGCTCAAGGAACGGGCGTTAGACTCCACCCTTAAGTTTACGAGCGTGAGCTCACATCGAGGCTCCTTGGCTGCTGTGCGGTCGGGGACGCTTCGTGCGCCGGGTCCAGTCAAGCCAATTCCCCCGCGCTGACCTCCACAAGACTACTCGCGCGAAGTTTGGCTCGCGACTGGCTCGGGCTGCACCCCCGACCGCCAACGGGCCGCCTCTTCCGAGCGGCCCATTGCATCGCAGCACGCCGCAAGACCTTCCAGGGTGCTGATCCTCCACGCGAAGGTCGGCGTCATGCACCCGTAGAACCTGTCCCACGACTCCTTGAACGCGCTGTGGGCATCGGACCACTGGCCTTGCTCCAGCAGCACCTGCGCCCTCGCAAAGCAGATGTGCGCTCGCTGATCGTCCGCGATCGTCCGCGACCCGAGCGCGATGGATAAGGCGTGCGCCGAGAGTTGATCGGCCTCCGCCATTTCATGCATCGCCGAGAGGCAGATCGCCAGACCAGCCTCCACGAGCGCGACAAAGTGATGCTCCGGACCCAGCGCCTCCCGCAAGTCCGCGAGGGTCCGCCGGAACTCGGGAATCCCCTCGGCATGCCTTCCAGCCAGTGCGAGGTAACAGCCCAGGTGCCGCCTGGCACTCCCGATTATCAGCGGGTCCTGCGCGGCGACCGGCACCGATTCATAGATCCGCAGGGTTCGCCTTGTCAGTTCGACCGCCTCATCCGGCCGTCCCTCGTACGCAAGCACGGTCGCGGCCTCCTCGAGGCATGTCAGCACCGACCGGTCCAGTTCGCCCCGCATGCGGGAGAGGATCGCAGCGGCTTGGAGCGCGGCCTGGCGCTTGGGCGCAAGCAACCCCTCGGCCTCCGCCGCGCGCATCTGCGCGATGAGCACTCGCAGCATCGCTGGGTCATCCGGGCCGAGCAGGATCCTTTGCAGTTCAACGAGCCGCCCCAGCGCAGCCGTGTGCCCCGTTACCACCGGGTTGCACCAATCCCTTCCATCGGGCTCACGCAGCGCGGGCGGGTCCTTTCGGATCGCCTCGGGAAGCGCAACCGCTTCGACGCCCCAGACCCTGGACATGATGGTCACGAGTTCGCACTCGGGTGCAAGTTCCGCGAGGTCCGCGGCATCGCCGAGCGTCGCCAGCATGTCCGGGTCCTCGGGGGGCAGGCGGCGCAGCCGTCGCTCGAGCGACTCGCGGACGGCGGCCTCGCACATCGTCGCGTCGCGGTCGGTCAGCGCAGCGCGTGCCCGGAGCGCCGTCATGGCCGCGATCCGCAGGTCCGCCTCCTGGTCCGGGAGTGCCCGGAACACCGTGAGGGCCTCCATCGCGTGCCGGCCCGACTCCTCACGCTCACCCAGTTCCGCGAGCGCCCGCGCGAGGAGCGCGCGCGTGTCCGCGGTCCCCAAGGCTCCCGGGCCGAGCAGCCGCTCCCGCATTGCCAGAGCCTCGCGGCATAGTCGGACGGCCTCGGCCGGACGCTTGCGCACAATCAGCACGCCCGCCAACTCGTGGAGCGACGCGGCGATCTCGGGATGCTCGTCCCCGTGCAAGGTCCTCAGTTTCGTCAGGCCGGAACGAAGGGAGACCTCGGCGTACTCGACGAGCGCCATCGCCTTGCCGCTGCCAAAGTCCGTATAGATGCCGCCCCACATCCTGCGGAGCATCTGGTCGAGCGCCGGGTCGTCCTCGAATGCGCCTGTCTCCAGTCGGAAGTAGAGCCTGCCAAGGCCAGAACTGACGATCCATCCCATGGCCGGACGCGAGGCGTCTTCGTTGGGCAGCGCCTCGCGCAGCAACTCGGTCACAGCGCGAGCTCGCACCCCCTCAGCGCGCGCCTGCTCGCGCTGGAACTCCGCGCGCCGGGACGCATCGGCCGCGTTTGCGAGGCTCCAGAGCACCGCGATGCCCGCACCAACCAGGAAGAGCGTGGCGACCCCCACCAGCGCAAGGCGCTTCCGGTTGATCGCCACGGCCTTGCGCAGCAGGTACCACCCCGAGCCGCTCCGTGCCTCGACAGGCGCGCCCGATAGATACCGCTCAATGTCGCGTGCGAGTCCCGCCGCCGACTGATAGCGAGCCTCCCTTTCTTTCCGTAGGGCACGCAGCACGATCGCCTCGAGATCCGCCGCGATCGCGGGATCTCGCAATCTCGGCTGCACCGGTTCCTGCTCGCTGATTGTCCGGACGATGTCAAAGATCGAGCCCTCGAGTTCGTAGGGCATCGCGCCGCAGAGCAGACGGTAAAGAATGACTCCCAACGAGTACACATCGGTCAGCGCATCCACGCCGTCGGCGCGCCCGGATACCTGCTCGGGTGAGGCGTAGGCGGGCGTGCCGGCAAACTCGCCGGTCCGTGTCGTGCGGATGCCCGGGGCCGCGGCGATGCCAAAGTCCAGCACCACCGGTCGGCCGTCTGCCGCGACAAGGATGTTGTCGGGCTTGAGGTCGCGATGGATCACGCCGTTGAGGTGGGCGTGGTGGATCGCGCGGCAGACGTCGATGAAAACGCGGAGGACCGCCTCGCGCCTGCCGGTGTGGCTGGTGGCGGGCGGCTCCCATGCGTCCAGGGGCACGCCGTCGACGAACTCCATGACGACGGCTATCCGGCCGTCCTCCAACGTACGAGACTCGAACACTGTCACGATGTTGGGGTGCCTCAGCCGCGCGGCGATCTCGGCTTCCCGCTCTGCCCGTACGCGTTGGCGCGCGGTGGCTCCCTCGCCCGCGACCAGTGCCTTGATCGCCACGATACGAGATGTGGATTCCTGCATCGCGCGGTACACGACGCCCTGCGCGCCCGAACTCACCACGCCCAGCGTGTGATACCCCGGGATCCGCGGGGCACCCTCCGGCCCGAGGCGTGCCCGCGTCAGCGACCTGGCCCGCTGGATGAATGTCGCGTCCCCGCGTGCCTCCTCGATCCGCGCAGAACACGAGGCGCACGAGGGCGCGTGCAGCGAAGCCTCGGGAGCGACCGTCTCGCCCACGACGATCCGCTCGACCTCTTCGATGCTCAGGCACCGTGCTTCGATGGCGGGCACGTCAGGAGTCCTCCTCGAACGCCGCGGTCATTTCTTCCATCAGCGTGCGCAACCGCTTGGTCACCCGGCTCCTTGCAACATACACCTGGTCGACGCTCATCTGGCACTGCGCTGCGGCCTCGCCGGCCGGCACGCCGCGAAGTCCCACAAGTTCAAACGCCCGCAACGTCCGGTCATCAAGCGCCGACTCATCGCGGATCGCCGCGAGCGCCCGCGCGAGGATCTCGCGGTCGCGCTCATCGTCCCAGATCGACCGTAACTGCTGCTCATCGGCCACCTCCGCGATCACGGTGGCGCCAGGAAGGCCCGCGCGTTTGCCCGAGCGGATCATCTTCAGCGTGGTGTGGTGGGCGATGCCCAGGATCCATGAACTCAGCCGGCCCTTCGTCCGGTCGTAGCGCCCGTCGTGATAGGCCTTCACAAACTCGGAGAGCGACTGCTGTGAGACCTCTTCCGAATCGGACTCGCTCAAGCCGAACTGTCGCGCCAGTCCGCGGATGACGGGGCGGTATCGGGCATCGATCTGCGTCCACGCCGGCTCGTTCCGGTGGTCGCGGAGCGCATCGAGTAACCGCGTCGTAGTCCGGTTCGCGAGGATGGTGTCCGCTGGTGGCAAGGGAAAACCTCCCACTCAGCATAATCTCATTTTCATCCTCGGACGATGCCGAGCGGGCCTTCGGGACCAACCATTGCACTCCGGCTTGAAAACTCAGTTGTGAACGACCCACGTTTGGGTGTTATCGGGGTCCGAAGCGCGATTAGGCCTTGGGCTTGAACATCCGAAACAGCCGCGTCAGCGGGTCATAAAACTCGTCCACCACCCGTTCCTTGAGCGGGATGATCGAGTTGTCCGTGATGGTGATGTGCTCGGGGCACACCTTGGTGCAGCACTTGGTGATGTTGCAGTACCCGATCCCATGCTTGTTCTTCAGGTCGTCAAGCCGGTTCTCGGTGTCGAGCGGGTGCATCTCCAGCGCGGCAGCGTACACCAGAAGCCTCGGCCCGACAAACTCCTCGTGCAGGTGATGGTCACGCAGCACGTGGCACACGTCCTGGCACAGGAAGCACTCGATGCACTTGCGGAACTCCTGCACCCGGTCCACATCCGCCTGCTGCATGCGCCAGGTGCCGTCGGGGGCATCGGGCTTGCGGGGCTTGAACTTCTTGATCGTCAACTTGGCCCGGAAGTTGTGGGAGACGTCCGTTACCAGGTCACGCAGGAGCGGGAACGCCCGCATCGGCTCGACCGTCACCGCTTCGCTCCCCGGCAACTGGTCCATCCGCGTCATGCACATCAGTCGCGGCTTGCCGTTGACCTCCGCCGAGCAGGAGCCGCACTTGCCCGCCTTGCAGTTCCAGCGGCACGCCAGATCGGGCGCGGACTCCGCCTGGATCTGATGCACCGCGTCGAGGACCACCATGCCCTCGCCGACTTCGGTTGTGTAGTCGACGAACTTTCCGCCCGTCGCATCGCCGCGCCACACGCGGAACGTGCGGGGGGTTGTAGCGCCGGCACCTGTCGTCACGGCACTGTGCTGCTGGACTGTCATATTGATGAACTCCTGACGAATCGTTCAGGCCGCGGTATCGCCGATCTCGGCCTCCGCAGGCGTCATGGTCACGATCGGGCCGACTCGTGCGCGCTCCTGTCCCGTAATGCGTCCTTCGCGTTCAAGATTGTTCAGAAGCGCCAGCAGTTTCCGTTGTCTGGCGGTATGGTCTTTCCCTCGAAACTCGCTGCTCACAACGTAACCAGTCACACGGTCATGGCCGGAGCCTGGGAGCAGGCCGGCTTGAAAGTCCGCAAGATGGCTCGCGAGCAATCGCTCGAGCTTCCGGATCAATGCGTTCTTTGCCATACCACCAGTCCTTTGCGATGCACACTCGCCGCCGACTCGAAGCAGGCCCTCGCTCCGGCCTTCAAAAGTTCTTTGGGTCCTCCGGAGACCGTACGACTTACTCCGCGCTTTCGAAGATATCCAAGCAGTCCTGCCTCCGACATGTACCGTAAACGATTATTCCACAAAACCGTCAACTCGCTAAACTCCCCGCTGCCTTCCCCCGAATCGCGTCGCTGAGTTCACCAGGCCCCTTTGTCAGCCACCCCGGGAGGTCGTGCCGAGCGTCAAACTCCGCCCCACGTCCGAGGGCGAATGCTTGGAGCAACGACTCGACTGCAAGCCCGCTCGCGTACATCGCCAATGCCCAGCGGCGTTCACGGTACAGTAAGTCAGCCTCATCAAGCCTCTCTATTGACGCCTCGTACAGCACCGGCGGTTGAAGCGATATTGCCGCGCTCGGCCTCCCGCGACCGCGCCTGTGAACGCTCACTTGTTCTCCTCCACCACCTGCTCCAACTCCGCCGGCAATGCCCGCACCGGCTCTCGGATCACCTGCATCTGCCCGTCTTTGCCCTTCCGCAGCACAATGTTGAACTTCCCGTGCTCCGCGCTCTTGTCCGGGTAGTCCTCGCGGAACTGCGCGCCGCGGCTCTCCTTCCGCTCCACCGCCGCACGCGCGATCGCCTCCGACACGATCATCAGGTTCACGAGGTCGATCGCCGTGTGCCAGCCCGGGTTGAACTCCCGGTGCCCGACAACACCGACCTTCGCCGCGCGGGCCTTCAACTTCTCCACCTCGCCCAGCGCCCGAACCATCTCATCCTCTGTCCGAACGATGCCCACCAGGTCCTGCATCACCCCCTGCAACTCGTGCTGCACGTTGAAGGCGTTCTCGCCCGCGCTGTCCCCGCGATCAAACGGCTCCAGGGCGCGGCGCATCCCCTCCTCTACCTGCGCGGAGTTGACTGTCCCAGCGCCGCGCTCCTTGGCAAACTTCGCGGCATATTCCCCGGCCCGCTTGCCGAACACAACCAGGTCCGACAGCGAGTTGCCGCCCAGCCGGTTCGCCCCGTGCAGCCCCGCCGCGACCTCGCCCGCGGCAAAGAGCCCCGGCACCGTCGACATCTGCGTGTCGGCATCCACCCGCACCCCGCCCATGATGTAGTGCGTCGTCGGCCCAACCTCCATCGGCACCTTGGTGATGTCAATGTTCGCCAACGTGATGAACTGGTGGTACATGCTCGGCAACTTCTTCTTGATATGCTCGTCGCTCTTGGGAATCTTCTCCTTGATCCACGCGATGTCGAGGAACACGCCCCCGTGCGGGCTGCCACGACCGGCCTTGACCTCGCGGTTGATGCAACGCGCCACATGGTCGCGCGTCAGCAACTCCGGCGGCCGGTTCGCGCCTTTGTCCCCCGTGACATACCGCCACCCCTCCGCCTCGTCCTTGGCCGTCTGCCCCCGATAGTTCTCGGGGATGTCGTCGAACATGAACCGTCGGCCGTCCTTGTTGCGCAGCACCCCGCCCTCTCCGCGGACGCCTTCGGTCACGAGAATCCCGCGAACGCTCGGCGGCCACACCATGCCCGTCGGGTGGAACTGCACGAACTCCATGTCGAGCAGGTCCGCGCCGGCGTTGTACGCGAGCGCCTGCCCGTCGCCCGTGTATTCCCACGAGTTGCTGGTGATGCGGAACGCCTTGCCCACGCCCCCTGTCGCCAGCACCACCGCCTTGGCCTTCCACAGTCGGAAGCGGCCGCGCTCGCGGTCGTAGCCCAGCGCGCCGACCACGCGATCACCGTCCTTGAGGAGCGACACGATCGTCATCTCCATGAACACTTCGATCCCCTGATGGATCCCGTGGTCCTGGAGCGTGCGGATCATCTCAAGGCCGGTGCGGTCGCCGACGTGCGCGAGCCGCGGGTACCTGTGCCCGCCGAAGTTCCTTTGGAGAATCCGTCCGTCCTTGGTCCGGTCGAACACCGCGCCCCACGCCTCCAACTCGCGCACGCGATCGGGCGCTTCCTTGGCGTGCAGTTCGGCCATCCGCCAGTTGTTCAGGTACTGCCCGCCGCGCATCGTGTCCGCGAAGTGGACCTTCCACGAGTCGCGATCATCGACGTTGGCCATCGCCGCGGCCATGCCGCCCTCGGCCATCACCGTGTGCGCCTTGCCGAGAAGCGACTTGCACACGAGCGCGACCGTGCAGCCCGCCGCGGAGGCCTCGATCGCCGCGCGGAGCCCCGCGCCGCCCGCGCCGATCACCACGACATCATGCTCGTGCGTCTGGAACTGGTGCATGTCAAATGATCCTGAAGTCGGTGATATACCCCATCGAAACCATCCGAATGTAAAAGTCGGTGAAGCCGACCCAGAACAAACTCACCCACGCCCAGATCATGTGCCGCCGGTTCAGGCACGAGACGCAGTCGTACGCGGTCTTCCTCGCGTTCCCACTCCCAATACAGTCCGCGCGCCCGCCCACCAGGTGCCGCAGCGAGTGGCACCCAAGCGTGTAGCCGCCGAGCATGATCGGGTTGATCGTCATGATGAGCGACCCGATGCCCACGCCGAACCCCCATGTCCCATCGGCCCCCGCGAACCGGTACGCCATGATCGCGTCCCACGCAAGCAGGAAGATGAACGCGATCGCCAGGTACAGGAAGTACCGGTGGATGTTCTGGATGATGAGCGGGAACTTCGCCTCGCCGCGGTACTTCTTGCCGCGGAACCCGGGCTCGCCCACCGAGCACGACAGCGGGTCCGCCCAGAACGCCTTGTAGTACGCGCCGCGGTAGTAGTAGCAGGTGAAGCGGAACCCGCCGGGCGCCCACAGAATCAGCAGCGCGGGCGAGAACGGGATGAACGGCGGCCAGATGCTCAGCAGCCATTGCGGCGGTTGACCGAACCATCCGTGCCCCGTCTCCGGCAGGCCGGGCACCTCGAACAGCAGCGGCGAATAGAACGGCGACAGATAGTTCGCGCCTCCCGCGTGGACGAAGAAGTGGTTGCCCTGGAGCGCCGCCCACGTCGAGTACACGATGAACGCGCCAAAGCCCAAAAACGTCAGCAGTGGCGCGACCCACCACGCATCCGTCCGCTGCGTCTGCGCCAAGGCCTGCGGCTGCGGGAGTGGAATATCCGCTCGAGACATGGAAGCCCTCCGGCCATCGACCCGCTCCCCGCCCGCCATCGACCGGGCATCATACCGGGCATGGTGCGGGTCTGAATATCGCTACCCGCCAGTCCCCGCCGCCGCAACAATCTGCATCGCCATCACGATGAACGAGGCCGATCCCAATGCGACCATCATGTGCGTGAGCAGGCCCGCCGCCCGTCCTTTGAGTTGGCGGTACCAGCCAATCGCACCGCCAAGCAGTGCGGCAGCGCCCAGCCACGCGCCCGCGTCGAGCCATGTTTCGGGTGCGTCGATCATCGCATCGTCCGTCACACAAGCCGCTTCAGCGCATCGGCCTTGTCGGTCTTCTCCCAGGTGAAGAACTCGATCTTCGTACCCCGGTGCTCGCGCTTGACGCGGTCGTAGTACTGCCCGCTGACGCACTTGCGCCCGAAATGCCCATGACGGGCGGTGGGCGAGTAAATCGGCTTGCGGAGTTGCAGCGTCTCGATGATCCCCCGCGGCGTGAGCGGGAAGACCTGCCGGATCGCCGCGCTCATCTTCGCCGGGTCCGACTTCTCGGTCCCGAAGCAATCGACGTACACGCTCGTCGGCTCGGCGACGCCGATCGCGTAAGACAGTTGAATCTCGCACCGGTCCGCCAGACCCGCCGCGACCACGTTCTTGGCGATGTACCTCGCCATGTACGCGGCGGAGCGGTCCACCTTTGTCGGGTCCTTGCCCGAGAACGCGCCGCCCCCGTGCCGGCCCATGCCGCCGTAGGTATCGACGATGATCTTGCGCCCCGTCAGGCCCGTGTCGCCGTGCGGCCCGCCGATCTCGAACCGCCCAGTGGGGTTCACATGGATCTTGATCCCCGGGTTCCACAGTTCGCCGATCACGGGCTTGAGCACATGCTGCACGATCTCGCTCTTGAGTTGCTCCTGCCGGTCGTTCCACATCGGGTCGTGCTGCGTCGACAGCACCAGCGTGTCCACCCGCGCCGGCCGATTACCGTCGTACTCGATCGTCACCTGGCTCTTGGCATCGGGGCGCAGGCCCGGGATCTTCCCGTCCTTGCGGACGTTGGCCTGCTGCTCGATCAGCCGGTGCGCCAGTTCGATCGGCAGCGGCATCAGGTCCGCCGTTTCGCGGCAGGCATACCCGAACATCATCCCCTGGTCGCCCGCGCCCTCGCGGTCCACGCCCTGAGCGATGTCCGCCGACTGCTTGTTGAGAGCGACCAGCACGCCCGCCGAGTCCGCATCAAACCGCATGTCCCCGGAGGTGTACCCGATCTCGCGGATCGTCTCCCGCACCAGTTCGGGGATGTTCACATAGGTGTTCGTCGTCACCTCGCCCGCGACGACCACGAGTCCCGTGCAGCACAGCGTCTCGCACGCGACCCGCGAGTACGGATCGTCGGCGAGCATCGCGTCGAGAACCGCGTCCGAGATCTGGTCGGACACCTTGTCCGGATGGCCCATCGAAACCGATTCGGAAGTGAACAGACGCGTCATCGAGGCCATGGCGAGAACTCCGGGGATTGGGCTGAGCGTTTACCCCGATTGACGGATAAACGGGTGGCGTGTGAAGAGGCAATGGCAAGTGTAGCGACTGCTCCCGCACCCGCCGGACCGTCTACAGCCCTCACCGGACGCACAGCCCGATCGTCACATGGCCCACGGCAGCCGCACCGAAAATGACTTTCGTGGCCGGATCGCGGTGCCTTCATTTATGCATTTGCTGCTTTGCTGCTTTGCCTATTTGCGGTACCCCGCCCCCCTATCCTGCCCACCTATGGCCAAGAACGGCAAACCCGGCCTCACCTACGCCGCGGCGGGCGTGCAACTCGAAGCCAAGGACCGCTTCACGGACTCCCTCGCGTCCATCATGCGCCGCACGCACGGCCCGCGCGTGATCCCCAACCCCGGAGGTTTCGCAGGCCTCTTCCGCCTCGACTACAACAGCCGCCTCTTCGCCCGCAACTTCAAGGACCCAGTGCTAGTCGCGTGCGCTGACGGTGTGGGCACCAAGTTGAAACTCGCCGCGCAGGTCGGCAAGTTCGACACGCTCGGCATCGATCTCGTCGCCATGAACGTCAACGACATGATCGTGCAGGGCGCTGAGCCGCTGTTCTTCCTCGACTACATCGCGGTCCCCCGGGTCGACTCGGCGATGCTCACCGACATCGTCAAGGGCATTGCCGAGGGGTGCAAGCAATCCGGTTGCGCACTCCTCGGCGGCGAGACCGCCGAGATGCCCGACGTGTACGCCCCCGGAGAGTTCGACCTCGCGGGCTTTGCCGTCGGCGTGGTGGAACTCGCCCGCGCGGTCAATGCCGAGCGCGTCGAGAAGGGCGACATCGTGCTCGGACTCTCCTCCAGCGGCATCCATTCCAACGGCTACTCGCTGGTCCGCAAGATCGTCGAATCCGCCCGGCTCGATCTCGCGAGGGTGTACGCGGAACTCTCCCCCGGGTCGAAAGCAACGAACCAGCAAAGCAGCAAAGCAGCAAATGGGAAGAAGGCCCGTGGAGCGGGCCACGCTGCGCCCACACTCGGCGAGGTCCTGCTCACACCCACGCGCATCTACGTCGATCCGATCGTCAAACTCCTTCGCGCCTACCGCGTGAAGAAGGTCATCACCGGCATGGCCCACATCACCGGCTCCGGGATGGAGGGCAATCTCTGCCGCGCCCTGCATAAAAAGGTCGATGCACTCGTCCATCGCGGCTCGTGGCCCGTGCCGCCCGTGTTCGAGTTCCTCCAGCGCCACGGCGATGTGGACACCGAGGAGATGTACCGCGTCTTCAACATGGGCATCGGCTACTGCGTGATCGTCCGCCCGAGTTTCGCGGACAGCATCAAGGATCGCCTCGAGAAACTCGGCGAGTCCGTCCACATCATCGGCGAGATCGTCAAGGGCAAGGGCGATGTGCGGTGGGGGTGAGCATCTTTCTTCGCCTCATGCCTGATGCCTGATGCCTTCTTCCTATCCGCTACTCGCCTTCCTTTGGACCGGCGGCACCAGGTGAACCCGCATTTTCATTACCCGCATCTTCCGCGAAGTACTTGTCGATCGGCGTGAACGCGTAATACTGCTGCGTGCGAGCAGCATTCGCGGCCGCACCCGCCAGCGGTCCCTTCCCGTTCGCCGCTTCGATCAGGTCCCGCACAAGCCCCGGCGGAAAGCCCTTCTCCCACAGGTGCTTGATCTCCGCCGCTTCGAGCCGAGCACGAATCAACACCGTGGTCTCATTGGGCATGATGTCCCCAACCGAGGACTGGCCCAACTTGCACACCCATAACTGCCCGCCCTGCGCATCGGGCGGCTCAACTCCCCGCGGCAGGTGTACCACGATTACATACTGGTTCTCTCCCTTCACCGGGATAGAGATCGACGATGCCCACTGATAGCCCCGCGGCGAGTCAGGGTCCATGTACCACTGGTTGAGCGTGCCGATGCCCGCCTGCTTTTTCTCCCAGTGCTCACGGAATGTTCCCTCCGCCGGCACCGGCCACTGCACCGAGCCGACGCTGACGGTCCCCGGTCCGGGAAGCCCCGCCATCGGTCCGGTCCAAGCCGCGCCGGTGCCCAGCCCAACACCCATGCCCGGACCGCCGGCCATCGCCGCCCACCTGTTCACCAGGTGCCCCACCACAAGCACGCCCGCCGCGCCAACGCACAACAGGACCACCGCGGCGATCCACCCGACGCTGCCCGAACGGAACATTTCTCCCTCGATCCGCTTGCCCTCGTTCATGGACGCGCCCCTTCCATCGGCAACCGCTCCGTCACCGGTTCCCCCATCGCCTCGATCTCATGCACCGGCCCGGCTGGGTCATCAACCTCTCCGCCCCGCCGGGGTCGCATGGCTGCCGCAGCCGCGCGCAGCACCGCCCGGGCGGCCTCGCCCGCATCCTCGGCGTGCTTCAGCGGAACAAACCACGCCGTCCTGCGCGTGTCGGGGCAGGTGCGCTCCCGCGCGAGCAAGCCCAGCACGTCCACTTCGTTCCGCCCCATGATTTCCTGCGCAACGCCTTGCGCCCACGTTGACGCGACCCGCCACAACTCGGCGGCAGCATCCTCAGCCGCCTCGCCTCCGTTCTTCACGTTCACGTCCGCGAGCCATCGCACAAACCCACGCTCGCAGCACGCCACCCGTGCCCACCCCTCCTTCACCGACCGCCACACGATCAGGAACCGGAAGTCCTCGAGCCTCCCCACGCGCTGGCCACTCGGGCCACCAAGTTTCTTCAACCGATCCGCCTGCGCGCGGTGGCGGGCTGCGCTCTCGAAGTCTTGCTCTGATGCAGCAGCCCGCATCGCCGCCTCCTCGACGCTCAGAAGCGCTGCCAGGCCGCCGCCGGTGACGGCCTGCACCGCTGAGGCCACGCGCGACCGGTACGACGCCATCGTCTCGCTCCCGTCGCACGGCGCTGCGCAGCGGCGCATCTCCTTGTACGCGCACGCCTGCGCACGCGGCGCAAGCACCAGCAGTCGGTGCTCGCGGCACAAATCAAACGCATCCACCACCCGCTCGATGAACCGGCCCGCCGAGTCCTTGTCCGCGAATGGGCCGAGGATGCAGCCTTCTTTTTCCGCCGCATCCTGGACCATTCCCTTTGCGGTCGAAGTCGAGCGCTGCGCGACTGATCCAACGGCCAGGTCCGTCTTGCTCCACTCCGGGAACTCCGCGTGGGCATCAATCTGCGCCCACCACGACCGCCACCGCTCCGCGACGAGTTTCGCCGCGTGCGGCATCAACGCCTTGGCCAGCAGCAGGTACACCAGGTCCGCCTCGAACGCCGAGCCGCACGCAACCGCCCGCACTTCCCGGACAATGCTCCGCAGGTCGGCTCCGGCCCGGACACCCCGCTCCGCGGGCGCGAGTTTGCGGCGCGTCAGAGAGCGGCAGTCCCCCGTCGCGGCCATGAACACCGATCTACTCACCGTGCCCGTGCCACTGACCTTCAAGTCAGTGTTCTTCACTTCCTCCCCACCCAGCATCACCACGACGCCGCGCGAGGCCGGCAACGCCAGCGCATCCGCCGCCGGATCGACTCCAATCACGACTGAATGTGTGTATGCCTCGGCGGGCCAGCCTGTCAGCACGCCTATGGCGGGTTGTGGGAGCATCATCGCCCTGATGCCTTTGGTGGGTCGGCACTCCGTGCCGGCTTGCCCGACCTGATGCCTAAGGTGCAGGGCACCGGGGGTGGCCGCGCCGACCGTTAGCCCACCTGCGCCTCGCCTACCGAGATTCCCGAGATTCGCGCCTCGAAAGCCAGTTTGCCACCGGTAACGCCCTGCACGTCGCAGACAAAGCCCCGGCGCGACCACTTCACTTCCTGGCAGAGCAGCAGCAGTTCGTCCCCCGGCACCACCGAGTTGCGGAACGAGCAGTTGTCGATCCGGGTGAACGCCGCGAGCAGCGGCTTTTCCTGTCGCGCGTTGTAGAGATACGCGGAGAGTTGCGCGGCCGACTCGACCATCAGCACGCCCGGATACATCGGCTTGCCGGGGAAGTGGCCCGACACCCAGAACTCCTCCGGCCTGACGATCTTCAGCGCGACGCTCCGGCGGAAGTCCGGGCTGACCCAGAGGATGTTGTCCAGGAGCGCCATATCGCCGCGATGGGCCATCCGCGTGGCGATGTGGGCACGGTCCCGGGACCTTTGCGTCAGGTCGATCGCTTCGAGGTCAAAGAGCAGGCCCGCCGGGGCAACCCCGGTCCCAGCCCCCCCTGCCGCCACGGCCGCCCCAACCGCACGCGATGCGCCTGCGACGGCCAACGGCGTTCCGGCGGTTTGCGTTGCTTTGTGTTCAAGGCTCTGAGCCACCGTCTGGCTCATCCCGGCTTTTCCTCTTTTTTCCGCTGGTCCAGGATCGCCGTTCGGATCTCTTGCGCGGCCTCCTTCACATCCTGCATCGACTGACGGATGCGCGTGCCAGCGGCCCGGTTGCCGCCCATGGCCTTCTGCATGTCGTCATCGATCTCCGCCAGAATCTTCTTCAGTTTGTCATACGCTTCCACAGTTGACCCTCGCTGTTCCGCCCCGCTGCCCCAAGCCCGCTGGATGAAGTATACGACCTGCGGACGATCCACAAGTATCGAACACCTTACAAAAGTCGAATATCAACGGCCGATGAATTTGGGACTACACCCCGTCCCCATCAATCCACCCGCCTGAGATCATGGGCCGCGTTTCGCCGTAGCAGTACGTTGTCATGCGCTTGATGGGCGGTGAGTACATGTGCAGCGTGACCAAGTCCCCACCCACCCCCCTCACTCCCGCCGCCTGCATGTTCGCCACCTGATGAATGTCCGCATCTTCCGCAGCGCAGATGTACCCCGGGTCCATCTTTGTAGCGACGACCGGGCAAATCAGCCCCGATGGCGACAACTCAAACCGAACCTCCGTGCCCTGTCCCTCGACCACCTTGAACGCACAACTCGACCCCGCGTGGTCGTGGATCGTCGAGCACTGCCCGCTCCGCCAGCAGATCCCCAGTAGTTCGTACCAGGGAGAAGCGCTGATCGTGTTTCGCTTGTAGCCGCGCGACCCGAAGACGCAGAACCCCTCGATGTCCGCCCGCGTGATCGCTAGACGCTCCAGCAGCGCCGACAGCGCTCCCAAGTCCGCGCGCCCGCTCAGGCCGTCGAGGTACTCGATCAGCGGGCGGAGTTTGGGCGAGACCGCGGCGGGTGGGGCCTTGCGTGCCGGTGTGCCAAGGGCGCTGGGGGCGAGCGTGGTCATAATCAGGCTCCGAGAACCACCTTCAGCCTACGTTCCAAGTCCGCCTCCCGCCACTCATTTGAAGCAACCCAAGACTCAGGACTCAGGACTTCCTACCGCCCCATCCCTTCCCCGACCAGAGCCTCCGCCAGGTACTCATACTCCGCCGCGGCGTTGTAGACCTGCGCCGACACCCGCACCCACCGCCGGTTGCTTCGCAGCGGGAAGAGCATGACCGGCACCTGAACCTTCCATTTACGGATGAGGCGATCCTGGAGGGCATCGTGGTGCCGCGTGGGGATCGCGGCCTCGGCATCCGTCCGGTCCCGCAGCGGCACCACCGCCATCGAGCCCAGCATCGACTCGGGGGCGGGCGGACCCACGCCCAGCCGGTCGCAGAGCACCCGGCGCGCGGCAATCGCCATGTCGCGGTTCCGGCTGCGGACTGCCGGCCAGCCGCCGGTGAACAGCCTCTCCATGAACCGGATCGCTTCCGGGATGCACAGGGCCGCGCTCATGTCCGCCGTGCCGGTGTAGTCGGCTTCGAGCCGGAATCGCGATCGGTCCGTCCGCGCCGTGTTGTAGCCGTGCGAGATCACCAGCGGGTGAAAACCGGCCGCCCCTTCCCGCCGATCCGCGCGGACATGCAGGAACGCCGCGCCTTTGGGCGCGCACATCCATTTGTGGCAGTTGCCGGTGTAGTACGCGGCGTTCACACTTGTCACATCCGGCTCGATCATCCCCGGCGCGTGCGCGCCATCCACCAGCGTGTCGATGCCGCGCGCCGCCATCTCCCGCACGATCCGCTCGACCGGGAAAATCAGTCCCGTCGCGCTGGTAATGTGGCTGACCATGCACAGTTTGGTCCGCGCTGACGCGCAACGCAGGAGCGCTTCCACGACCTCATCGTCACCCTGGAGAGGGAACGGAACTTCCGCCACCACCACGCTCACGCCCGCACGCTCCGCCTCGAACCGCAGCGCGTTGTTGCACGCGTTGTACTCGTGGTTGTTGGTCAGCAGTTCATCGCCCGGCGACAGCCGCAGGTTCCGTAGAACAGCGTTCACCCCCGTCGTCGCGTTGGTCACGAACGCCAGGCCCTCGGCGTCCGCGTTCACGAACCCCGCCAACGCATCGCGAGACTCATCCAGCAGCCCCTCGAGTTCATCGACGATGAACCGGACAGGCTCGCGCTCCAGCAGTTCCCGAAACTGGCACTGCTTGGCGAGCACCGCGCGGGGGCACGCGCCGAACGATCCGTGATTCAGAAAGACCAGCCCCTCTTCCAGCCCCCATTGCCGCGAGAGGCCGCTCCGTGAGGGAAACGCTCCGCCTTGCACGCGCCCGCCCTCCGATGGGTCAGCCCCGGACATCGAGCGACCGCCCGACCGACACCGCCGTCGCCGCGGCGTTCTTGTCCGCCGGATGCTTGTAAAACGGCAACGATTCTCCGGTCGGTCTCGAAGCACCGCCCGAATCGAACGCCACTCCCCCCGGCACAACCCCCGCCACCAGCCGCCGCACGTTCTCGTCCTGCAGAACGCCCGCCCCGGCATCCCGCGCGACCTGCGCAACCGGCTGCACCGGCGTGGTCACCGCCCGCTGCACCGCCTTCACCGGATCAACACTCCCGCCCGGCTGTGTGCCATAGGCGCGCGAAATGTGGTAGGGATTCGTTGGGAAAACACTGGGGGGAGGGAGGGGATTTGCGCCGTTGATCGTCATGGCTGATCACTGCTATCGACCGATGCGGCCACGAGTTTTCAACGTGTAACGACCACGGACCACCCGATGCGCACCTATCGCGCACCCGCCGGTGCCTGCACGCCGCCCGCTGTCACCACATGGCCGTTGTGCAGACCCGTCCCGTTCGCGCTCGCGGCAGCCACGGGCGGCCCCTCCTGCCCCTTGATCTGGAAGTTGGGTGCCGCGGGGCGCGACTTGATCTCCACACCGCTCGTTCCGGGCCGCGGCGCGCCATGCACCGTCGGCTCGGGCGCGGCGGCGGGCTTGCGGAACAGCACCCGCAGCCCGGCATACGCCTTCGGATGCGCCTTGTGCGGCGTGAGTTCCTGCCCGACCATCGCAAACTCCGCAAACAACTCGCGCACCCGCGCCTCGGTCATCGGGTGCGGGTGCATGTAGTCGCGGTGCTCCGACAGGTCGACAAAGAACCAGGCGTGCCCGCCCGGGCGGAGCAGGCGGAACATCTCGCGGACCACCGCCGCGGGGTCACTCACATGGTCGAGGCAGTTCTCGCAGATCACCAGGTCGGCGAAGTTCGCCGGGAGGGGCACCGCCTCGCCGGGTGCCTCGATGTACGTCACCCGCTCGCACGCGGCGGGCAGCAGACCCTCTTCCACATAGCCTTTAGCGAGCGGATCGACCGCCACGCACCTCTTCCAGCCCTGCCGCGCCGCCGCGACCGCAGGGTACGGCCCTGCGCCGATCTCCACCACCGACTTCTGGGCGCACCAGTCGTCGATATTCCCCGGCCGATCGTCCTGGGGAAGGTCCAGATACGCCGCCAGTTTGAGCAACCGGTGACGCTGCCAGCGGCCAAACACCACCGCGAAGGGTTCGCCGTGCTGCTTCTCCGAGCCGCCCTTCTTGATGAGCCAGCGCCAGTATTCCAGTTCCCCGCGATACTTTGCCGCGTCCAGCCGCACGAGCGCCAAACGCGCCTCGAGCCGGTCGATCCGCTGGTGCAGCGGCAGCAACGCCGGACGCGCCAGACGCATGACGAGGTTCTTCACAAATCCTTTGAAACCGGCCGTCCGGGGCTTGGGCATGGCCAAGTGTACCCGCGCTCCGGGCCCCGACCCCCCGGCGTCCTCGCCCGGCCACACGGGAATTTCAGACCTGCTATCGTGTACCGCTCCCCCGCGCGACCAGCGCACACGCACGCCCCCGAGACTCCCGCATGAACACTCCGATGGGTGCTGCCAACCAGCCACTCCCCGACACGGTCAAACCCATGCCCGACCGAGAAACCGGACTGATCAAGGGAGTAAAACTCCTGAAACGCAGGATCTGCGATGAGGCGACCATCGCCGTCGGCATGCTCGAGTCTTCGCTCGCCGCGCTCTGGGACCTGAACGTTCCCGGCGCTGAGGCGGTGATCGCCCGCGACGACCGGATCGACCGCGAGGAGGTCGCCATCGAGGAGGCCGCCTTCCGGATCATGACGCTCCAGCAGCCCGTCGCCCGCGAGTTCAGGGCCCTCGCCTTCGTCCTGAAGGTCAACAACGACATCGAGCGCGTCGGCGACCACGCGTGTTCGATCGCCAAATCGACCGTCAAACTCGCCAAAGCATCCCCCCCCGGATTCCACTGGCCGACCTCACTGCTGGAACTCGGCCAGCGCGTTCCGATGGCATGTCACGCGCTCCTCCGGGCGCTGCTCGATGAGGACTCGGACGCCGCCAAGTCGATCGTCGTGGGCGACAAGGCGATCGACCGACTGACCCGCGAACTCTTCGACGAGACCGTCAACTTCATGTCCACGTTTCCCAACTCGCACGCCGCCGGCCTGCTCATCTACCGCATCGGGCGCGAACTGGAGCGCGTCGGCGACCTGATGACCAACATCGCCGAGGACATCGTGTATCTGACGACTGGCGAGATCATCCGGCACGAGAAGAAGCGGATTCGCGCGGAACGCAACGCCGGAAGCTGAGAGGGTGTGGACGGATC